>Ga0209390_10002032_pt1 | contig 36829 bp, 15 predicted proteins | sample BON01_FD_187212 | JGI IMG/M metagenome (GOLD analysis project Ga0209390, IMG submission 187212) | Freshwater microbial communities from Lake Bonney liftoff mats and glacier meltwater in Antarctica - BON-01 (SPAdes) (version 2) | ecosystem: Environmental > Aquatic > Freshwater > Ice > Glacier...
AGGAGACGCCCTTCGTTGATGGTCGTGCCTCCGCTGTAGGTGTTCACTGTATTCAACTCCAGCGTGCCGCGACCGGATTTGGTGAGGGACGCTGCGATGGTGTTCAGGGGCGAATCAATTCTCGCGGTCAGGGTCGCGGTGGTCGTTGCCGAGGAGGGGTTGACGACGTGGAAGAGATACTCGTTGGAGGCTCCCACCTGGATACCGTCATCAAAGCCGCCCACGATGATGTTGTGCGCAGCGCTGGCGGTGGCGGTGGGAATCAGCGTGAAGAGGAACGCTCCGCTCGTGTTGGTGAGCGCCTGGCCGGCACCGGTGCCGGTGACATTGGTCGTGCCTGCCCCGACTACGTTGCGGTTGATGACGAGGGAGTTGACAGTCTTGCCTGCGAGTGTGGTGAGGTTGGCAGCAAGGTTTTCCCGGACGTTGTCCGTCGCGGCGGCGAGTGTGTAGGTATCATACTCTGTGGTGAAATTGAGAGGGCGGAACCCGGCCCCGGAGACATAGGTGACGAGGGAATTGCCCATGGTCGTCACTGCGACTCCGCCGGTAGTGGTTTCACCGATCGCCCAGGGGACGATGCTGATGGCCTGGGTCCCTGCTGCGCCGCCACCACCGATCATGGCATTGAGGAAGCTGGTCTGGTTGGCGGCATCCCCGATGCGGAGCTGGTTGTTCTGAGCTAAGGTGCTGCCGAGGTTCGTGCCGCGCACATTGAGGGTGGCCCCGTTGGAGCGGACAAAGTTGCCGGCGATGAGGTCGGAGTTGGCGTTTGCCACGGTAGCCTCCAGCGAAGCGTAGCTGGCACCCGAGTTGAAAGTGATGACGCCGACCGCCTCATCGAGAGTGCTGCCCTGATCGCGACGGATCGAGAGACCACGTGGCTGAGTGGTCCCACTCCACGCGCCGTCGGCTGAATTCAGGGTGATCGGAGCGGTATTGAGGATGCGGTCGCCATTCGTTGTCGTGGAGTGGTTATCGAGCAGCAGGGTGCCGTTCTTGTTGATGGTAATGGCGTTTGCATTGGCGATGCGTCCCCCGCTACTCAATTGGAAAAGTCCGGAATTAACCACGAGCGCCCCGGTGAACCCGGTGGTGGTGGCGCCCGTGAAATTCACGTTGAAGGTTCCACCATTCACCGTGATCAGGCTCGTCGCACCGCCTGTGAAAACGCCGGCGTAGGTGGAATTGGTCGTCTGATTGAAGGTGATCGCCCCTCCCGTGCCCAGAGCGATGGTTCCGCCGCTCCCGTTGACGAGGTTTCCGACGGTCACGTTGTTGCCATTGACATCAAATGTTGACCCGAGGCGCGTCAGCAGCGCGGTGGTGTTTCCGATCGCACTGCTGTTGCCGAGGCGGAGGACACCTTCGTTCACCGTGACCTGGCTTCCACGCAGGAAGCTATTGTTCCCGCTTAGAAAGAGGGTTCCGAGGCCGGCTTTTGTAATGCCACCGGTGTTAGTGATGTCAGAAGCGATCGTCAGGGTTCCCAGGGTGTTGTTCTGATGCACGATGATCTCGCCGGCGATGCCGGAATTGGTGGCCCCGAAGAGACTTCCCCCGGTGATGGTGGAGTTGAATGCCCCGACGCTGGCATCAACGAGGATGCCGCCCGAAGAAATCCCAAGATAGCCTCCGGTCGCGATGGAGACGGTGGAAGCTCCGGCATGGGCGAAAGTCAGCGAGGCAATGTCACCGCAGGCAATCATTCCCGTGTAAAGGCCGTTGTTGATGATGTCCTGCCCGTTTGCCCAGTTGGCCGCCGCGTTCTGGATGGTCTGGGCGACTTGCACGATGTTCCCGCTGCCATCGATCCCGGCGAGGCGCTCGGGGCCTGCACCGATCGTCAGGGTGGCAAAGCCAAGGGTCCCTGCCGGACTGGTGCTGGTGGCCCCCGAGTCGTTGCTCGAATACTCGAAGGAAATCGCCCCGGCACCGTTCGCGACCGTTCGGCTGATCGCCCCGAGATTGAGGGTCGCGGTTTGGCCGATGCCGTGATTGATCACGACGTTGGTGTTTCCGGCGCGGACCGCCGTGCTCGCAACCCCCTGAGTGGTCGCGGCGGTGCCGCTCCCGTTCAGCGTCAGGGTTCCGTTGGAAATATTCCCAATGGTGCCAAGATTCAGCGCTCCGCCAATCTTGCTGTTGTTGTTCGTGCCGTAGTCGAGAATGAGGTTGCCCTCCTGAATGGTGGTCGCTCCGGTCGAGGCATTGTCGCGCTCCCCGAAGAAAGTAAGGGTGCCGGTGGTTTGTTTGATGATCGCCCCGTTGCCGGCGAGGGTGATGCCGGCGGCGATGGAACCGGTGCGGAGATCCTTGTTGCCCGTCGTAGTGATGATACCGGTGCCGGTGATGTTCCCGATGTTCGTAGAGTTACCCACGAGGAGACCGGTCCCGCCGACGCTGATATTTGCATTGTCGAGGTTGAGGACGGCGGCGGCGGCCGCGCTGGCGGACGCAGTGTCGCCGATATAGAGACGGGAAGAACCCGTGCCGATGCCACCACTTTGAGTCACATTCACCAGCGCGCCGTTGCGGATGTAAATGCCCCCGCTACTCGAGGGTATTGTTTGGACCTGACCGGTAGTGTTGATGTTGACTACGGCACTGCCCTGCGCACCGCTGCCGGTGACGACAACATTGAGATCGGCGTCGAGGGCATTGGCCACGTTGGCGTTCAGGACTCCGCCGGTGACGTTCAGGGTGCCGCTATTCGTAATCACCGCATTGATATCCCTGGTCCCGGGGCCGCTAAAGTTCACGCCGGCGCCTGTTCCGCCGCTATTGGTAATGTTGCCGTTCACCGCGAGGCTCCCAAGACCATCGAAAGTCAGCGCCACGTTGCCCGTGCCGGCAATCGTGCCGGTGGTGGTCAGATCCGTGGCGGCGTTGTTGGAATCCCCCACGCTGATGGTGCGGGCTGCGGCGAAAGCGAGATTCGAATTGATCGTGCCCATGCCACCGTTGAAGGTGCCGTCGTAGACTACATTGCCACCGAGAGTGATCGTGCCTTTCGTTCCGGCGGTGTCGATCCACTGGGCAATCGAACCACTCCCGTTGCCGCCGAGGGTCGTCACCCCGACCGTGGTGAAGGATCTGCCGAAATTGTCAAACACCGCCGTGGCGCCCGGGTCTGCGAGGATCGAGAGGGTGCCCGTCGGTGCGAAAGTGCTGGCGGCACCCAATTGCAGCGTCCCGGCCCGAACCACCGTCGTCCCGGCGTAGGTGATCGCTCCATTGAGAATCTGAGTTCCCGCGCCTGCTTTGACGAGGTTGAAGTTGTTTTCGTTTGTCCCTGCCCCACCGACTGCGCCGGTGAAGCTGTGCGTCCCGCTCGTTGACCCGAGTGTCAGGGTGGAGATGGCCGCGTTGCCGCCGATGACACGGCTGCCGGCGAAGGTGCCGTTGCTCAACCCTCCCATCACAGCGCCAGTGGCGGCAGTAGTGTTGCCGACTTGGAGGGTGGCGGCCTTCGAAGCGGTGCCGAGGACCACGTTGAGATCCGAATTGAGGCTGCCGGTGCCTTCAAAAGCGAGAGTTCCCGCATTCTGGTTCAGCGTGCCCGAGATCGTGCCCGCAGCGCCCGAGAAGAGGAGCGTGCCCGAGTTCGCCGCAGTGTCGTTTACGGTGAGGGCTCTCGCGGTTCCCGTGAGTCCCCCGGATAGAGTGAGGACGCGGGCGCTGTCCTCAATGTTCCAGGACTGATCCTGAGCGAGGGCGACGATGGCGCTGATAGCGACGTTGCCCGCGCCGGTCTGCAGGGTGATGCCGGTGGAATCGACCGTATTGCCGAGCGTCAGGGTATTCACCCCATTGGAGCTGCCGATGGTGGTCGCGGCGTTGCCGGTGTGGAAGATGAGCTCCTGAATCGTCATGTTCGCTCCGAGAGTGGTGGCGAGGTTGGCCGCCCCGGTGGCGCTGAAGTGAACGATGGAGTCCTGATCGGGCGGTACGAGTGCGTCAATGCCACCTGTCATGGTTGTATCCCAGTTGGAGGGGGCTCCCGTCCCAGCGGTCAGAGTGGCCGACCAAACCCCCGCAGCGATGCCAGTGAGATCCCCTTTCCACCAGGTATCGGGCGCCGATGGGACCGCCGTCGGGGTGAGCACCCACTGATCGACAGTGCCGCCCAAGGTCTCATTCCGAAGCGCATAGGTGAAGCTGCCGCCATTAAAGATGACAGGGTTCAGATCGAAAGTCCCCCCGCCGGCGTGCAGGGAATTGGCAGCGGCCCCGTTGATGAGGATATAGTCCTGGAGGCTGACCGGAGCACTATTGACATACACTGCCGTAGTCAGTGTGCCGTTGACAGTCATGGTCTGACCGGTCGCAACGTTCAAGCGGGTGTTTCCCGTGCCATCGAGTGAAAAGCCGAGGGTCGCTCCGGTGATGGATCCAACGGTGATGACGTTTCCGGAGCCGGCGAATCCATAGTTGTTGACGGTATTCAGGGTTGACCCCCGCAGCGCGAACTCAGTGCCATCGGCCAGGGTCAACCCTGCAGTCGTGGCGGCAAAAGCCCCCGCAGTGTCCATGAACAACTTGCCGCCATTCACCGTCGTCGTTCCGCCGTAGGTGCTCGTCCCCGTGCCGGAGATGACGAGATCCCCCGCCCCGTTCTTTATCAAATTGAGGTTGCCCTCATTTGCGCCCCCGCCGCCGATGTTTCCGGCGAAGGTGCTGGTGGCGGCAAGATCGAGGGTCAGAGTGGCCATCGCGGCGTTGCCGGAGACGATCTGACTGGTCGTGGCGGTGCCCGCGCTGGCCAGAGATGTGAAAACATGGTTCAAGATCGCGCTGGAATCTCCCAACTGGAGGATGCCCGCCGTGCTCCCGCCGCCCATGATGAGAGACTGGCTCGTTCCGAGAGGGCTGTTTCCACCAACCGACCTGGCGATCAGGCGACCGTCCGCTACCGTAGTCGATCCGTTGTACTGGTTCGCGCCGCCGAGCGTGAGGGTGCCAGAGCCGATTTTGACAAACTCGAGAGTGGATCCCGTCGCATTGGCGAGGACACCTCCGAATGCGGTACTCGTGTTGTTTCCGCCCGCCGTGAAGACCGTGGTGCCACTGGTTGCGCCGGTATAGATCAGGCCGCCCTGGGTGGCACTGTTGCCGGCGAGCGAACCGACCGTGACATTGGCCCCGCCGAGCGTGATGTCGAGGAGCGCACCCTCGAGGACGGTGAGAGCAGTGCCCGTCGGAACCGCATCGGTGATCCCGTAACGCAGGATGCCGTCGGAAACCGTCGTGGAACCTCCGTAGGTATTGGAATTGCTCAGCAGGAGAATCCCGTCGCCGGTCTTGTTGAGATTGCCGGAAGCACCGCCGAGAATCCCTGACAAGGTGAGAATCTCCGTGGCCAAATCCACCGAGATTTCATGATCGCCGGCCGTCAGAGTTCCTGCGCCGGCCAGCGTAAGATTGAAGGCGTCGCGCAGCGCGAACCCGCCGTTCACAGTGTAGGCATTGTTGATGATGCGGTTGTCCGCCGTCGAGGTGAGGAAGGTTCCGTCGCCGATGGTGAGCGATCCCGAGGAGAGCGCATTGTTGTTGCCGAGTGAGACCCCGCCTGTCTGGAGGTCAAAATTGCCCGTCCAGGCGTTGGCGCCGCTGAGACGGAGGAGACCGCTGCCGTTTTTGATCAGATCAGTGCCCTCGACCACCGCATTGATGAGCAGGTTCGGCGCGAGAGGGTTGAGATCTTCCCCGTTCCACTCGACCCTCTCCACCGTGAGGGCGGCGGCAGCGGCGGCGAGGTTGAGCCTGCCGTTGACGGTGGAGAAGGCGTTGACGCCCGCATTCTGCCCGACCGCAGAGATATCGCCGGTGACGGTGAGCGTGCCGGTGCCCGTGGTGACGTTGGGCGCGGTGCCGCCGTGATTATTGAAGTTCAACTCGGCGATAGTCTGGCTGAAGTTGTTGAGATTCCACTGGGCACCACCCATCACGTTGACCGTGGCGGTATTCCTAATCTGATCCGAGGCCCCGTAGATGATCTGGGTGTTGCGGTCGGTGAAGATACCGGGATTACTGCCGTAACCACCCGTGATCGTGACATCACCCGTTCCCGTGGAAGTGATGGAAGTTCCGTTGGCGTTGGCGTTGTTGAGGACGATGCGGCCTGAGTTGACCCAGGTGCCGCCGGTGTAGGTGTTGTTCCCGGTCAGGAAAACATCGTTGGTGGCGGCGAGCGTGCCGCGGCCCTGATTCCCCGCGAGGACCAGCGACACGGCTCCGCCGGCGCTGTTGTCCACGATGCTCGCGCCGAGGGTGACGTCCGCATTGCCGGTGGTGTCTAGCTGGCTGTTCAACCAGCTCAAGGCATGCACGTAAAGGTCGGCGGGATCGCTCGTCGTGCCGGCGGTCAAGTTTCCGTTCACGACGTTCAGACTCAATGACAGTGCTGCAGTGGAGACTGGCGACAGAATCAAGCCGCCGCTTGCCAAGGTCAGGGTGTTCCCGCCCAGATCCAGCACACTGCCGGCCATCGACGCGGCAGGAGCCTGGAGGTTCAGGCTGTTGAGGGTGCGATCCGCCGCCAGGAGAGTGGTGGAACCCGCGTTCGGCAAAAGAATGCGGATGTTGTCGGTGGCCGAGCCATTGTTGATGAGATTGGGAGAGTATCCGGCAAAACCCTGCGTATTGAGAGCGCCGACGCCCTGGCTGGGAATGTAGCTGGCGAACTCGCGATCATGGGTGGCCCAGCCTCCGATGAGGTGGTTGATGAGCCCGCCGCCGATATTATTGGTGGTGACAACACCGTTGAGCTCGGTGATGAACAAGCGCATCGCTCCGCTGGGGGCTCCACCAACATTCATGAAACGAACCGTCCCCCGTGAACCGGCTACGCGAGTCAAGCTGGCGAAGACGGCGTCCGCTTGGTTGACGGCTGAGCCGGGCGCGGCGAAATCGATGAAGCTGCCTCCCTCGCCGATGGTAACGTTGCCAAACGTTTCCGTGGTGTAGAGCGCTGCCCGGTTGCGCAGCTGGAACATCCCGCCCCGCACGAGGATGGAGGCGGCGTCGTTCACCCGATCCGTGATGTTCGATCCCTCGGTTGAGGCGTTGCTGGCCGTCAGCAGAAAACTGGTGTTCGAGAGTTCGATCGACGAGGTGCCACTGAGCCGACCGAAGTCGAGGAGCTGGACGCGCCCCCCGTTGAAGAGAGTGGGACCGGTGTAGCTGTTGTCGGAGTAGAGGTTCCAATCGGCGGTGGCCCCGGCGGTGGTCGCCCGCGCCACGGCGATGTTTCCGCTGATGGCTCCGGCGAAGGTTTCCCCGGTGCCGATCGCGAGGGTCGCCTGGCTAGCGGCGCTGTTAACGACATTGCCTCCGGAGTTCGCCGTGAAAAGGTCGTTACGGGCGAGCACCTCGGTGAGTCGCGAGGCGAGGGTGCCGACAAACTGGGTCGATCCGTTCAGATCCAGGGTGGCGCCTTCGTTGACCCACACATTGCGCCCGGGGAGAATCGTCTGGTCACCGCCGCCCAGCGTCAGAGTGCCGTCATTGACCATGACCGTGCCGTGATTGGAATTCCCCGCCGCGAGCGTCAGGTTGCCGGTGCCGGATTTCGTGAGGCCGCCGGTAGTCCCGGCAATGGGGATATTCAGGGTGAGATCGGCATTGTTGTGAAGGATCAACTCCCGATTGGCACTCGATGTGATATAGCTCACCCCGCTGAAACCACTGATCCCGCCATGGCCGGCGAGAGCGAGAAGCCCGCCGCTGTCGAGGGCGAGAGGGGTGTAGTTGAGGGTCACACCGCCTCCGCTGCCGAGACGGAGAGAGTTAAAGGTAGTCAGTGTGCTGAGCGACTCCATCGTGGAGAGGTTCACGTTGGCCAGGGAGGTGGCGAAGTTCGTGGTCTGTTCGGACGGAGTGAGCAGACGAAGGATCGCGGTGCCAGTGGAAGCGGCGGTGTCCGAAGTGACAAAGCCAATCCCGGAGCCGTTGAGATCGGTGTCGCCTAGGGCCCAGGGCAGGATGCCTTTGGTGACCGTCCCCGCATTGCCCGTCTGGCCGATGTATGCGTAGGAGCTGCCGGTGAAGGTGGCGACGCCGGGGGCGGAGGCGGTGCCGAAATTATCCGCCCGTATCAGCAGGGTGGCCTGGGCGGATCGGGTGATCACCCCTGTGGCGAAGTTGAGGGCACCTCCGGCATCCGCATCGAGCGTGATCTTCGAGAGGCCTTCGCGGAGGGTAAAGAGTCCAGCGGTTTCCGAGGAACCACCCGAGTGACCGAAGACATTGATGTCGGCTCCGGAAACGCTGAGATTGCGGCCGCTGAGGCGGTTGTTGACGTTGCCGGCGGTATTGTTGATCTCGAGAATGGCGGTGGGATTGAGGACGACGCGCCCCGGGGCGACAAGGGTCGATGTACCCAGGGTTCCCGCGCCATTGAGGGAGAGGGTGCCCTGTTTGATGAAAACGTTCTGCCCCTGGGCGAGGTTGAAGGCATTCGCCACCTGGATGTTCAAGGTACCAGTCCCAAACTTGCTCAGGCTGGCAATTCCGTTCGCGCCCGTCTGGCTGATCGCGGTGGTGGTGAGATTGATGGTTCCATCACCTCCCAGACCGACCCAGTTGTCACGGTTGGTTCCCGCAGCTCCCAACCCGAGGACGATGCCGCCGGTTAGATTAAGCGTCGCGCCCGCGTCCGCGACCAGGCTAACTGCCCTGGCGTTTGCATCCGTGGTGGTGGTGGCCGTGGTGATCGATCCGTTGATGGTGTTCGTCCCGGCAGAACTGCGAATGGCCCCGGCCCCGTTGACCCCGACGCTGGAGGAGTTGTTGGTAGTGTTGATGACGATGTTGTCGGCCACGGTGACACCACCGGTAAGCTCCAGAGTGGCCCCCACGTTGCCCAGTTGGATATTCCCGGTGGTAGTGCCGAACGATGCGCCATCGGACACGCGAACGACGCCTTGATTCACAATGAGGTTACCGTCCCAACCGGTTTGGGCGGCGGAAAGAACAAGAGTGCCAAGGTCGTTCTTTTGCAGATTGTTAGTGGGGGTGGCAAAGGTGAAGGCGTTGTTCAGGGTGAAAATGTTGGCGCCGGTGACATCGATCCCGCTGCTGGCACCATTCAGGTGGACGGTGCGGCCGGTGGCGAAGGTGCCGGAGATACGGAGCCCTTCGGTGAGGCTGTTGGACCCGATCTGAATCACGTTCGCCAAATTGCCGAAGGCGGCATCCGACGCACCCTCAACCGTACCGTTCGTGATATCCACGGTGCCGGTGAAGCTGTTGCCGGCATTGCCCAGTCTGAGGATGCCGTTTCCGGCCTTGGTAAGAGTCGACGACCCGCTGATAACGCCGGTGAGTTCCAGGCCCGCCGGCTGAAGGGAGGTATTGGCGGTATTGACCGTCCAGCTGTTGCCGGAGGCGAGAGCGATGTCGTCCTGAATGACAAGGCCGTAACCGTTGTTGTTGGCCAGGGTGATGCCGTTGGGGAGAACGGAGGAGTTGAGGCTGTCCAGCACGATGGTCTTGAAGGCCGGGGTGGGATAATTGACCCCGTTACCGGCGCGCCCGATGGTGAGAGAGATGTTTGCTCCGTTGGCCGGATCCCAGGTCACGGCACCCAGATTGATCGTTTCGATGCTACCCGTACCGTCGCCGTCGTGGAAGAGGGAGAAGGTGTTCAGGTTCGTCAGTCCGTTGAGGTTGATCGTGGCGGTATTGCTAAGACCGGTGAGGTTGATCCCGGAGATATTGCCGGGACCGGTCTTGCTGAACGTGTTGGCACCAGTGCCGGAACCGACCGCGGTAACAGCACTCATACCGGCGATTTGCCCGCCGAGGACGACGTTGAGATAGAGTGTCTCGACATTGGCAACGAGTCCGGTAGTGCCGAGCGAGGTGAAGGTGAGCGCGCCGTTCAGAGTCAGAGTATCAAGACTGGTGCCGGTGTTGCCGAAAATGGGGTCGCCCGAGAAGGTGAAGGCGTTGGCGACAGTGCGGCTGCTGTCGTCCACGGAGAGACGGGTTCCGGAGGCCATCGTGACGGAGCCGATCCCGAGAGGGCCGGCAACAAGGCCATTGGGAACGGTCGAGGTGCTGCTGGCGTAGAGGACGAGACCGCCGTCGGCGATCGTGAGACCGCCAGTGAAGGTGCTCTGCCCACCCAGTCCGAGGAGGCCAGCCCCTGTCTTCGTGATAGAGGCACTGCCGGAGATAGCGGCGGTGATATTGAGCGAGCGGTTGACGGTCTCGTCGTAGACGACGCCGTTCATCTGGATGGCTCCGACATGGATCGTCTTGGCTCCGGAGCCGAATTCGAGGAAACCGGTGACCGTAGGGACGCCGACGACGGTGTTGATGCTCGCGACATCGATGGGCGTGGCGTTGGTCAGCGTGAGGATGCCGTTGTTCGTCACGGTGGGGTTCGCGGTGCCACCGATGTGGTTGAAGACGAGACTGTCGAGGGTGTTGTTCCCGACGAGAGTGAGACTCGACGAGCCGTTGAGAGTAACGACGTTCGAGGAGTCGATCTGGCCGGCGGCGCTGGTATTGAGGATGCCGCCGGTGAGGGTGATGCCGCCTCCGGGAATGATGGTGCCAATCCCTGTGAGATTGACCGTGCCCTGATTGATGACCGTGCCGCCGGTGTAGGTGTTATTGCCGGAGAGGATGAGGGTCCCGGCCCCGGACTTGATGAACTGGACGGAATTGCCAACGCCGTTGTCGGCGATCACGGAATGGATCATCATATTCGTGGTGCTCCCGGTGAAAGTAATCGTGCCGGCGGCGATCGCGGTGGAATTCTGGGTCAGAGTGACCTCGGTGGCGCTATCCACCGAAAGGATCGTGCTCCCAGCAGGAACGCCGGTACCGGTAAGGGTCATTCCGGGCGCAAGCCCCGCCGTGCTGGTCATCGTCACGAGCGGGGATCCGGTAGTCGTGGAGCCTCCGCCGAAGGCGGTCGTGCCGACCGCCGCGTTGTAGACCACGAGTTCCCGTGTGCCGCTGTTTTCCGTGCCGCCGGCGGTGATGACACCTCTGGTGGAGGGGGTGCCGACGAGCGAGAGGTTGTTGTTGTTGCTGCGGAGGATGCCGCCGTCCTCGAGGTTGAGCACGTCCGTATCGTTGGTGAACTCGAGGCTGTTGGTGAAAGCGCCGTGGAAGCGCAGCAGCCCGGTCGTAGTCGTGCCCGCAGCCAGAGTCGTGGAGAGCGCGCCGGCGCTGCCCATGCCTAGGTTGGTAATGTTGCCGCTGCCGAAGGTGGCATCGTATCCGACGAACCCCCCGTTGCCGACGACGCCGACCCCGTTGGTCTGGTTGTAGGCTGCGTATTCCGACGAGTTGGCGATGGCCCAGGCCCCGAGGACTCCGTTGCCAATCGTGTTGAGCGGGTCAGTGAAAACAATCTTGGAATTGTTTCCCTCTGACCCCAGGTTGGAACCAGTGAAGTTGATCGTGGCGCCGGGCGCGCGATTCAGGCTCGCGAAGGTGACCAGGGTGCTGGCAAAGGCGCCGGCAGTACCAGTGCCGCCGTTGGTGGCGGTGAGAGTGTTGGCCCCCATCAGCGCAGAGAGAGCGCCAAAGGTCTCGCCGCCGGTGGCATGGACACGACCACCATAGTCGATGCTGCCGCCGCGGAGATTGATGGCCGCAGCATCATTGACGCGGTTGTTGTTCTGAAGCTGGAGGTTGTCGTTGTTCCGAAGGGCGAGGAGGCTCAGGTTGATGTCGATTCCAGAGGTGCTGGAAAGGGCACCATTGTCGCGCAGAGTCGTCGTGCTACCCGTGAGGAAGGTCCAGCCCGTGTAGGTCTGCTCGCTGCCTATCGTGAGGGTGCCGCCGCCAACGCGACCGAGATTGACGTTGCCGGAGATGACCCCCATCCAGGAACCGCCATTGTCGGTTACTATGGTGCCCGTGCCGCTGCTGCTGATGAGGGAACCTCCATCGCCCGGCTGGTCGCCGCTGCCGGTGAGGTTGCCGATAAACTGGGTGTTTCCATTCAGGTCCAAAGTCGCTCCGTTGTTCAGGAAATAGGCCTGCCTATTCGGAAAAATGGTGTTGAGACCCCCGGCGAGCTTCATCGTGCCCGCGTGCTGGTTGAAGGAGCTGGTGAAAAATTGCTTCGTATTAAGATTGATCGTGCCGCCTTGAAGTGCCGTGAAGGCGGCGCCAGTCAGTGAACTGTTGACGTCCAGAGTGGTGCCGGTGGCGACCTGGAAAAAAGCCCCGTTGGCACCCGTGTTGAGAAGAGGCACATTCAGCGTGTGGGTGCCGCCGCCCGTAGCGAGGAGCGCGCCACTGGTGAGGGTAAGGGTGGCGCCGGGTGAGGAGGATCCGACCGTGTAGCCGATGGCGTCGTCCAGCCGGAGCGCGTTGATCGAGCGTGACGCGGCGATAGCGGCGCCGGCGGTCAGATTGACCGTATCCGTGAGGACCGGAGTGACGAGGCTGGCGGTGTTATTGTAGCCAGTGAAAGCCTGGACTCCGTTGGTGGTGCTGTAGCCAGCGAAATCCGAACCGATCGCGACACGCGAGAGCACGCCATTGGAGATGGCCGCCCCTGCGGGAGCAGTGGTGAAGAGGACCTTGTTGTTAGAACCGGGATTCGAGACTCCGGTGAGGTCAAGGGAAGATCCGGTATTGGCAAAATTGACCGAACTGAAAGTGAGAGCGCTGTCACCGCCGCTCACGAGGATCCTGGCAAGTCCATTGCGGTTGATGTCGAGACGACCGAAGGTCTCCGAGGAGCCGCTCGCATGGCCGACGAACTGGAGGGTGCCGCCGTCGAGGTTGAGGTCGCGGGCGCTGTTGCTGTTGACGCGGTCGCCGAGGTTGGTGCCGGAGTTGTCGAGGCGGAGAACGCCTCTGCCTTCTACGACGATGGTCGAATTTTGATCGAGGGTGCCGTTTCCGGAGAGGATGAGGGTGCCGTTGGCGATCGTGGTCGCTCCGTCGTAGGTATTGGCATTGGTGAGAGTGATGCTGCCGGTGCCGGCCATGCGCAGAGCGCTGGCGGGGGCGGTGCTGCCGTTCTGAACGACTCCGCTTAGGATCGTGTCCCCTCCCCCAATGAACCACATCGTGCGGCTGCTCGACGTCTCCGAAAGATTTACGGCACCGGATAAAGTCAGAGTCGCTCCGCCGGTAAGGCTGTTCTGGAACTTGCGATCTCCGCCATTGTTCGTAGTCGTGCCGCTGAACTCGAAGCTCTTCGTGCCCGCGACGGTGGCGGGGTCGCCGGTGAGGAAGAGATTGTTCGCAATCGCGTTGGCCCCGGTGAGATGGGCCACGTTAGGGCCGATCGTAAGAACGCCGCCGGCGAAGTTCAACTGGCCACCGGGCCCGATGGGAGCGAGCTTGTCGAGAATGAAAGTGCCCTGTCCGAGGGTCTTCGTGCCGGTATAGGTATTGGCCACGCCGGTAGTGGTGAAGGAGGCGTCGTTGGCGATGCGGATGTCCCAACCGGTGAGCGAAGTGCCGCTGTTGTTCTGAATGCTGCCATTCCAAACCGTAGAGCCGTAGCCTCGGACATTGACAAACCGGGTGGCCGCCCCCGGCTCAAGATTGACGAAATTGCCATTGATCGTCAGGACTGCACCGTTCTCCAGATTGTTACTGAAGGCTGGAACGTCATTGGCTCCAGCCGCCTTCTGGACATTGTTGTTGATCGTGATGTTATTCGAGCCGGCAAAGACTGCGGCGGTGTTGTTGTTCAACTGGACGAGTGTATTGATGGCCAGATCGCCGCCATAGCCGAAGATCGAGGCATTACTCATATTGATCTGCGAGGCACTGCCGATCCCGGCCGTCGTGAGTCCCAGCGTGCCGCCAGCGGCAGTGAGCACGCCGGTGAAGGTATTCGCCGACGTCGGATTCAGGATCCAGAGGCCTCCGTCGGACTTGTTGACCGTGAGAGTGCCGCCGTTATTGGCGAGCACCGAAGTGATCATGTTGCCGTCGGTGTTGTTGCCCCGGATATCAAGAGTCTTGGCCCCGCCGGTGGTGTTCACGGAGGTGGCGGTGCTGTTGGCGAGAGCGGTGAGGATGAGGGCACCGCTGCCGCTGGAGTCGATCCGCAAGGTGTTGGCCGTTCCCACGAGATTGATCTGGCGGGTCGTGGTTTCGCCGGGGCCGACGTAGAGCAGGTTGGCGGTGGTGGTGGTGCCGGGGTTGCCGATCTCGAGGAAGCCGCCGCCGACATTCGTGCCGAGGCTGGAAGAAGTCGCACCGGCGGCACCGATAGAGCTCACCGTAAGAAGCCCTTCACGTATCGTGGTATTTCCGCTGTAGGTGTTGGCATCTCCGAGGATGAGGAGTCCGGCACCGACCTTGCCGAGGCCACCTGCGCCGCTGATGACGCCTGAGACGGTGGCATAGTCGAGGCCGGTGTTTCCATTGTCGTCCACGCGGATCTCGCGGTGGCCGGGGCCGGAAACAGAGGCGGCGATAGCGGTGCCTGCGGCAGTGGCGTTGACACTAATGCTGACCTGAGTGGCGCTGTTGATGGAGGCAATGAAGGCCCCGGCGGGGATATTGGTCCCGGAGATGGCCTGACCGACGCTCATGCCGGTCGTGTTACCCGTGGTTAGCGTCACAGTGGTGCTGGCACTTGTGGTGGTCACGGTGACTGCCTTGTCCACCCCTGCCGTCACCTCGAAGTCGTTGGCGAAGGTGGTGTCCGCCCAGGAGGTGGAGGAGCTCAAGTAGAGAGTGCCGGTGGCGAGGAAGTTCGCGGTGCCGGGGGTGGATGAGTTCGAGGAACCCCACACGAGACCGGGAGTACTGAGATTGACGGTCAAAGGAGCTTCGCTGGCGGCGAACCCGGCGCGCTGGTCAGCAGTGTTGAAGCGGACCTGACCGGCACCGGTGCCGAGGGCGCGGATGAAGGTGCCTGAAGACTGGAAGACGCCGCCACCGCCATTGAGGAGGAGATTGGAGCCGGTAGGCAGAGACGTGCCATCCTGCGCGCGGAGGGCACCACCACCGATCGTGGTAATGCCGGTGTAGGAGTTCCCCGTATTGCCGAGGATCCAGAGGCCGGTGTCGAATTTCGAAATGGCGAGAGTTCCGGTGTTCGGGTTGTCAATGAGCTGCAAGCCCATGTAGTTGTCACCGAGTGAGTCACCGCGGAGATTCAGGGTGCGATTGCCGGCACTGCTAAAGGCGATCGCCCCGGTGTTGTTAAAAACGAGCGCGGCATGGTTGGCGGCGCGTCCTTGGTTGGCGTTCTGTCCGGCACTGCCGAAGCTGGAGATCGTGCCGGTACCGGCAAGAGTGAAGAGTCGGTCGATGCTGACCGAGGCCGTGCCTTCGGCGAGGTGAAAGTTATTCGCCTCCTGCCCGATGTAGCGAAGAGTGCCGCCGTTGAAGACGAGACTGGCGGCGTTGCCGGCCAGAGTGCTGCCGACGCCGAGGCCGCTGGCGACACCGTAGTCGGCCAATGTACTAACGTCGAAGTTGCCCGCGAGGAGCGTGACGACACCTTCATAGCTTTGTTCGCCCTGCACACGCACCGTGCCGGTGCCCGCTTTCGTCAGATCGATGAGCCCGGTGATCGTCCCGGTGAAAGTGCTGCTGCCGCCGCCATTGCCGACCCGAAGGCTCGCGGCAGCCCCGGTGTTCTTGAGATTCCCCGCTCCCGACAGCTCGTCGATCGAGGCGGTGGCTGAGGTTGCGGAACCGAGGTTGACGCCGTTCAGGTCGAGGGTAGCTCCCTGGCGCAGGCGCACGTCCATGCTGTCGGCTCCGAGGCGTCCGCCGGGGGCGAGCTGCACGATCCCCTCGTTGATATGGACTTGCCCGACCGCCGTGCCGGCATTGGCCGCGCCTAGCACCAGAGTGCCCGCACCGAGCTTGGTCCAGCCGCCGGTGGAGGTGGCGAGGATGGGGGTGTTCAGATTCAGGACGTCGGCGAGGGCGTCTGTCCGGAAGACGAGATCGTTGGCCCCGCCAGTGCTGATGCCCGTGCCGCCGCTAATGGTAACGGTGCTGCCGCCGGTGACGAGGAGCGCGCCCGACTCCGTAGCGCTACCGTTTTGCAGGGTCAAAGTCTGAGCGGCCCCGAGAGTGAAAGCGCGATCATCGCTGAACTTGATGCCGGCGTTAATCGTCGCGGTGCTTTGCGAGGTGATGTCGCTCGTGTAGACATGAAAGGGTGTCGCATTTCCGCCCGCAAGACTGACTCCCGCCGTCTCATCCGTGTAGGTCGCAGCTCCGAGGAGACCGGCCGTCGAGGCGGCAAAGTCTGCCCCGTTGAAAAATAGCTGCGCGTTGACGATGCCGTTAGTGTTTGTCGCGCCGGTCACCGTCACGGCAGCGCCAGTGTTAGTGACAAAGTTGATCCCCGCTCCCGGGCTGATCACTCCGAGGCTCGAGAAGGTCAGATCCGCCGTCCCGCCCGAACCAGCGGTGACCATGACCGTACCGGCACCGGCAGTGCCAAGGAGGGCACCGAGTGATTCGCTGCTCGCGTTTGCCCCATCGCCGAGATACTCGAAGATCCCGCCGGCACCCCGCGTGCGGGTATCTTCGTTGAAGATGAGGCTGGAAGCATCGGCGATGACATTGCGCGAGGACCCGGAAAAGGTGTCCTTCACCTGGAGGATGCCGCCCGCGACGGTGGTGGTGCCGGTGTAGAGATTTGCCCCCGAGAGCACCCAGATGCCGGCTCCGTGTTTGTTGATGTTCAGCACCCCGCCCGCCGTCGGGAGGGCGGAGGCGATCTCATTGGCCTCCGCATTGCTGCCGCCGAGGAAAAGCGTCTTGTTTCCAGTGAGCGCGGTGATGGGACCATTCAAAATCAGAGCCCCTGTGCCGCTCGAGTTGACGAAAGCGCTCGCCGTGGTCGTGTTGAGGAGGATGGCCTTTCCTGATGTCTCGCCCGAGCCGGTGTAGGTGAGCGCGCCGGAGAGGGTGGTGGCATTGCCAAGATTGACCGCACCAGAGGGCAGGCTGGTCATCGCGGCGATATCCAGCGTGCCATTCGTGATAGAGGTGATGCCGGTCGCCGTGGAAGAGGTTCCTAGAATTCGGGTGACACCCGTGCCCGCTTTGGTGAGGCTCACCGCCCCGGTGCCGGTTTGCAGCAGATTCCCGTTGAGGATGGTCGTGCCATTCCCGGTGATGGTGAAAACGCGGGCCGCCGTTTCGGAAAGGCGGTTGATGTCGGCGTTGAGCCGCAGGGTGCCGTTCCCGTTGTTGGTGAGGGCACCGGTGCCGCCATTGGCCCAGTTGACCACTCCGTCCGTCGGACTAAAAGTCAGGCCGTATCCGTTCCGGGCGTTGAACTGGAAGCTGGCGTTCGCGTCGAGCAGCAGATCGTTCATCAGGATGTTCTGATTGAGCAGAGTGCTGCCGAAGTCGTGATCCGCAAAGATACCGCCTCCATTCCCGCGCTTGCGATAGTTTTTGCTACTGAAGTCCGTGACGTCGGTAAGGATTTCGAAGAAGCCGCCGTTGCTGTCGAGCGATTGGGTGCTGGTGCTGTTCCCCAGCGCGCCAAGGGCGCTCGGCCCGCTGACGCGGATGGTGCCCGAATCGACGCGAATCGTCTGCCGGAAATCGTTGGCAGCGTTCGTCAACCAGAGGGTCGTCCCGATGAGGCTGCCCGTCTTGATGAAACGGTCGCCGCCGGTGTCGACGCCCGAGATCTGACCGTTAGCGATCATGTTGCCGTTGCCATAAAAGAGGTTGGCGGCTCCCGAACCTAAAAACATGCCCCCATTGAATGTGGTGGTCCCGTGAGTGGCGAGAATACGCCCTTCCGAAGCGGGCCCGCCCAGGACGATGTCGCCGTTGAAGACATTGTTCCCGACGCTGATGAGACCCGCTCCGCCATTGGTAGCACCCGGCCCGCGACCACTGATGCTGATCTCACGGGTCATGGTGACGGGGCCGGTAGCGGAGACACCGTTGACTACGAGCTGTCCGCCGGTGTAGCCGGGGTTGCCGGTTCCGGCGATGCCGTTGACCGAGATTACCGTAGATGACACGCCCAACTGCCCTTGATTGCTGATGACGAGCGAACCCGCGTTTATCACCGTATCGCCGGTGTAGGAGTTCGCATTATTCGTCAGGACAAGAGTGCCGTTTCCGGTCTTGGTCAGACCCGAGTTGCCCGCGAGGATGGACTCCACGGTCGCGGAACTGAGTGCATCCACCTGAATCGTCGATGAAGTCGCTCCTGTCGGGGCCGCCAGGGTGATCGTGCCGCCCGTCAGCCGATACCCCGTCGTGTTGAAGACAAGCCCCCCCGCCTGCACCGTTGACGCAACCGTCACCACGCCCGCAGTCCCGCCGAAATAGGCGATGTTGAAAGCGTTGATCCAGTCTTCCATCGAGCCTGCGTTGTCCCAGAGAGCCGTGGAGGTATCCCATGTCCCCGTGCCGCCGGTGGTTCCTCCCGAAGCGCCGTCGCTGTCCCAGACCAGATTTGCCGCTTTCACATCGATGCTCCAGAGGGTGAAACAGGCCAAAAGCAGGGCCGTGCACGGGGTTTTAAGATTGGCTCTGAACCATGTCAGGACAGGACTGCCCGGTCTTGCCGGAGCGCTAAAGGTTCGGGGATTCCTCATATGGGGGGTGCTAACAAACGACAAAGACAGATGGGGGGCGGCTGATTCGGGGTAAACCAGCCGGAAGAGTGAGGTTTCAGAAATCCAGAAACGAATTGTAAATAAAATCAAAATTTCTTGATATTATTTTTACTATGGGATTATCGCGATTTTTTGACTCACCGGCAAATCTAACCACATTGCAATGACTTACGACAATGACTTTTTTCGAAATCATTTCAGTTTTGCGATATTTCTCGCCCGTTCTCCGGAGTCCCCCTTCCCTTATTTATCAAGGCATGGGGCGCAAGTCGCTAAAATATCATGATTTACATAATAATAAGGCGACCAATTTTTGCGAATCAATCCCCCGTCTTCAACCCGAATTACGATTTGCCCCCGCTCTCGTCTGTGACCTTGCGTGAGCCGCCGGATGTCATTCCGGTCTTCCCAGGAGGGGGAAATCTGACAGGGAAACACGGGCGGCGCGCGCTACTCGCCGAGACTCACGAGATACGCTAACAAAGCAGCGAAATCCCGCACCGGGAGTTCGACCGCCGCCTCGCAGACCATCGTTCCCTCCTTCAGGGGCGACTCCCTTCGCACCTGAACGGGCGCGAGGGAAAAGGAGTTGCCGACCCGGTCCCGCAGGACGATTCCGTCGGCATTTCGCCCTTCTTCATAAGCAGTGAGACGACGACCTCCAGTGAGTTCGAAAAGGGTCGCCGCGTAGCCCGGAGTCACCTGGAGGGAGGGCGAAAGAATTGCCTTGATGAGTTCGGGCACGGAACGCTGCCTGGCGGAGCTGGCGAGATCAGGAGCAAAAGCGGGCCCCTCGCCGTGAATATTGTGGCAAGCCCCGCAAGAGAGAGACCGGAAGAACTGCTTGCCGACGACGGGATCCGCTGGCGGGGTATTTCCCGTCATGAGGAGAGCAGCGGCCTCTCTTCCGCTCGCCATCGTCGCATCACCCGCGTTGCTCGCGAGAAACGATCTCTCAATGACGATTGCGCGAGCCCGGGCTCGCAGTGCCTCCCCACCCGCCACCGCGACGTGTTGCAGGATTTCATCCGCGAGCGGCCCCGCCGCCCACGGGACCGAGCGAAGGAGCGACGTCATCCCGGGCTCCGGACCATTGAGGACGTCATCGACCCGGCCCTCGATGATGCCCGACGTTTCGGGAGGGATGTCCCCGCGCTTGAGGATCTCACCGAGAGTGATCCACGCCAGCAGTGCTTTATTCTCACCCGGATTCCGGCTTTGCTCGACGAGCCAGTCGGCCTTTTCTGGATGATCCTCACGTGCGATCCATCGCCGGATCAGTTGATGCCCCGATTCCGGCGCGCCCTCCAGATCGAGGAAACTGGAGACCATCTCAAATCGCTTCCGGTAGTCCATGCCTCCGGCGTCCCTGACGAGCAGGCCGAGAGCCCGTCCGCGCAGGGCCGTATCGCGGGCGGAGCTGCGGAAGATGGAGTCGAGCCAGGCCATTGCCCCGTCCGGTAGCGGGTCGTTCCCCGAGTCGAAGGCATCAATGACGCAGGCCTCGAGAGGGATGGAACTTTCCCCGAGTTCCAGCAAGACACCGGGGGCGGGAGACGGCAACCCGGCAGCCTTCATTTGCCGGAGCAACTTTCCGCGATCGACCCGGTGGTCGAGCAGGGAAGCCCGCAGGAAAAGATCCGCCATGGGCGTGCCCTCCCACGGACGGCGCTCGGCGGAGTCATCGTAGTAGAGGGCCACGAGGGTCTCGAGCCCCAGCGCGCGAATCTCGGCTGATCCGGTCTTTTCTAAAAGCAGCACGATCCGCTCCACCACGCTCGCACGACGAATCCCTGACAGAACAGAAAAAGCGGTCGACCGGGCCGTCGTTTGGCTCTCGTCTTCGAGTCGATCAAAGCAAACTATGGCGGCACCGCGAGCCTGCAGGAAAGCTCGCGCAGTGGCCGCGAGCGTCACATCGGGATGACTCGCGAAGCTGAGGACAAGTTCCTCAAGCCCCGGTATCGAGGTGCCGGTGCGTTCCATCGCAGAGAGGATCTCAGCCGAGACGGCGGGCACGGTGGACCGGCTGATCTCGCCGAAAATTTCGTGATTTTTCAATTTCGGATGATCGCCGAGATGACGGAAAGCGAGGGACTGGCGCAGGGGATCGGGACTCGCCGCCGTCTCGACGAGCACCTCGAGGGCTCTCCCCTCCCCCGAAGCCGAGAGAGTCGCGAGAATACCCTCGACCGCCGGAGCCGGCAGGTCGGTCAGCAGCCATTTCTCCAGATCTTTCGTCGGTCGATACTTGCGCCGCAGGATCTCAAAAACCGCTTCCGCCCGCACCGCCCGGTTTGGCGAAGCGAGGTAGGGAAAAAGATTCCGGGTCGCGAGGCGGTCCCAGTCCACTCCCGGCGTCGGCGGCTGCGAGGCTTGGGTGAGAAAGGTCAGCACCTCCCTGCCCGCTTCCTTCCCCGAGACCCAGATACGCTCCCCGTCGCCGGCAAAAGAGCTGAGCCCCTCGATCTCGGCGATCACCTCCAGCCTGCCTTCTCCGGTGTCCGCATGGATGCGATCGTGATCGGCGAAGAGATCCAGCGCACCCCATCGCGAGTCGTGATCGGACGAAGGCGGCCATGACAACGCGGGCGTCTCCCGCCAGGTGCGCCCCGGGAGCGGGGTGAGCAGGTGCAGTCCGGACCCATCGAAGAGCCGATGCTCAACCGCGCGACGGACAAAGATCCGCCCTTCCCTACCGAACTGAATGTCCTCGAGGGCGGTCGGAGAGCTGGCCAGAATCCCGAGATCTCCCGCGTTCCGGCGGAATCGCACGAGACCGTGTCGAGGCATCAGGACCGGTTCGTGACCGGCGTTGAACCCGCTGACTTCTTCCGCTGCATTGGCAATGGCATAGAACCATCCGTCGGGTCCCGTCTGTAGTCGGGAATAGGAGATGGCCGGGAGCGGCGGGCCCGCCGTCGGAGAAAAAATCGGCCCGATCCGGGAACGATCGTCGATGCGGCCGTCGCCGTCGGTATCGCGGTAGGCGGTCAGGTCCGCTCCGTTCAGCGTGTAGAGCCATTCCCCATCCCAGGCGGCTTCCGTCCCGGGCGGCAAATCGCCGAGGAGTTCCCAAAATTTGAGCCTACCCTCCTCCACCGGCGAAGCCATGTGGAGGGAGCGGACTCCGCACGCTTCGTCAACGCAAAGCAAAAAGGCTCTTCCCGAGGCGGCAGGGATGATGCGAACGACCGCTTTCCCTTCCGGAAGCCGACAAATCGGCGCGGCGCTCCAGCCGGGGGCGAGCCTCCTCATGACCCCCTCTTCGCGGGACGAGGCAGCGGCCAGATCTGCGCGGGGTGACCCGTTGATTGTGCGAAAATCAGGGAAGGCCGCCGGCATCTCGTCCATCGTGCGATAGGCGGCGACCTCGCGCAAGCCTGGCACCTCGCCGGGCTTTGTCTCCGGAATCGTGACTCGCAGGTATCGCATCGCGAGGGGATCGAAGCCCACCGTGAGCGGGGCGGATCCACCACCCTCACCCTCGAAGAGGATCTGCCAATCAAGAGAATCGGGGGAACATTCGATCTGACACCGCTCGGGAGCACCATCCTTCCAGACCAGCAGGATCGCGCCGACCGCTTGCGATTTCCGCAGATCCACCTGCCACGAGCTCGGCCCGGCCTCTCCCGCGTCCCAGTAGGTTTCCGGATCTCCATCGATCGCCTTTTCCGCAGTAAAAAATTCCCCCTGCCCGATGGACAGAGCCGAGGCGAAGCCCCGCGAGGCGTAGTTCGGTCCCGGTCGGGGAAGCGTCGCCGGGGCCGGAGCGTGGGCCAACGAGGAGAGCGAATCCGCTGCCGCCACCGGCACGAAAGTACCCTCGACGAGGGAATCCAGCGCCCAGAGAAAGCCCCTCGTCAGCATGTCCAGATAGGCGGGTGTGAGCAGCGTCGCCGTTTCGTTCCCGAGCGTGGTGGCGAAGACCTTCGTCTTTACCGGTCCGTAGAGGTGAGTCCAGGTCGTCGCGACCTTCGCCCCTCCCTCCTCCTGCGAAAAAGTGAGCGGCGTCACCCCGGGATGCAATCGCTCGATCCGGTAGAGCTCTCCCCGAGGGATGAACCAGGGGCTCATTCCGGCAACGATGGGATTTCCCCCGGGGGCGGGCGCAACTGAGAAATCGTGCGACTTTCCATGCCCGCGGGAGGTCGCCCCGCAAAAGTCAAACCACCGTTCATCCCCCGTGCGGAAGGAATGCATCGTCCCATGCACGAGGACAGCGGGCAGCCCCGCCAGATGCGGCGCGAGGATGCGATCCACATAGGCGCGATCCGTCACTCGAGGGAAACAATAGTCATGCACGACGATGTCGTAGCCGACGGCCCAGTCCGCGCCTTCAAAAACGGGAATCCGAACCTCGCTCTCACCCTCGCCCTGCAAGCGCACGGTCCACTCGATGGGACGCCTGACCCTCTCCCTGATGCCCCCGACGAGGATCTCCTTCCGCAGCGTGTAGTCGTGGGAAGCCCCTCCGGTGACGAGCAGCGCCTTTATCGGCAGCGGCTCCGGGGCCGCTTTCTCTCCCTGCCCCTGCAACACCCCCGCACTCGAAAAAAACAGCGCCGCGAGTCCTCCCAGCAGCGGTTTTCCTAGAGTTTTCTTCATCGGGCAGTGAGGCGACAATGAACGACCCGCCACAATAACTGCAAGGAGAGAATCCGCACCTGCGCGGCGGCCTCAGCCTTCAGGTCTCAGGCCATTGCTGCGACCGCACCGGCCGGGGCGACCGGGGCGACCTGGCGACCATAGGGCAACTCGGCCGGCAGTTCGCAGATCTCACAGATAGCCGCAAACAGCTCGTCAAACTGATCGACGAAGACGTTCCCGACGAGTAGATCGGTCAAGGTCGGGCGGAGTTCGGGATGCATCTTCACCAGCTTCCCGAAGCTGAACTCCGGATGGTAAAAAGCGTAGACGATCTTCCTCATTCGCTCGATCGCGAGACAGAGGTCTTCCCCATACTGCTGAAACTGCTCCGCCGAGGTGTCCCCGACACGGAGCGCCTCGTGGATGGCGTCGGCCGCGATCTCCCCCGATTTAAGCGCGAGGAAAACGCCCGAAGAGAAAACCGGATCGAGGAAAGCAAAAGCATCGCCGACGAGGAGAACCCCATCCGACGCGCAATAGCTGGACCGGTAGCTGTATTCGCCCGTCACCCAATATTCGCCGACCTGATGCCCGACAGAGAGATGCTCCTTGATCCAGGCATTTTCCCCGATTTCCCGGGTGAAAATCTCTGCGGGATCTCTGGTGTCACGGTAGAGGTAATCCCGATCCGCGACGATGCCGACGCTGATGCGATTATTCCGCATCGGGATGTACCAGAACCAGCCTTTTTCCGGAACGTAGGCGACGGTGGTTGAGCCGGCATCGAGTCCGGGATCGCGCATCGCCCCTTCGAAATAGGTCCAGATCGCGATCTTGTTCAGCTCGGGATCCCGCTTGCGCCAGCGATTTTTCGCCGAGACGAGACAGTCGCGCCCCGAGGCATCGACGACGACACGGGCCTGGAACTCGTGCCGGGCACCCTCGTTGTCCTCGACCGCCACGCCGTTGATCTTCCCGCCCGCATCGCGGATGACATCGAGAACCCGATGCTGCTCGCGCACCTCGGCACCGTTCTCGCGGGCTTTCTCGACGAGCATCTGGTCGAACTCCATCCGCTCCACCTGCCAGGTCACTGCCGACGGATGTTCGTCGTGTTCAAAAAAGTAAAAGGGCTTCGAGATGATCCCGTCCGTTGAGACGAATTGCACGCTGTGTTTTTGCTGGAAGCCGATCTCCTCCATCTTCCCGACAAGACCGAGCCGGTCGAGCGTGAACCAACAAAAAGGCATCATCGATTCCCCGACGTGGTAGCGCGGAAATTTCTCTTTTTCCAAGACGAGGACTCGGTGGCCCCGGGCCGCAAGGAGCGAAGCGGCGGTCGACCCGGCCGGGCCGGCACCGATCACGATCACATCATACTCTGCACGATTCATAGGGGGGAAGTCTACTTCTTAGCGATTGGATACGTGCTGCACCCACTTCTCGGATTCATTGCTCCGCGGCAGAATCTCGACAATGTCGGCGAAAACGATGCCCTCGCGGTCGAGTAACTGATTGCATCGCCCGTAGAAGACTTCACCTGCCTGCTGGTTCAGCGCTTTCGCGATTCTCTCGTCGGCGGGCACCGAAAAGTACGCCGCCGGACTGCCGTAGTGCTCCACCCCGAACTCCCCGAGGAGAGCCCCGAGCGGCTTTTTCCCGGCGACGACCTGCGCCTGCATCTCTGCCGGAAGACTGCTCAACTGGATCGCGATCGCCCCGAACTCCACCGGGACATCCGACGCCGCCGCGTGCAGCGTCACGAGGCGTATCACAAAAGCGTCGCTGGACTCATGCTCATGCACCTCGAGATAGAGCTTCGAATGGTGAAAAGCCGCGAGCGTCGGCGTCATGTCATTCGAATGCACGAGCAGAGACCGGTATGGATAGGGCACCTCCTCCCCGGGCATGAAGCGGAAGTCAGGCAGCGGAATGCCCGACTTTTCATAGAAAAAGTGAAACGGCAGGAGCCAGTTCAGCGCCTCGGCGAGGTCGCGCGCGGCCGCCCTTTGGCTCGTCGTTTCGCGATCAGGTGTAGCGTGCATCCCGGTGTTGCTCGAGGAAAAAGTCATGGAGAAGACGATCGATCTGGAGCAAGCCATCCCGGCTCACGACGACCTCGTCGCCGACGACATTGAAGTAACCGCGGCCCTTCAGATCGGCGAGTTGCGCCGCGAAGTGCTCCTCGGGATCGACTCCGTATTTGTTTCGGAAATAGTTCAGACTGGTGTGCCCGAGCTTCAGTTGGAGGATGAACTCACGGAGGAAGCGCTCCTCGTGATTCGTGCGGTAGGCGCGGTAGATCGGCAGCTCGCCCTGGTCGATCTCCGTCATATAAGGGCCGACGTCGGCCTGGTTCTGATAATGCACTCCACCGAAATGCCCGAAGCTCGCCACCCCGGCCGAGAGCAGATCGGCCCCTTCCCACAGGCTGTCGCGGTAGACGAACTTGGTCGTCTCGGGATTCTTCACCACCGTGTAGGCGCTGCTCACGGTGTAGCCGGCGGCCTCGAACTCGCTGAAGGCCCAGTCGACCCACTTCCGCTTCGTCTTCCAGTCCGCGACCGGTGCAGAGATACGGCCGGACTCCTGCATCTCCTTGAAAATAGTCGTGTTGTAGGGGATCTCCATCTGGTAGATCGTGACACAGTCGGGCGACTGCTCGATCGCAGTGCGGACACTGCGCTCCCAGTTCTCGGGGGTCTCGTCCATCATCCCGGCGATGAGGTCGATATTGACCTGATCGAAGCCGAGGGTCTTGGCAAAATCGAGCGCCCGGTAAGCCTCCTTCGAGCGGTGCGCGCGACCATTCACCTCGAGGATATGATCGTCAAAGCTCTCAATGCCGAGGCTGAGGCGCGTCACCCCGATATTCCGGAGCGCCTCCAGCTTTTTCTCCGTCAGCGTGCCGGGTTCCGCCTCGAAGGCGACTTCTTCCGTCTCATCCCAGGGAAAGAGATCTTTCATCCGGTTGGTGAGATCGGTGAGCTGGTCGATCGAGAGAAAGCTCGGCGTGCCGCCGCCGAAGTAGACGAACTGGGGCTTGCGCCCGCCGAGGTAGGAGGTGCGCGAGTAGCGCTCGAACTCCTTGATGCCCGCATCGAGATAGGCATTGATCTCAGACGCATTCTTGTCCGTGTAGACACGGAAGTAGCAGAAATGGCAGCGCTTGCGGCAAAACGGGATGTGAAAATAGAGCCCCAGTTTCGTATCGACCGGACGCGGCGAGTTGAGGACCTCGTGAACCTCGTTCTTGTATTCCGGCTGCCAGAAAGAGAACGGCGGGTAGTTCGCCACGAAGTAGTTGCCCACCTCGGTCTGCTCGTCCGAAGCTGCGTCGAGCGGGACCGTGAGTTTACTGATGACTCCGATGGATTCCCCGGGTTTGGAAGTTGCAGGCATAGGAGAAAATAAGGTCAGGGTTGAGGGGCGGAGAGCGCTCACCTTTTGAAACCATACACCACCCCGTCCTCACCGCAAACCACGAGGGTCCCGCGTGATGCCGCCGGAGAAGCTTTGATTTGCGTACCGAGTTCGAAATTCCAGACCTCGCTTCCGTCGGTCCGGTTCACCGCATAGAGTCGACCGTCCATACCGCCCTGCCAGACGATCTCGGCGCTCACCAGCGGCGAACTCGCGAGCGCCCGCGTCGCGAGGAAGGCCCATTTCTCCGTGCCGTCGATCCGGTTGTAGGCGACGAGGCGTTTGTCGGGACCGGCCACGTAGAGGAGATCTTTGTCCACCGCCGGGGAGGCGGTGTACTCGATGCCCGTCTTCGTCTTCCACACCGTCTCGCCCGAGGCGATGTCGATCGCGACGACCTCGCCCCCGTTGTGGGCGATGTAGCAGATCCCGTCACGTACTGCCGAAGTATTCGCGACGTAGGCCCCAATCTCGATCTCCCGCTTTTCGCCCTCGCCGTCAGCCGGGATCACATGAAGGAGCCCGTCGCAGCCCCCGAAGGCCAGGGCCGGCACCCCTTCGGTATGGATCATCGACGGCGTCGCGACGACGTAGTTCCCCGTCTCGTGCTTCCAAAGCACCTCCCCCGTATCGGCGTTCAGCGCATACAGAAAATAATCATGACTACCGACGAAGATACGGGCCGGACCCGACTCGGGAGTGAGAGTGTTCACTCCGCCCTCGATCTTGCCCTCTGTCTCAAACCGCCAGAGTTCTTTGCCGCTCGCCACCTCGAGTGAATACACAAAACCGTAGGTATCGCCGAAGAAAACCCGCTCTCCCAGCACCGCCGCCGGTGCGGTGATCGGTCCCTCCGCCTTGAAGCTCCAGAAAAGCTCACCATTACTCAAGTCCACGCAATAAAATTGGCCGTCCTGACTACCCACGAAGACCCTGCCGTCGGCCACCACCGGTCCGGCCTCGATGGGCGGGCGCCGCTTCCCCTCCGCCACTTTCGGCTCGAACGACCACGCCATCCTCAGCGGCGGCACGATCTTCTCCGCCGTCACCCCCTGCATCTGCGCATCGCCGCGGAAAAGCGGCCAGTCCGAGACGACCTCTTTTTCCTCGAGCGGGACAGACGTTTCCGGGACCTTGCCCTTTTCGCCCTCACATCCAGTCAGCAGGATCCCGAAACCGAACGCGACGGCCACCCGACGCGTCAGAACAGGAAAAAAAAGAGGGGGCGGGATTGCTTTGTTCATCGTTTTATGATTATCTTGAATTTCCAGAATATCAACGCATCTTACAGCGTGGTTCTGTCTGACTCTCATCCATTCGCCCCAATCCCCCAATGAAAGCGAGACTATCCTTCCTCTTTCTCTATCTTTTTTTACCGGGAGGTGCTTTTTCCGACGATCCCGTCGGGCCGCCGGACTGGATGAAAGACATCACCCGGCTCCCGCCCGGCAAACACGCCAACCTACGCCCCGTCGCCCTCGAGTACACCCTCGACTGGAACAACAGGATAAACGCCGGCCGGGTCGATATTGCAATCATCAGCGATGGCACCGCCAAAGAAAAATTCGTTGGTGACGCTTCGGGACGCAGTACCGGCTTCGCCCGGGTCCTCTTCCCCTACGATTTCCACGCCCGCTCTATCGTCGATCAGAACTCGCTCCGCCCCCTCACCTTCCAGCTTGTCGAAAAGGACCGGAACGAGGAAAACAGCTACGACATCATCTTCGAGAACCGCCGCCAGATTTACACCACGACCTCGAAGCAGAAAGACGAGACCCTCTCCGCGACCTCACGCTTCAAGTTCGACTTCGGGCAGGATGTCCTCTCCTCCGCCTTCTATCTGCGCAGCCAGGCCCTCGAGGACGGGGACGCCATCACCATGCTCGTGACCCCCTTCAATCGGCCCTATCTCGCCACCTTCAGGGTCGTCGGGCGGGAGACTCACAATGTGAAAGGCACGGAGTATGAGGCCATCCGCCTTGACGCCACCGTCGGCAAAGTCGAAGCCGACCTCTCCATCAAGAGCTACGAGAAGATCAAGCGCACCACCCTCTGGTTCACCGACGACGAGTATCGCATCCCCCTCGAGTTGCAGGCCCATCTCACCTTCGGCTATGTCTCCGCGAGGATCGACGGAAAAAAATGGCTGGAATGAGTCTGCAACGTCCGGACGTTGCCGGCCCTACTCGAACTCCGACTGGATTCGGGCAATCTCCGTCCGCAGGCTAGCCTCTTCCTCCTCGATCTTGGCAATACCTGAGTTGTGGAAGCTCATCGTGGAATCAATCTCGTTTTTCGACTTTTTGATCTTTGCACTGCGGAACACGGCATCATCCGCAGCCTTATCCGAGCGCGCCTTCTTCTTCTCCGCAAAAAGCTGGGCATAGCGAGCTTTAATGTCGATGATTTGCTTTTGCCTGCCTGTATTCCGCTGCTGGATCTGCTGGTAAGCCTCCGTCTGGGAAAGTTGAGGAGCCGGTGGACTGGCTGCGACGGCCGCAGTGGCGCCTGCACTTCCGCTGGAAGGAGCTGCCGGGGCCGCTGTAGTAGCCGCTGCGATATCCTCCTTCTCCGGCAACGTCGTCTTCGTGTTTTCGATCTCAGCCTTTGCCGTCTCGATGTTCGAGAGAAGCTGCATTGCCGTACCTCCCGAGGCGCTCACCTCTTCCAGTTCCACTTTCAAGGCGGCGATGTCTCCCTCAAGGTCGGCAATCTGCTTCTCCGTGGCGCTCACGCCGCCGAGGCAGCCCGCCATCACAACAAAAAAAGTGGCGGCGGCTACGTGGTTCCTGCTCGGGGTCATTTTCATGGGCGATACGAGTAAAATGGATGAAGTCGTAAGTGTCGTGTTACAAGCCCTGTTCGGCGAGGACGGTGGATTCGTGAATGACGTTTTTCCTCAGACTCACCGGCAACTGCATGAGCGGGATCGTTTCCATGCCGCCGCCGTGTTCCACGATGAGACCATCGTCCGTCACACCATTGATCGTGACCGCCGTGTAAGTCTTGCCGTCGATCGTGGTGATCTCGGGTAGAGCTGGACGCCCTTGAACGAGGCCCGCGTCGCTTCGCGCCAGGCGCTCAACGAGCTGTCCAGTTCCGCCGTTAAGCGATCGATCCTGCCGACATACTGCCGGGTCGCCTCGAGATCAGAGAGCACCTCCAACTCCGTCTTGGCCAGCTCCCCTTCCTTCGACGCGGCCGACTTCATCTCCTTAATGGAAGTTTCGAGCTCCTTCTTTTCCGCCCTCAGTTCCGCCACCCTGGCTTTGATCTTATCACGCTCTCCTTTCTCCGCCTGATAGACCGCCTCCCCGGGGTCCGTCTCGGCCGTATCGCTGCCTGAATCAAAACAGGAGGAAAAAGCCATCACGGCAAAGAGGGGAAACACGGTTCTCGAGACGAGGAATGCCTTCCTACCCTTTCGTTTATCGGAAACTACTCCAAAAATCAAACCGGAATCTCCACTAATCACCGGCGCACTCCCGTTCCTAACCTCACTACCTCCTTGATTTCGCACGTACCGCCTCTACATTCCGACCTCACGCGAGGATATGCCGGTGTGGCGGAATGGTAGACGCGCTCGATTCAAAATCGAGTTTCCAACGAAGTGCGGGTTCGAGTCCCGCCGCCGGTATTGAAAATTAGATCGCCGAAATTTTAAAGGTTTTGATTTCGGGGAATCGAACAATCTCCCCGTTTTGAATGGGTGGATCTCAGTGGCGGACGAATCGACCTACAGGGAATTCTTCACGACTCATGGGCCGCCGCGATCGCATGAATCGTTTGCACCGGGCGCCCGCGTCACGAATTGTGGTCTCTGAATTCCATCTCTATGAAAGTCCTCGTCACCGGCGGAGCCGGATACATAGGCAGTGTTGCCGTCGATGCCCTCCTCGCCGCCGGTCACGAAGTTGCGGTCCTCTCCCCGCGTCGAGCGCATCCTCTACTGGGCCCATCGGACCAAGGGCCTGCGCTATGCCTGCCTGCGTTATTTCAACGCCTCGGGCTGCACTCCGACGCGGGGAGAGGACCACGATCCCGAGACCCACCTCATCCCCCTCGTCATCCAGGTGGCTCTGGGACAGCGGGCCTCGATTAAGATTTTCGGCGACGATTACCCGACACCCGACGGGACCTGCGTGCGCGACTACATCCACGTCGAAGATCTCGCGTCGGCCCACCTCCTCGCGCTCGAGGCACTGCAAGAGCGGGAGGTCCTCCACTACAATCTCGGCAACGGCAATGGCTTTAGCGTGAAAGAAGTGGCCGAGACGGTGCGTGCCGTGAGCGGACGCGAGGTCGTCACAGAGATCGCCGCGCGCCGTGCCGGCGATCCGGCGACGCTCATAGCCGACAGCACCCGCATCCGCGAGGAACTGGGCTGGACGCCTAAATACACCGATCTGCGCTCCATCGTAGAGACCGCCTGGGACTGGCATCTCGCCCATCCCGATGGCTACCGGGATTGAGAAGCCAGGCAATTGTCGCGGTGAATTTCGCCTTTCCCCTCGGGTGGATTCCATTCCGAAGTGTCGGCTGCCTCAGCGCCCGGCGGCGGATCCAAGCGCGGGCACATTATCGGCAAGAGCGACGCCTCCGGTGATCGTCTCGAGAGCGAACAGCATGAGCCGAAGCATCTCAATGCGACGATCGCGCACGCCCTCGGGGTGGATATCAATCAGGTCGTTCCCTCGCCATCGGGGAGGCCTTTCACCGTGGCGACGCACAAGATGGAGGGCACAAAGCCCGTCTCGGCGGTCGATCCGATCATGGAGGTCTTCGCGTGAAAAGAGTGTCGTTCCGATGGGATAGCGCAGCGGTCCGGGTCAGTCAACCGCGACTCCGGTCGCGTCAGACAATTCTCTACCAGCAGACGCCCTCGTAGGTAGCCGCCGCTTCCTTCAGAGCCCTCCATCCGTTGATATCAACAACGTGATGTATTGGCCAATTGCATAGCAATCGCTCGATCTCAGCCAGCGCGACGCACTCCTTTGAGACGACGATAGTGCTCGGGACGCCGTCTTCAAGGACCGCTGACAGATCCTCAATCATCAGGGAAGCGAGATCCGGCAATCTTGCATCCGCAAAAAACCGGTTTGCTCCGATAAGGTTCGCGGGAGAAACCGCCGGATCGAAGATCCTCACTTCGTAGCCTCTCAGCAGAAGCTGGGTTGCGATTTCCAGCATCGCACTCCCCCGGAGATCGTCGGTGCCTTCCTTGAACGCGAGTCCAAGAAGCACGATCCGCCTCCGCCCGCTCGCCTCGATCCGCTCGAGGACGGCCTCGATGTGCTTCCGGTTGCTTTCCATGAGACTGTCGAGCACCGGGACAGAGACGCCCAACTTGCGGGCGTGGTGGGTGAGAGCGGCGACATCCTTCGGCAAGCACGAACCGCCGAAGGGGGTGCCCGGCTTGAGGTAGTAAGGCGAAATGTTCAGCCTCGTATCGCGGCAGAGCGCCCCCATCACTTCGCTCGAGTCGATCCCCAGCTCTTTCCCGATCCGCCCGATCTCGTTCGCAAAGGCGACCTTCATCGCGTGGAAGGCATTGCACGAATACTTCAACAGTTCGGCGGATTCCGCCGCTACGGTTTCCGTGTCCGGGTCCAGCATGACCGAGACCGGCTCGACGGACTGGCCCTCCAGGAGAACACCGATGACCGATAGGCTCGGTTTCCGGAAATCGGCGAGGGCGCTGCCCTGGCGGAGGAATTCGGGAAAGAAGTAGACGGACGGCGGCGTTTGCAAATCCGTGAGATGCGCAGCTGCGAGGCGCCGCGTCGATCCCGGCAGCATCGTGCTGCGGAAGACCACGGCATGGGGCTTACCCTTCTCCCGGATCGCCGCGGCCAGTTGTTTGGAGACCACCTCGACATACTGCAGATCAATTGCTCCCGAGGGAGCCGAAGGAGTCCCAACGCAAATGATAGAGATTTCCGTCCCGTTCACCGCCGCCCCCACGTCCAATGTTGCCCGAACCCGCCCCATTTCCCATTGCTGTTTGAGCAATTCATCGAGCCCAGGTTCTCCGATCGGAGCCATCCCGCGGTTGATCATATCGACCTTTTCAGTCGAGATATCACAGCCTGTCACCGCACATCCGCGTTCCGCGAGCACGGCGGCAGTCACGCTACCCACGTAGCCTAAACCAAAGACACTTATTCCGGGAAAATTCATGGATCAAAAGCAGAAAAGCTGGGATTCTAGTGTAAGACAGCAGAAATAATGGAGAATTCGACCGGAATTTCAGTCTTTTCGACAAAAAGCACCAGCCGTCGGGTCCGCGAAAGATCAATCTCTCGTTTTTGACCGCCTTCCCCGGCTCGCTGGAGATCAATGCGGACCTCTGAAACGCCCTCTCCTACCTCCGCCTGATCTGAAAACCAAACCCGGTCTTTCGCTGAGGTATCATCGTCGATTCTCACCCCCAGAAGCAATCTCGAACCGGGATTGGAGAGATTTATTACCAGTTCCGAATACCCCGACCAGTCCTGGTGGCCCGGCAAGAAATTGACACCTCCGAACACACCGGGGGCGAGGCTCACTTGAAGCGCTCCCGATCCGGGATCAACCTGTGTCACCGCCTCACCCTGAGCTTTCCAGAGACGCCGGGCATCCGTCTTCAGGAAGTTTCCGATTTCCGGTAATTCTGATCGCATGCGATCTTCCGCCAGCCACTGCCTCAGACCCGGCGCAAAGGCCAAAGTGATTCCGCCCAGTATCGACACCACCCAGAGACCCCGGCGAGTCACGGTCCAGGTCTCCGGGCGATGAGGCCAACTCACCGCCAGGAGAATCCCGATGAAATCGAAGACAAGATCCTGAAAGCTCGCTGATCTCCCCACTTGGGACTGGATTGCCTCACTTGCTATCCCTGCCACCATGGCAAGGCTCGCTGAATAGACCCGACACCGGAGAGAGTTTCGGTCCCCCGCAAAAAGGCGGGAAATGCAGACCGTGACGAGGGCGAAGGCGGGGATGTGGAGGAGATTCCATGCTCCGGCTCCCCAGTGGTCTTCGATCGGTTTTCCCATCGGGACGACGAGCAGGGTGAAGACCGCCGCGAGGCCGATCAGCGGGATCAGCCCGCGTCGGACCGTCGCCAGGGGTAAAGGGTGACTTTTGATGTTTTTCAGGCCTGTGTTTGGTGAATTCACTCTCCCTCAGCGCAATCTTCCAAAGAGAAAATCGAAAAAGCTGCGCCGTGGTGGCGGGAGATCGAACTCCACGGGTCCGTCCAGGACCGGTAAGGCTTCCTGTGGAGGGGATGGCCGATCAGCCAGAATCGGATCAGGCAGATCGATGACCGGATCGTCCCGCGACGGAGCATCGGGAATCGTAACCGCATAGGTTTCGGGGTCGCCGTAGACGGTTCGCAAAAATCCGGCCACGATGGGAGCGGCATTCCCGCCCCCGCTGAGGCGTTCCCCGTCCCGGCCATGGGTCACGACCGCAAAGGCGATCCGTGGATTGAGAGCATCAACCCAGCCCACGAACCAGGCGAGCGAGGCTTTTTTCCCGCCATTCGACCACTGGGATGTCCCCGTCTTCCCATACACATCCGGGGCCCGCATCTTCGCCGTGCCTGCAGTGCCGGTGCGGTAGTTCACCACTCCCCACATACCGTCACGAATCAGATCGATGTCCGACATTCGGGTCTTCAGAAAACGCGCGGGTTGGGGCTCATAGCGTTGCAGGAGAGTCTCGGTCCTCGCATCGAGACGACCCTGGATGAGGCGGGGACGAGGCACGTGGGTGCCATTGGCGAGGGCGGCCATGGCCAAAGCCATCTGCATCGGTGAGGCGAGCACACGCCCCTGCCCGATCGCATAGTTGGCGAGACTGCGGGGATCGTTGTAGGTCTCGGGATCGGGAATGTTCCCCGCCGCCACCGAAGGAAGAGGGAGATCGGGAGCATATCCCAGGCCGAAGCGATGGCTCGCCGCCGTGATCGGTGCCGCTCCTGTTTCGAGGGCCGCCTGATAGAACCACGTGTTGCAGGATCGCAGGAGAGCATATTTTACATCCATCGGGCCCTCTCCCTGCGGGTTCCAGTTCTTGAAATAACGCCCCGCGATGAGCATGTCTCCGGGACCCGCGAACTTCGTGCTCGCGCCGTTAATCTTTCCCGCCCCCATCCCGGCAAGGGCCACGAATGGCTTGAAGGTCGAGCCGGGTGGATAGGCCCCGCTCACGGCCCGGTCGAAGAGCGGCGCCTCGCTTGCTTCGGACAGGGCCTTGTATTGTTCCACTGTGATTCCCGCCTCGAAAAGGTTCGGGTCGAAGCTCGGATACGATACCAGCGCCAGCACATCCCCCGAATCGGCATCGACGGCCACGAAAGCTCCCGGTCGCCCGCTCGCCTCGAGCCCTTCCATGGCGAGTCGCTGCATCTTCATGCTGATTGAAAGGATCAAAGTGTCACCCGGCACCGCTTCTCGCGCGACTTCCTGGTGCAGCACCCGCCCCTTCGGATCGCAGAGCCTCAGCAGCTCACCATCCTTCCCGCGCATTGAGGCATCGAGTGATTTCTCCATTCCCGCCCTCCCCTCTGCGGGAGGCCAGAGAAATTCCTCCCCGGCGATAGGCCCGTGCTGATCCGGCAACGAGACCCCGGTGTAGCCGAGCAGGTGCGCATTCAGCTCTCTTTGCGGATAGTGCCGCAAATAAATCGAGTCCATCTCACATCCTTCCGGGAGTCGGGAGCCGAGCCTATCTACCCATTCCGCCGACAAGGGCTGCGAAACCACGAGAGGCAGCCACGGGCGATTCTCGAAGTGCCTCCGCACCTCCTCCTCGCTAAGGGGCTCCAACGGAAAACCGGGAGGAAAAAGCGATGGCAGCGTCCTGTTCCAAGCCACCGCCGCATCCGCCGTTGACGAAACGTCAGGCAAGCTCACCACGATCCGCCTGCCGATCCGGTTGATCGCGATAGCCTCCCCCTCTCGCGAAACGACGAGGCTCCTCGCTGCCGGAATGATAAAGCGTTTCACCTTTAGCTCCGGCGAAGCCGTCATCGGGGTGGGTCCGTAGTCGATCCGTTCGAAGCGGATTTCCGGGGGGCTTCCGTTTTCCGCCTCGGCAGTTGTTCCGGATGACAATGCTACCGCCAGGGAGAACAGAAAACGAATCGGGAACCCGCGCACGAGCTTCAATCCTCTGTTGTTCCGCGGGATGGGGATTCGTGGACTCACGGGCAGAAAGGGGCGGCGGGATTCGATTCGATTCGGTGGCTGGCGAAAGCGGGAAATCCGCAAAGTCATTCCCTGCCCGGTAACTAGCGTAGACTGAAAACCCCATAGCCGCAAGGCCGGCCCGCCTGCCGCGCAGGCTCACGAAAGGATCTCCAGAATCCGGTCGTGTGATGACTTCACCTCCTCCCTGCTCACCCGCGGATTCAGCTCCAGGACGAGGTGGTGATGAGGCCGGATCCACTTGGCGAGACGCGGGAAATCGATCGTTCCGGAGCCGACCGCCTGATGATCACGACCTGACGCATCGACATCGTGGAGATGGAATCCCCCGAGGCGGTCCGCCAGAGCGTCCAGCAAAACAGGCGGATCCAGCAAACCGAGTCGCCGCTTGATTTCCGCATGGCCGGTGTCGTGCCAATAAACCACCGCACCCGGATCAAACCGTCCCAGAAAACCCGGCAGATCCTCATCGAGGGGCAATTCCAGAACGCCCTCGCGATTCTCCACCGCAAGGCACAGCCCCGGGGTCGCTCCTTGTTCCAGCAGGCTTCGATAGTGTCCCTCGACCCGGTCAAGGGCGGGCGTCGCCTTCTTCCGCAGTCGTTCCAGCGCCGCTTTCCGCCCCCCCTCCTCCGCCGCCGGCCCGGGCGAAAGCGCTTTTGCCGGAGAGCGGAAGCGAAACGAAACACTTCCCGAGTGCATCACGACATGCGAGGCACCCACCCTCTTCGCAAATTCGAGTGTCCTCAGGGAATGCCTCAACCAGGCCCGGCTCTCCAGACCAGACCCGGCGGACGGCTGGAAAAGATTTGGCGCGGCCCGATCCACCTCGCTCGGCAGAGGGCAGAAGTTGTGGACGCTGCCCACCGTCATTACCCCCTCATCCACGGCGCGCAGGATTCCCGGTATCAGTGTCACGGGGACACCGTGACTGAGTTCGACGCGGGAAAAGCCCAGTTCGCGGATTTCCTCCAGCATGGCATACCCGTCCGAGTGTCGATGGGAACACCAGCAAGTCGAGAGGGCGAGGCGGGACGGCGTGGGGGTGGGCAT
>Ga0209390_10002035_pt1 | contig 36797 bp, 37 predicted proteins | sample BON01_FD_187212 | JGI IMG/M metagenome (GOLD analysis project Ga0209390, IMG submission 187212) | Freshwater microbial communities from Lake Bonney liftoff mats and glacier meltwater in Antarctica - BON-01 (SPAdes) (version 2) | ecosystem: Environmental > Aquatic > Freshwater > Ice > Glacier...
AAGTAGCAGAAGGTAAAAATAAAATGTCTGTACTTAATGCTGTTAGAAACAAAATCATAGCACGAGTTTGCAGTGTTGTCAATAATAAAAAAATGTACGAAACTAATTTGGTTTTGTCATAGAAATCAGAATGACACCAGTTAGGTGCAGCCTTTTGGTCTTATATTCGTGGGATGATGAAATTCACTATAATTATTTTGTGCTTTGCTCTATCCAGTTGTATTAAGTCTCAGAATGACAAAGTATTTCACTGTGCTTTTGGAACTGAGGTTGATTCGACTACGTATTATGAATTTTATATCGATCGGCATAATTCTTTTCACTACACGTCTGCACCAGGGGCTGTTTTTTCTGCATTTGAGAGTAAGATTGAAGCCAATAAATTTTATGATGATTTAATTCTACAAAAGGAGGATTCATTAATAATTGGACTCATAGAGGTGTTTGAAGAAAAAATGATGGGAGAATCCATCAGTGATATAAGTTTAATAAAACCAGTGGTGAAATACCAAACTAAAGAGGAGCTTTTTGATGATGCTAAAGAACGTCAGATGCTAGATTTACTGAAAAGGATTTATTCAATGGACTCTACTGCATCGTTTGAGGAAAGGATAATCGAGGTAGGTACAATTCGGTCGAAGAATTAATGAGCAATTGAGTTTTTTATTAGTATGCCAGCTTAACTACACTTCCGCCACAATCACCAGATTAAATTTAAGAATCGATCTAATATGGATGATATTACAGGTCGATAGAAATATTAACTTTACCTCCAAGTCCCTTCTCTACGATATCAAATAACGTTTTTAGTGTTAAATTACTGCCGTTGTTTTCTACTCTAGAGATATATGTTCTTTTTTTATTTACTAACTCGGCGAGTTGCTCTTGAGTTAAGTGTTTTTCTTCTCTAGCTTTTTTTAGTAGTAGTCCGATTTTAAAGGATTCGAAATCTCTATCTAGTTCATCACGTCTTTCTGTTCCTTTTTTACCGTAAACAGAATTCTTTATATCTTTCCAATCTTTAGTGTCCATTTTTTGAATTGTTTTTATCATTATAATATTCGGTCATTAGTCTCCCAGCCTTTTCTATCTCTGTTTTGGGAGTTTTTTGCGTTTTTTTAGTGAAACCATTGAGTAGGATAATTAGTTGACCTTCATCAAAAAAACAAAATACTCTCCAAATATTAGTCGCTAACTTAATCCTAGCTTCATATAACCCGTCTGATCCTTTTATTGCCTTCAGGTAATTAGAAGGAACTCTTTCTAGAGTCTCTATTGCTTCTATAATCTTAAATACTTTATTCTGTACTTTGGAGGGTTGAGCTTTCAAAAAATCTTCAAAGTGATTTTGATAAGCTATGACCTTCCTGATTTTTTTCACAATCAAAGGTAACTTTAAAGTTACTATTACGCAAGTCTCAGTTGAAATTTTATTTTTAGCTTGATGTCAAGCTGAGTATCATTCAGTTGAATGATAAACCATAGGCTACACCTCCGCCACAATCACCAAATTAGGTTCGAAAACCACGTTGTGCCATGTGCGAGCGGTACAGAAAAGCACAATCTTCTTGAATGTTTTGTATTTCCACCAGCCTATTTTACGGATAGCTTCTTTTAGCGGTTGGGTATTGCGTAACAGCCCACCAAATACTTCTACCTTACCAAAACCCACAGCACTAGTCACTTGCAGTGCAGAGCTTTTGTTTAGGAATACTTCGTGGCTTATATCTCCGTAGGCATATACGCTTGTCTGTGGAGCGTCCATATTAGGTGTTCTAAAAATGGCTTTACCTCCAGGATTTAAGCTCTTTTTTACATTCAGCAAAAAGTCGATTAGTTCGTCTTTAGTGAAATGCTCTATAATATCTAAGCCTATAATTATGTCAGCTTTTTCTCCCTTGCTAAAAAATTCTTCTATGCTACTATGGTGCACATTATCCATTCCTAGGGTATGAGCTACATCTACTTGCTCTTGGCTTATGTCATAACCCACCACATTAGTATATCCTGCATTCATTGCTGGTTTTACAAAGGTTCCAAATCCGCAGCCTAAATCTACTATACGCACATCTTTATTAGAAGGCAAGAGGTGTATCAATTCGGCACTGTTATGGCTGGTTTGCTCGGCGAGCATTCCTTCATAATCGCGGGCTTGTTTATTTACCTGATTGGTAAAATAGTTGTTATAAATGGTGTCTCTGTACTTGAGCATTGATGCGTGCAAATTTATGCACTTTAATTTAATAACGGACGCCTCAGACATGGTATGGGATTTATGAGTTTAAGGCACAAAGCATTGTTTTAGCCATCGCTAAGGCAATTTTTTATAACGAAGAAATAAGAAAGTTCGGACGATGTATCGTCGTATTCTTTTGGCTTATAATGTATCGGACTATTTTTGCTCGATGCTCAAGAGTTATATGCATAAAAACTGGATAGAGGCAGGTTGCGATGAGGCGGGCCGTGGATGCTTAGCCGGACCTGTGTATGCTGCTGCGGTAATCCTACCCAAGGGTTTAAGGCTGCCTTTGCTAGATGATAGTAAGAAACTAAATGAGCAAACACGAGATAAACTGCGTGTACTCATAGAAAAAAAAGCAGTGGCTTGGGCGGTAGCTAGTTGCTCCGCTAGAGAAATAGAAAAGTATAACATCTTAAACTGTAGTTTTATGGCTATGCACAGAGCCATAAAAATGCTAGGTACAGTGCCAGAGCATTTATTGATAGACGGTAATCGGTTTAAGCCATACGATATAATACCTCATACCACAGTGATAAAAGGAGATGGAAAGTATAAGTCTATAGCTGCGGCCAGTATTTTAGCCAAAACCCACAGAGACGAGTATATGAAAGCACTGGCACAAGAGCATCCGGCATATGGTTTCGAGAAACATAAGGGGTATGGCACAGCTGAACACAGAAGGGTCATTGGTGAATTAGGCTATATAGACTGTCATCGCAAAACCTTTATTTTGAAGAACAAGCCATAAGTATGAATCGACTTTTATCCTTTGTCATAGTATTCAGTTTTGCAGGAGTAATCCTTGCTCATGAACCTACCACGGATGCAAAGCTGCATTTGAGATAGGAATCTAATGCTATGGTGCAAAGAGCAAGACAAGAAACTAGAGGCTCTGGTGTGTCGCTAAAATTGGGTATGGAATACAGAATTAATAAGTACTAATAGTACTCGTTGATAATTCGGTGTACAAGTCTACTAACTTTGCACAGCAAAATGGCCAAGTACCCATCTATAAAAGAATTTCAATACGCCGATAATAAAGAGAAGTGGCACCACATTATTTTTGGTGCAGATACCAAAGAAGGTAGAAGATTTGATATCTGGTTACTTTGGGTTATCCTTTTTAGTGTTTTGGTGCTTATGGTGGATAGCGTAAGCTCACTTCACGAGAAATACGCACTCTATTTTAAATACTCAGAATACTTCTTTACAGCTATATTTTCGTTAGAATATTTGGCTAGGTTATACGTAAGCGAGAATAAAAAGAAATATGTACTGAGCTTTTATGGTATTGTAGATTTGATAAGCACTATACCTACTTATCTTACCTTCTTTTTTCCAGCATCCCAGTTTTTCCGAATATTACGAACGTTCAGACTACTCAGAGTCTTTAAGGTGCTTAGGCTTACTAGTTTTATGGGTGAGGCACAGGGAATGGGCCAAGCACTCAAAAGAAGCAGAGCTAAGATTACAGTTTTCTTTGGTGTTGTACTCATTGTAGTGGTAGTAATGGGTACAATTATGTATGTTATAGAGTCTCCAGAGGCAGGTTTTACCAGTATACCCAGAAGTATATACTGGGCAGTGGTTACCCTCACTACAGTAGGATATGGAGATATAGCCCCCGCTACGGCATTAGGTCAATTTCTCAGTGCAGTACTGATGATACTAGGTTATGCGGTGATAGCTGTGCCTACAGGTATAGTGAGTGTAGAGATGAGTCAAACTAATAAAGGGCAGAAGTGTTCTACTTGCAATCATTTAGAATTAGACGAAAAAGCAACGTACTGTAGCAGATGTGGAAACGAAATAAAGAAATAGAAGAGGATTACTATATGAATGCCGATGGGCTCCTCGTGTTTACCGCTGCATATCATCTAAAAAGAGGTAATTGCTGTGGAAATAAATGCAAACATTGTCCTTTTGATTATGTCAATGTGCCTCAGAAGTAGGCTCTTATTGACACTGTAAAATAAATTCACTTCTTTATCTAAATCTAATACTCTGAGCAGGAGTAATTTTACTTATCATTCTCACAGGAATATAGGTGCACAGATAGCAGGCTGCTAGAGCTCCTATATTAATAAGAAGTAGATACTGAATAGGTAAGTAAAACGGAACAGCATCCATGTAATACGTGTCTGCCGGCAAGCCAATCAGTTTATAATTGTTTTGTAAAAAAGCAGCCCCAAGAGCAATGGAATTGCCTAGCAGCAAGCCTCCAAGAAGGATAAACATTCCCTGCCAATTGAAGATACTCATCACCTGACGAGTAGGAGAACCCATAGATTTTAGTAGACCTATCATAGGTATTCGTTCTATTATAAGAATAAGTAAAACAGTGATAATATTGATGATGGCCACTATCAGCATTAGTACTATGATTACTATCACATTAGTATCTACCAAGTCTAGCCATTGAAAAATAGTTGGGTACAGTTCTTTGATGGACTGTACTGCGTAGTTGTAATCCAAAAACGGAGTAATGGAAACTATTGCTTCATCTACTTTGTCAAAATCCTTTACCTTGACTTCGTATCCACCAGCTATTGTATAGTCTTGACCAATAATCCTTTGTAACATTCTGAGGTGGGCTACTCCAAACTGCTTGTCAAATTCTTGCAGTCCAGTATTGAATATGCCGACTACCTTGGGTCTACGCTGCCGTACATCCGTATTGTCTATGAAATACAAATTAAGACGAGTACCAGTATCTACTCCCATTATAGTAGCGGTATACTCAGATAATAAAATGTCATAGCTGTCTATACTGTCAGTGTATGCTGGGAGTTTGCCTCTTTTTAGGTGTTTTTGGTAAAAAGAAAAGTCGTAGTCTCCAGGAAAACCTTTCAGCACTATACCTTCCAATGTAGAGTCAGATTTTATAATACCTGCCTTATTTATAAAGGGATATGCAGAAATAAGATAGGGTTCTGCTTTTAGATGCTTCAGAAAGGAGGTATCAATGTTAAAATTATTGGTCTCAGAACCTGTAGCAAGTTGGTATCTGGTGATATTGATGTCGCCTGCATAGCCTTGTACTTTTTCGCGTATTTCCTTCTTAAAACCCAGTAAGATACCAAATGCCAAAATAACCACGCAGACACTCAGAGATATAGCAGCTATGGCTAGTGTAGTGATCGTTTTAGTAAAAGACTGTTGCTTACTTAGGCTCAATCTTTTTGCTATGTAGTATCCTAATTTCATACTTTTGACCTCGCAAGTTTAAAACATAAATGAGGAAAGCAGTATTAATTACTTTTTTGATGGCAATAATTGTTTCGTGCAGGTCTTCTGAAATCAAAAAAACAGAAAACTACACTGAAACAAAGAGCCTTTCACAAGAAGTCGCAAGTAAAAAAATCGTACTAGGGGCAGAAAAATTTGGCGAGTATTTGCCATTGCTCCAAGGGAAAAGAGTTGCTTTAGTAGTGAATCAGACCAGTACAGTCGGCAATTCACATTTGGTAGATACCCTTAGAGCACTAGGAGTAGATATCAAAAAAGTATTTGCTCCAGAGCATGGCTTTAGAGGAGATCATAGTGCAGGGGCTATTATAAAAAACGGTATCGATCAAAAATCGGGACTTCCAGTAGTGTCATTATATGGCTCTACCAAAAAGCCTTCTAAAGAAATGTTGGCAGATGTAGATATCGTACTCTTTGATATTCAAGATGTTGGGGTACGATTTTATACATACATATCTACTATGCATTATGTGATGGAGGCCTGTGCCGAAGAAGGTAAAAAAGTAGTGGTACTCGACAGACCAAATCCGAATGGATTTTATGTAGACGGCCCTACATTGAATATGGAGTATCAATCTTTTATAGGAATGCATCCCATACCTATAGTTCACGGACTTACAGTAGGAGAGCTAGCGGGTATGATAAATGGCGAAAAATGGTTAAAAGAGGGCTCTCAGTGTGACGTAACGGTAGTGCCTTGTGGTAATTACAGTCATGAGCTGCTGTATGAGCTTCCTATTCAACCATCGCCAAACTTGCCCAATATGAACTCGGTATACTTATATCCATACTTAGGATTATTCGAAGGAACAAATGTGAGTATAGGAAGGGGCACAGATAGTCCGTTTCAGGTAGTAGGTAGACCCGGATTTGAGGGTCCTTATTTCTTTACTCCAAGATCTATTCCTGGTGTTTCTGATCAACCCAAGCACGAAGGTGAAAAATGCGGCGGTTATATGGTTAACGATACACAGGATTCTACCTTTTTTAGCGAAGGATATCTTCATCTTAATTGGCTCATAGAGTTTTATAAAAGTAATAGAGCAGAAGATGGCGAATATTTTAAAAGTTTCATCTATAAATTAACAGGGGACGAAACGCTCAAGAGTCAAGTAGAGCAAGGCGTTTCGGAAGAAGAAATACGGAAATCTTGGCAACCGGAATTGGAGAATTATAAGGAGATGAGAAAAAAGTATCTTTTGTATCCTTAATGTAGGTTAAATGAAAATTAATTAACATCTTTGCAGCCCTAAAAAACAGAGGAATGTCGAGAGTATGTGATTTAACAGGCAAGAAAGCCTTAGCTGGAAACAACGTTTCCCACTCAAAAAGAAGAACGAAAAGAAGATTTTATCCAAATCTTCAAACTAAAAGGTTCTATCTGCCTGAGCAAGATGAGTGGATTACTCTAAAAGTGAGTACATCTGCCCTAAAAACTATAAATAAAAAAGGTATCAGTGCTTGTTTGAATAGTCTACTAAAAAACGGAAAGATATAAACCATGGCAAGGAAAGGAAATAGAGTACAGGTAATCTTAGAATGCACTGAGCAGAAAGGTTCTACCGTACCTGGTATGTCAAGATACATCACCACTAAGAATAAGAGAAATACAACTGAGCGTATTGAGCTTAAAAAATACAATAGGTTTATGAAAAAGGTAACACTTCATAAAGAGATAAAATAAGATGGCAAAGAAAGTAGTAGCAACCCTGAAAGTAGCTGGATCTGGAAGAGATTGGGCTAAAGTAATAAGATGTGTAAAGTCACCTAAAACAGGTGCTTATTCTTTTAGAGAAGAAATGATGCCTACTGAAGCAGTACAAGAAGCTTTGAAGCAATAATTTATCTAAAAAATATTTTAATATTGAAAAGCTTCCTATATATAATGGGAAGCTTTTTTATTTTTAACAACCATGGGATTATTAGATTTTTTCAAGAAAAAACCTACTGAGGAGCAAAAAGAAAAGCTAGACGAAGGCTTGCAAAAGACTAGAAGTTCCTTTATTACTAAAATTTCTAAAGTAGTAGTAGGTAAAAGTACGGTAGATGAGGCATTCTTGGATGAGCTGGAGGAGCTCCTTATAGCTTCAGATGTAGGTGTAAATACGACCCTTAAGATAATAGAAAGAATAGAAGCTCGGGTAAGTCAAGATAAATATCTAGGTGATAAAGAACTCAATGAACTTCTAAAAGAAGAAATTACAGATTTACTAGTAGCTACAGAAAAGCCAATAAAAAACCCGGATACCAAACCATATGTAATCATGGTAGTAGGAGTAAACGGAGTAGGTAAGACTACAACTATTGGCAAGTTATCTCATATGTTTAAGCAGCAAGGTTTAAAAGTAGTAATAGGTGCTGCCGACACTTTTAGAGCAGCAGCAGTAGACCAAATAAAGATATGGGGAGAAAGAGTAGGAGTAGAGGTGGTCGCTAAGGGTATGAACACAGATCCGGCTGCAGTAGCATTTGAGGCAGTGAAGTATGGTGCAGAGCAAAATGCGGATGTTGTAATTATAGATACAGCAGGTCGTTTACATAATAAAGTGAATCTGATGAATGAGCTTTCTAAGATAAAACGAGTTATGGATAAGCAAGTGTCAAACGCACCTCATGAGGTGCTTTTAGTATTAGATGCGTCTACAGGTCAAAACGCTTTTGAGCAAGCTAAGCAGTTTACTGCAGCTACAGAGGTGACTGCATTAGCACTTACTAAGTTAGACGGTACAGCAAAAGGAGGTGTAGTAATTGGTATAAGCGATCAATTTAGTATACCCGTAAAATATATAGGAGTAGGAGAGCAGATGAATGATTTGCAACTATTCGATGGCAAAAGCTTTGTAAACTCATTATTTTCTTAATATGAAAACAAAATCACATAAAACGAATAAGGTTTCGATAGTCACTTTAGGCTGTTCTAAAAATACGGTAGATTCTGAGGTTCTTCAATCTCAACTAGCCAATGGCGGAATCCAAGCAGTGCACGAAGATGCTGCAGGTGCAGACACTATTATTATAAATACGTGTGGTTTTATAGATAATGCGAAGCAAGAGAGTATAGATACAATACTAGCTTATGCAGAAGAAAAGAAGGCGGGTAATATTAAGCAACTTATTGTAACAGGGTGTTTATCTCAGAGATACGAGGCAGATCTTTCGCCAGAAATACCGGAGGTAGATAAGTGGTATGGGACATTTGAGCTTCCCCAGCTATTAAAGCATGTGGGTGTAGATTATAAAAAAGAACTGCTTGGTGAGCGAACTTCTTCAGTATCCAAGCACTATGCCTATATGAAAATATCCGAAGGATGTGATAGGCCTTGCTCGTTTTGTGCTATCCCATTAATGAGAGGCAAGCACGTCTCTAAGTCTATGGAAGACCTAGTGCAAGAAGCAAAAAACTTAGTGAGAGATGGGGTTAAAGAAATTATGCTCATCGCTCAAGACTCTACATACTACGGTATAGACTTATATGGAGAGAGAAGACTACACGAACTCATGGACAGATTGAGTGATGTAGAAGGACTAGAGTGGATTAGGTTACACTATGCGTATCCATCTAAGTTTCCGTTTGAAGTACTGCCGATAATGAACAGCAAACCTAATATTTGCAAGTACCTAGATATTCCTATTCAGCATATTTCTGATAATGTGCTCAAGACAATGAGAAGAGGTATTACTAAAAGGAGAACGGAAGAGGTCTTGGATAGAATAAAAGCTGAGGTAAGTGGCATAGCACTCAGAACTACTTTGCTATTGGGACACCCTGGCGAATATGAGCAAGATTTTGAGGAAATAAAGCAATTTGTACAACGCTACGAGTTTAATAGACTCGGTGTATTTTCATATTCTCATGAGGAGGGTACGCATGCAGGTACTTTAGAAGATCACGTGCCTGAGGAGGTAAAGGCAGCAAGAGCAGAAGAAATAATGGGTATGCAGTACGATATTTCATTCAAAAATAATCTGAAACTGGTAGGTACAGAACAAAAAGTGCTAATAGACAGAATAGAAGGAGACTTCTATATGGGAAGAACTCAATATGACTCTCCTGAAGTAGATAACGAAGTGTTAATTCCATTAGACAATGGATATATGCGAGTGGGCGACTTTATACAAGCAAAAATAGTAGAAGCTGAAGCATTTGACCTAATCGCTAAACGTGTATAAGTAAATGAAGTACTTAGAGATTGATCGGGATAAGACCTTTTTCGCATCTCAATTTATATCCGATTATTATGATGGGAAACTTTCTGATTTTCATACTTACGCACCTTCTATATCATCTTTAAAAAGTGCAATAGACGCTAAGTCAAATTTTGCTCAGGACAAAAGAGATAATCTTGTAGCCGTATTAAAGGAGCAGTATTCTGTTGCTGAGCTAGAGCTAGATGACAGGGTTAAGGAAAATATTGAGGCTCTTTCTGATTCTAATACGTATACGGTAACCACAGGTCAGCAAATACATATAGGTCTGGGACCGCTTTATGTTCTTTATAAGATTCTGGATGTTTTGGCTATTGTAGAAGAACTAAAAAAAGAGTCTCCAGGGCATCACTTTGTTCCTATTTTTTGGATGGCAAGCGAAGATCATGACTTAGAAGAAATAAGTGAAATAAAGGTATACGGGAAGTCAATAAAATGGGAAACTAATCAAAAGGGTCCGGTGGGTAGAATGCAGACTGACGGGATAAAGGAAGTTTTCGAACAAATTGAAAAAGATTTCAATCTATCTGAAGAGCAATTGTCTTTTGTGAAACTATGCAAACGTGAATACGTCACTGCTGCTAATTTATCGATAGCCTTCAGACGCATATTACATGCCTATTTTAACGATACAGGACTTGTAATCTTAGATGCTGATGATAAGGTTCTAAAAGAGAGTTTTCTGCCAGTTTTTCGTGATGAGATAGCCTCTAAGAATGCAGAAGCTCTTAATGAAATGACGGAGAAGTTGGTAAAGGCGGGGTATAATCAACAACTTGTGATTCGAGATTGCAACCTGTTTGACATGAGCTCAGGAGATCGTATAAAAATAAACAACTCATTTTCGGAGCCAATCAACGCATATAATATGAGTCCCAATGCTGCATTAAGGCCATTATATCAAGAATGGATTTTACCAAATTTGGTATATGTAGGGGGAGCAAGTGAGCTAAAATATTGGATGCAGCTAAAAGGGATGTTTGATAATTATAGTGTCGCCTTACCCATCTTTCATTTACGGAAATCAAATATCTTAATTCCGGCAAAGAGAGTTGAGTCCCTTTCTGACCATATGATTACGGAGTTGTTTAATTCCAAAGAAAATTTAGGTAAACAGAATAGTGAAGAGTTTAATGTTCTTACAGAAGTACTAGCCCATAAACATGAAGTAATCAAAAATGCTATATCTGATTACAATGCATTGATTAAAGAAACTTTTAGTGGATTTTCACTAGATGGGAAATTCAATAAAATAGAGACTAAGATGCTAGAAATGAGAAAATTAGTAGAAGATAAGCTATCTATTAAATTGAAACAAGATTCGGATATTAATAGACTTTTTAGGATAAAGGATATGTATTTCAATGAAGAATTAATTCAAGAGAGAGAATCTCATTTTATAGTACATTTAGATATGATATTACTTCTAAAAGCAACTCCTATTTTCCAATTTGGGTTAAGAAAATTTGCCAAAATAAGTATAATTATAAGATAAACCTCCTTTTGTTATTAAATTTAGCGTAACTTTTGAGCGTTTTAAAATATTTGTTTAAACTAAAAAATAACCTTATGAAACAATTGAAATTAAATTTAGTGGTTCTTATCCTTTTTGGCTTTACAACTTCGGAAGCTCAAATAGATAACTATTTCTCGAAATTCAGACCTTCAAAAAAGTGGTCAGTAGGCGTACAAATGAGCCCTACGCTTTTTAATGGTGACGCTGATGGTTCTAGACTTGGACTATCCGGTGGAGCTCATATTAAGTATTCTATTTCTCAGTCTTTTGGACTTAAATTTAGTGGTGATATAGGGGTTCTAAAAGGTGGACGTACAGATCATAAATTTTCTAATAATACGAAAGACGGCAGGTATAATTCAAATGTCGTTAGTCAGCAAAATCCTACAGGAGGTGCTAGTAACATAGGTCCAAGTGAAGATAGTTATGTATTTACTAATAATTTCAAGAATTTAAACCTGACAGCAGTTTACACTTTAGGGAATATTTCTTTCCTTAGGCCTCTTCGAAAGTTACAGTTGTTTACTTTCTTTGGCCTGGGTACTATCTGGAGTGATGTGAAAGGAACCTTCGAAGGGAGTGATTCAAAAGCGGATGCCTTAGCTTACTACAAAGCTTGGGGAGATGAGTATTTTCAGGCTTTTGATGTTAATGATAACGAAATGTCACAAGCGGATTTTAATGCTAATAATGCTGCCCTAGAAAATGCTGAGACTTACTACATTGGAAGAAACTTAACTATTCCCTTTGGTTTCGGTGTTAAAAGAACCTTTGGTAAATGGTTAGATTTGGGTTTGGAGTTGAGAACGCACTGGACTCGTTCTGATGCAATAGATGGTTTCTCATTCCCTACATTCAGAAATAAATATGCTGATTTGTATACCCTGTTAGGAATTCAGGCTTCTGTTAAGCTTGGAGCCAAAGGTCAAGATGAACATTATGATTGGTTGAACCCAATGGAAACTATTTATGCAGACCTTGATAGCATAAAAGAAATTACGAATAAACTTAAAACGTTACTTGAAGATTCTGATGGTGATGGTGTGGATGATTTTAAAGATAAAGAAGCTGACTCAGAATGTGATAAAGTTTGGCCAAACGGAAAAGCTATGGATTCTGACGGTGATGGCGTTATCGACTGTATAGATTTGCAACCTTTCTCTATTTGTGACGAAGTTGACGGAAACGGAGTTGCTTTGGATACTGATGGAGATGGTGTGCCCAACTGTCTAGATGAAGAACCTAATTCTGCTAGTGATGTTCTTGTAAATGTTAGAGGACAGGCTGTAGGCGTGGGTAATAACGCTTGCTGTGATTGTGACAACATAACGTTACCCACTATTGTGTTTGATAATAGCAGTTCAAGAATTTCTCCTACTTCTTATGGTGTTCTTTACACAATAGCAGAGAAAATGAAATCTTGCCCAGGCTTAAGTGTTTCAGCTGTAGGATATACTGCAAGTAAAAGTGGCGAGCAATTAGCTTATAAGAGAGTAAATGCTATTGTCGATCACCTAGAAGCTAACTACGGAATTGAAAGAAGTAGAATCAGTACTGGTTACTCATCAGATTCTGGAGTAGAATATAGTACTAGAAGAATTGACCTGAATCAATTAGGTAAATAGTACACCTAGAATAGCAATAATATATTAAAGGGCTTCAATGAAAATTGAAGCCCTTTTTTTTGTGTATAATTGTACAATTAAAAATGAATAAATTTATACTTTTAATCGTCATAGTTTTATCGACCTCCTTAACTGTACTAGCACAAAAGTTAAATAATGAAGTAGCTCTAGTTGTAGCTCCACTGAAGTTAAATCAGCAAAGTAGTTATCAGTTTTTGTATCGAAAGAGTGCAAAGGCAGACTTACACTTGAGAGCTGGTTTAAGAATATTTGTACAAACAGATAAAGAAACTCGCACAGATACGGTAGTTACGAATAGTGGCACGGTACAGTACGATATTTCATTAGGTATTCAAAAAGACCTATCAATAATGGATGTAAAATTTGTAAACTTGTATATGGCTTCTGATCTTTACTTTAATTCAGCGTTCAATAGAGTTCAAGGCCAAGATTATTACGGTTACTACTGGAGCACAGGTATTAAACCATTGGTAGGAGTTTCTTATCAGCCTCTTGATAACATACGACTCTCATTAGAGAGTAGAGCAAACCTGAATATAAATTTACAACAGTACGAAGGGACAGGAAACGATAGCGATCAACGAGTTTCTTTCCGACCTTTAGATCAACTAGCAATTGGGCTTGGTTACTTGTTTTAGTAACTTTAGTGCTTCTTAAATACCTGATTTCGATTATTATGTTGGATTCAGAACATTTTTAAATAGTGAGTTTCGAGTGAGAGTGGTGAAGGAATAGCGAGCTATTCCAAGACAGTTTTAGGAAGAAAATAGCTATTTAAAGATGTAATCGACCTGTATTCTCCATAAAACCTATCGCCTCCAAGGTTTTATGAAAATCTGCATCTCAAAAGAATAGTCGAAATCAGGTTAAAAGCTATCTGTGAGAGCTTTAAAGCTCTCTGCGTCTAGTGCTGCTCCTCCTATTAAACCTCCGTCTATATCTGGACAGGTAAATAGTTCTTTTGCATTAGCTGGTTTTACACTACCTCCATAAAGAATACTAATATTATCGGCTACTATTTCTCCATATTCTTGAGCAATAGTTTTACGGATAAAGTTATGCATTTCTTGTGCTTGCTCTGGTGAAGCTGTCTCCCCAGTTCCTATAGCCCATACAGGCTCATATGCTACAACACAATTTAGTAGTTCCATTTCATTCAGATGAAAGAGTCCCTGCTTTATTTGTGCTTCTATGGTGATAAAATGCTCGCCATCTTGTCTTTCTGCCAATGTCTCACCGCAGCAGTATATAGGTCGTAGACCGTGAGTTATTACATTTTTCACTTTAAAGGAAATTGAAATGCTGTCCTCGTGAAAATATTCTCGTCTTTCACTATGCCCTAGAATTACATAATCTACACCTACACTCTTTAGCATCTCTACGGATATTTCTCCTGTATAAGCCCCAGAGTCTTGCTGATGACAATTTTGAGCTGCAAGGGCTATGTTAGTATGTGAAAGCAATGTTTTAAAACTATTGAGATGAATATAAGGTGGAGCAATAATGCTCACACAATTTGTATTGACATCTGCGTCAATTATTTTAATTAGTAACTCTTTCCCTTGATCTAGATCAAGGTTCATTTTCCAGTTTCCAGCTATTATTTTTTGTCTCATGTATGTAATGGTTTGTTCTCCCAAAATCTAAATTCTTCAGATGTTTGGGAGATTTTTTCTAATATATCTTTTTCTATTTCATCAAATGTCTCATTCCTTCTCTCCATTACCAATCTAGCTGTCTCACAGCATTTTGATAGTGAGTAAGTTGCAAAACCCGAGGAGCCGCCCCAGGTGAAAGAAGGAATAAAGTTTCTTGGGAATCCTGCACCAAATATATTCGCTGACACTCCAACAACGGTTCCTGTGTTAAACATAGTATTAATACCGCACTTACTATGGTCACCCATTATTAAACCGCAAAATTGCAATCCGGTTTTAGTGAATCTTTTCTTGGGGTAGTTCCACAACTTCACTTCCGCATAGTTATTTTTAAGATTTGAACTATTAGTACCCGCACCCAGATTACACCATTCTCCTATTACAGAGTTGCCAATAAATCCATCATGTCCCTTATTGCTATTGGCAAAAAAGACGCTATTGCTTACTTCTCCTCCTACCTTACACTGAGGCCCCACCGTAGTATCTCCATATATTTTAGATCCCATTTTGATTGTTGATTCTTCGCAAAGAGCGAAAGGTCCTTTGATGAGGCTGCCTTCCATTACAGTTGCATTTTTACCAATGTATATAGGACCCTTTGTACTGTTAAGCACAGCAGCTTCTATGCTGGCACCTGATTCTATAAATATATTATCGCCTATTAGTGTATTTGTTTTAGAAGCCTCTTCGCTGTTTCTGCCAGCAGTTAAGATATCAAAATCAGCATGAATCTGCTGACCATTTAATGAAAAAATATCGTGTGTAAAGGAAATCAGGTGGGAATCACCTTTTATTTCAGTTCTGCTAGTACAAGCCTCGTCTAATGAGCTATAGTTCTTATATTTTTTTGAAGATTTGTGTGCTAGTATATTCCCATCTTGATGTAATGAGTCACCCGTTTGTAGTTCTTTTATTAACTCTAATATGGAGTGATTTACCAGCAATCTCCCATTGATATAGTAATTCTCTTTAGAATATAGGGTGGGAAATTTTATGGACAGATAGTCTTGAGTAAGAAATGACATTTTTGCTGTTAAATGGTATTCCCATTTTTTTGCTATGGTAAGTATACCTACTCTAATATCACCACAAGGTCTAGTGTAGCAAAGGGGAAGAAGATTGGCTCTCCCATTGTCGTCAAATAAAATTATATTCATAAAAAAAGGCTCTCCAAATATAGAGAGCCTTTTGATTTTTAAAAGTTTATAAATTTTATTTCTTTTTTGCGTAACGCTTGTTGAATTTGTCAATTCTACCTGCAGTATCTACAAAGTTTAGTTTACCTGTATAGAATGGGTGAGATGAACTCGAAATTTCTAACTTGTAAACAGGGTATTCATTACCATCTTCGTGCTTTACGGTTTCTTTTGTGTCAACACAAGATTTTGTTAAAAACTGCTCGCCGTTAGACATATCCTTGAATACAACTAATCTGTAATTACTTGGATGTATTTCGCTTTTCATTTCTTATTTCTTTATATTGTTTAATGTTCCCTTAATTAAACTAACTCAATTTTTTATTGAGCTTTTCTTTTGAAGGACTGCAAATTTAACATAATTTGCAGTATTTTCAAGTGCAAAGTAGTATAAAAAATATAATAAGAATTTTAGGCTTCGTCCTTATCCTTATTATTCCATTTTGGGTGAGTAGAATAGTACTGTTTTCTATGGACGAATCGCTTGTTATTCGTTCTTGGCTGAATTATTTATTCTATACAACTAGATTCGACCTTAAGACAATGGCTATATGGTATTCGCCCCTTTTTTTAGTGTCAGGTATCAGTCTGTTCCTCAAAAATAGATTCACACACGGGCTTAGTGTTTTCTTATTTTCTCTGCTTAGTTTATCTGCCTTGGTCTTTGGCCTAATAGCGGTATTTTATTTTCCTACCAGTAAATCTATACTGGGCACAGGGCTCTTTCAGTTGATTCAGGGGCAAGAGCCTACTATCTTGTGGGGATATGTAATTGCGTATTGGCCTGCGATTATTTTGGCGATAGTATTTGTGTTTGGGCTTTATAAGTTTTATTTTTCTCTTCGATTAGAAATTTCAGGTATCAATCGAATATTTTTCTGTGTGACTTCTCTTGTACTCTTAGTTTTTTTAGCTCGTGGGGGTTTCTCACTCAAACCGCTCAACTCTTTGGATGCCTATTCAAATCTATCTACCGAAGAGGCTACTACAGCTATTACTCCTGTATATGTGCTTTTAGAGTCTTATGGTAAAAATGAGATTGAATATATAGCTTATTTTGATGAAGAAATATTACAGGAAGCTCTCGCTCCAGATGTTAAAATTTACAAAAAAACGATCATCCCCAAGCCTAATATTTGTCTTGTTTTATTGGAAAGTTTTGGGAAGGAATATACGGGAGGTAATTTAGAAAACAGACTTTCATACACTCCTTTTCTCGATTATCTTGCTACTCAGTCTATTTATTACTCTAATGCATATGCTAATGGATTAAAATCTATGGATGCTGTAGCCTCAGTTTTAGCAGGTATACCAGCACTAATGAAACAGCCGTTAATTGGGTCATTGTACACGCAAAAAGATTTTGAATCTGTGCCAGAAGCTCTACATAATCAGGGTTACTATTCTTCGTTCTTTCACGGTGCTGATGAACAATCTATGGGTTTTAGACCCTTTCTTTACGCACAAGGGTTAGATGCATATTATGGTAGGCAGCAGTACTCCGATTTGAAAGATTTTGATGGTACGTGGGGTATATTTGATGGGCCATTTCTCCAATTTGTAAATAATAAGCTTAGTGAACAACGTTCACCGTGGTTTTCTACTGTATTTACTCTAAGTAGTCATCACCCCTATACTGTGCCTAGCAAGTATAGTGAATTGCCTGATGGCACATTACCTATACATAAGGCAGTTGGTTATACAGATGAGGCTTTACGCTTGTTTTTTGAGAATGCTAAAACCCAACCATGGTTTCAAAACACTATTTTTATAATAACGGCTGATCATACGTCTATCAATGAGACTAAAACATATAAATCATACAGGGGAAAATATGAGGTACCGTTACTGATATATGCTCCTAAAATTTTATCTCCTTACAAAGTGGATAGACCTGTGCAGCATATAGATATTAGTAGTACTATAAAAGCGTTAGCAGGGGTGCCGCGACAGGTTACGGCAGGTACATCTTTACTAGATTCAGTCAGTTCTCATATTACTCATTATGATGGTAATGTTTTTGTATATACTACAGATAGCTTCACCCTGGAATGGAGTGGGGGAAATAATCTAAAACTATATAATTATATAGAAGATCGCAAACAGATTCACGATTTGGCTTCTGAGAATAAGAAGAAGAGCCAGAGTATGTTGGACTCGCTTAAATTATCCCTCCAAAAATATAACTATCGGATGGTTAATAATTTTTTTTAAACCGTAGTAATGTACATTTGCCGCAATGCAAAAACCATCTAACCCGCAAGGAACAAGGGACTTTGGTCCCGAAATAATGAGGAAGAGGGAGTACATTCTAGACACCATAAAAACAGTCTACAAAAAATATGGGTTTGAACCTTTAGAAACACCTGCTTTAGAAAAGTTAGATACTCTTGAAGGTAAGTATGGTGAAGAGGGAGACAAATTACTGTATAAAATAAGAAGTAATAAGGAACTAGCTGCAGAGGTGACAAGTGAGCAAGCAGAAGGCCTAAAAAAACTCCTGCCTGGAGCGTGGATAGCAGGAGAGTCTAAGCTAGGTTTACGGTATGACCTTACCGTTCCTTTTGCACGATTTGTAGTGCAACATCGTAATGATATTACATTTCCTTTTCGCAGATACCAAATACAAAATGTATGGAGGGCAGATAGACCACAGAAAGGAAGATTTAGAGAGTTTACCCAGTGCGATGCAGATTGCATAGGTTCAAACTCTTTGCTACACGAAGCCGATCTTATTCAAATTTACAATGAGGTATTTGTCGGTTTAGGCCTGCCAAATGCTGTACTAAAAGTGAATCATCGTAAGTTTTTAGAAGCGTTGGTTGATGAGTTAAACATTGATTTCCCGGTAGGTAAATTTACAAGTACCTTAGATAAATTAGATAAAATAGGTGAGGATGGAGTGATAAAAGAACTCACGGCTTATGGAATAGACGAGGGTAAGTGCAAGCAATTATTTGCCATTATAGACAATGCTGAGCTCACCACAGGAAATTTGTCTGTTTTTGCTAAAGCTTTTAATAATAATCCAATTGCACAAAATGCTATAGATGATTTGGCTAGAGTGCTCGCCTTTTTGGGAGAAAATAAGTTAGATATAAGAGTAGAGCTAGACCTAAGTCTTGCTAGAGGACTAGACTACTATACGGGTTGTATTTTTGAGGCTATAGTGCCAGAAAGCGGTATGGGGAGTGTCTCTGGAGGTGGAAGGTATGATGACTTGACTGGAGTTTTCGGACTTAAGGATGTTTCAGGAGTAGGTATAAGTTTTGGGATAGATAGAATCTATGAAATAATAGAAACTTCCGAACTTTGGCCTGATAACCTGAACACAAATCAGAGTATTCTTTTATGTCATTTTGATGAAGTTTCGCAAGTGTATGCAGTACAATTAGCCTCCCGATTGAGAAAGGATGGATTACAAGCTATTGTGTTTCCAGATTTAAAAAGAATAAATAAGCAATTTGATTTCGCCAATAAAATAGGTGTAAAATATGCACTTGTAGTGGGAGATACAGAAATGTCTACGGGCAATCTCACTGTCAAAAATTTAATAAAAGGGGAACAACAAACCTTATCGTATAATGAAGCCTTAGCCTATTTAAAAAATTGAAAAGGATAAAATTTGAAGATCAAATAGTTTTCGAAAATGATAACTACGTCGCTATAAGCAAGCCTGCCGGAGTAGCGAGCTTGCATGAGAGGCTAGGAGAGGCCGAATCGGTAATAGAATTGGCCAAAAAGTATAATCCTGCTTATCAACTCTGCCATAGATTAGATAAAGAGACTAGTGGCATCTTGCTTATATCTAAGCACGCCAAAGCATATAGTCACGCAGCAGTTTCATTTGAAAAACGGAGAGTACATAAAATCTATCATGCGGTGGCTGATGGGATTCATAAGTTTGAAAATTTAGTGGTGGACTTACCCTTGATCACTACCCGTAGTGGAAGAAGTGCTATAAATAAGCAGAAGGGAAAAGCAAGTAAGACGATTTTTAATACGATAGAAAATTTTCGGCATTATAGCCTGATAAGCTGTGAGCCAATAAGTGGAAGACAACACCAAATTAGAATTCACCTAGGTTCTCAAAATGCTTCCATAGCAGCTGATGAAATTTATGGAGGCAAGCTGCCCTATCTGTCTAAGATTAAAAAGAATTTCACTCCCAATAAAACCAATGAGGAATCACCTATGATTTCGCGATTTGCACTACACGCATACTCTTTGGAGCTAGAAGATATGGATGGAACTCTACTTAGTATTGTAGCTGAGTATCCTAAGGATATGGCGGTGTTTGTAAAGCAGCTCAGACGATTTGACAAGGTCTAAGCGTATATTTGCCGACTATATGAGAAACATAACACTCTTATTTATAGTGCTTTCTTCTTCAGTATTTGCACAAACTAGTATACAAGATGTTTCGCTATTGCTAGCGAAACATAAATATAATAAGGTCTTCAGGTGCTTTGATGATAACATGAAAAGCAAGGTGAGTAAAGAGCAACTGAGCAAGATTTGGGAACAACTGGAAAGTACGGTTGGTCGATACAAAGAAGTTAAGAATGTGAAGACTACATCTCTAGATGAAGGAATAAAACAAAAAGGATTACTACAGTTCGAGGCTGGTGCACTGGAGATGGCACTTAGTACAAATGCTGAAGGAAAAATATCTGGACTGTTTATTTCTCAGTTAGGATATGAAGCCCCAGAGTATGCTAAGAACCTAGGAACAGGGAAAAAGTATACCAATTTTGAAAGCCACGGATACAATATTCCAGGAGAGTTGGTGATTCCGTTAGAATGCAATGAATGCCCTTTAGTAGTGCTAGTGCACGGCAGTGGACCAAATGATAAGGATGAGACGATAGGTCCCAATAAAGTTTTTTACGACTTGGCTATGGGCTTGGCTAGCAAAGGAGTAGCGACATATAGATATGACAAGCGGTCTAATATTTATCCTGAAACGCTTAAAGGTCAGTTTGATTTGTATGACGAGACTATAAATGATGCAGTAAGTGCATTGCTTCATATACAAAAAGATACCTCCTTACATTTTGGTAAATACGTAATGCTAGGACATAGTCTTGGGGCTTATGCTATGCCGCTTATAGCAGATTCACTTGGGGATTTAATTAATGGAGCCATATTGTTTTCTGGCAACTCTAGTAGACTTGAAGATCTTATAGACTATCAAATGGAGTATCTTACTAGCTTCGATGGTGAGATAAGTAAAGCAGAGGCTAAAATCATAAAAGAAAATACAGAGCGAGCTGAAAACATAAGAACGAATAACTATACAGATTCTACTTCCGCAGAATTATTACTTGGATATTGGCCAGGTAAATTTTGGAAAGGGATAGATAATTATAGTCCTGTTAGTACTCTAAGTGCTAATAAGAAGATGCCCTTTTTTATAATGCAAGGGGAAAAGGATTACCAAATACCCATGAAGGAATATGAGAAATGGCAAGAAGTAGTCGGTACGCAATCCAATGTTACTATGCGAAGTTATCCTGGCTTGACTCATCTATTCACACCTACCCAAGCAGAACGATCTAGTCCTCAGGACTATTTTTCGCCGAACAATGTAGATTTTCAAGTAATCTGGGATATGGCCGACTGGGTGAAGTATGTGGAATAGGAAGTGAGTATAAAGATTAAAATAGTTATTCTTTTATCATCGATTTTTTTGGTGACTATTTCATACCTCCTTATGCAGGACTCCGCCAATTTAGGGGGCAATTATTTTTATTTATCTCCCGACGAAGCATATGATATTGGATATCCTGGAGGAGCGATAGTATATAAATCTACGAGGGAAAATGTCTTTGCTGAAACAATAATATCAAATGAAGTAGTTGATGTAGACTATGATGATGAATACATCGTTGCACTTCAAAAAAAAGATAGTGTATTGTTATACTATTACATTATTGAAAAAAGGACAGATTCCCTTTTTGGCCCCTACACATCGACGGAATATGACAAGAAAAGAGCTAAGCTTGGTTTACCGAAAGAGTTAGATCTTAATAAATAATTATACCATGTATTATAGTTTCAATAGACAGTAAATGAATGTCATTCCAACAAATAGACGTATAGCTCATATAGCGATAGCTATACTGTTATTGCCAGCTACTCTTCCTGCCCAGCGGCTATATCTATGCCTTGGCCAAACCCAAACCTCTACACCATTCAGGACGAGTACAATACGTCAAAGTGGGAATTGCTTATTGTTTACTCCTAAGAGCGTACTGTTTTTATTAGATGAATCTAGAGTTACAGACAAGTTCTTTGAAAATTTTGACAGGAATATTAAAAATATTTTTAGGAACGATTAAAAAGATGAAAGGACTCATTTTGAAATTTCTTTATCTAATGAACAAGTATTACTCTGACAACTACGACGATAATAGTATGATTTATAGAGCCTACATTTCGTTTATTTTCATAATGATGATTTTCGGTATTAATGTTCTTCTGTTCCTCGGCTTTGGTTACCTCGCTGAATACAGAAAATCGGAGACACCTTGGTATTCTCAGTATGTAATAATTATAATATTTACCTTGTTTATGATTTACCTTCTTAAGAAGGTCTTTAAAAAAGAAGATGTTTTAAAAGTTAATCTGACTGAACGTCAACAGTCAATAGGGTACAGAATAATTTTATCTGTCATTTTTGTTCTATTCGGAATTTTTGGGTTTTTAGCCATAACTAAAATAACGATATATAACTTTATCTAAGGAATAATAAAGGGGACATAAAACTTGGAATAAAAAGTATGATACTGCTAATTTTACAGATACTTTAAAACTTCATGAACAAGCCAGAATATGGTCAAGAATATAACTAAGATTGTTTGCAGCGTTTACTGTTACAATCTTAGTGATATTCTCAGTAGCTTCTTCTAAGATTCTAACCCTTCTTCTCTTCTTTCACTGTCCATGTCTTAGCATTTTTCACCTTCTGTTTCATCAAGGCATTATCTAGTACCTCGGTCATTTGGTCTACGAAATGAAAAGATAAGTCAGCTATATAACTTGGTTTTATATCTTCAATATCCTTCTTGTTGGCCTTGCACATGATTATCTGCTTAATACCCGCTCTCTTGGCAGCTAGTATTTTTTCTTTAATACCTCCAACCGGAAGTACTTTACCTCTCAGAGTTATCTCACCTGTCATAGCTAGTTTACTTTTCACCTTGCGTTGGGTCATAAGTGAGGCTAATGCGGTAAGTATAGTAATCCCTGCACTAGGTCCATCTTTGGGTATTGCTCCTGCAGGAAAGTGGATGTGCACATCGTATTGGTCGAAAATCAATGGATTAATATCAAAGGTTTCTGCATTGGCCTTGAGCCAAGTGATAGCGTTGATAGCACTTTCCTTCATCACATCTCCTAGTTGACCTGTAAGTGTTACCTTACCCTTTCCTTTCGTAAGGGAGCTCTCTACAAAGAGGATATCGCCTCCTACGCTAGTCCAAGCCAGACCCGTTACTACTCCAGCTACATCATTGTTTTCGTAGGTATCTTTCTCTATTTTGTCTTTGCCCAAAATAGTTTCTATTAGCTCACTAGATATAGTAGGAGATGGGTTGTTTTCGTAAACTATCTCTTTTGCTTGCCATCTACATATTTTGGCAAGTCGCTTATCCAGTGTTCTTACTCCACTTTCTCTGGTGTATTCATCTACGATCTTTTCTATGCTTTTGTCACTTAGTTTTACTTGAGATGCTTTCAGACCATGCTCCTTCTTTTGCTTAGGAAGCAGGTGCTGCTTGGCAATGCCTATTTTTTCTTCTACCGTATAGCCCGTGATATCTATGATCTCCATACGATCTCTCAAAGCAGGTTGTATAGTATCTAGTCTGTTCGCTGTAGCTACAAAAAGTACATTGCTCAGGTTATAATCTAGTTCTACGTAGTTATCATGAAATGCATTATTTTGCTCAGGGTCAAGCACCTCTAGCAGTGCAGAAGAAGGATCTCCTCTAAAATCATTTCCGATTTTATCTATCTCATCTAGTACAAAAACAGGATTACTTTTTCCTGCTTTTTTAATCGATTGTATTATTCTGCCGGGCATAGCACCTATATAGGTTTTTCTGTGTCCTCTTAGTTCAGACTCATCATGCAACCCACCTAAACTCATACGCACATACTCTCTATTCATAGCCTTTGCTATAGATTTACCCAAGGAGGTTTTACCCACTCCTGGAGGGCCGTATAGGCAGAGTATAGGTGATTTCATATCCCCTTTTAGCTTCAGCACCGCTAAGTATTCTAAGATACGCTCCTTTACTTTTTCTAACCCAAAGTGATCACTGTCAAGTACTTTTTTAGCTCTTTTTAGATCAAAATTATCTTTGCTAAAATCATCCCAAGGTAACTCTAGTAGTAATTCTGCATAGTTTAAACTTACGGAATAGTCTGGAGTAGCTGGATTCATACGCATCAGTCGGTCTAGCTCCTTAGTGAATGCTTTACCAACTTTGTCGTTCCATTTTTTCTTTAATCCTCTAGCTCTTAAGCTTTCTATCTCCTTGTCTGGCGAGTCGTGACCAAGTTCCTCTTGTATAGCTCGTATCTGCTGCTGTAGGAAGTATTCCTTTTGCTGCTGATCCAGATCTACTTTTACTTTGCTCTGTATCTTATTCTTGAGCTCTAGCATCTGTAGCTCTTTGTCTAAATATGTAAGTACTCTATTTGCCTTTTTCTTGAAATTCCCTGCTTCTAAAATCTCTTGCTTTTCATCTACTGAGATGTTTAAGTTAGATGATATAAAGTTAACCAAGAAATTAGGTGAGTTTATATTTTTGAGAGCTAAATTTGCTTCTGAGGGTATGTTAGGCGACACTTCTACAATTTGAGATGCCAACTCTCTAATGCTGTCTACAGTAGCTTTTACCTCTTTAGTTTTAGCAGCTTTACCATCGGTAACTGCTTGTATGTCACCTCTGAAATAAGGAGTCTCTTGAGTGATCTGCTGTAATTCAAACTTACGTTTACCTTGTATTATAACTGTTATATTTCCATCAGGCATCTTTAACATTTTAAGGATGTGGCCATAAGTACCAGTAGGATATAGGTCTGCAGCTGTCGGATCCTCTATATTCTGATCTTTTTGGGCTACTACGCCTATTATTTTGTCACCTTTGTATGCATCTTGTATCAGTTTTATTGATTTGTCTCTACCCACGGTGATAGGAAACACAACTCCAGGAAATAGCACAGTGTTACGAAGTGGTAATAATGGCAGATTACTAGGATACTCACTAGTGTTGTCATCTTCAAAATCGCTATCTGCGATTATCGAGATGATCTCTGAACCATCCTCTTCATTGGCAAAGTTGCCACTTATCTTTATTTTATTATTAAATGTCATTTTTGTCAAATTGGCACATACTTAGCTTTAGGTATGGTATGTTTGTAGAAAATGCAAAGGGTATGCCAAGTATAGTTTGTCTTGGCTTATCCGGTTGGATCAGTTAATAATGAAATAGCAGTATATATTTATGTCAATAAGAGTGTATGTTTGCAACACTTTAAAAAAAATTATTCAAATGAAAAACATCAAATTTCTATCTTTATTCGCTTTAATTTCGGTTGGAGCACTTTTCTTAACTAATTGTTCTGGAACTGAGGGTGACGTTCCAGTACCTTCACCCGTGGTTAATTTTATAGGTGGTCCTGATTATGTAGACGAAGACATTAGCCTTGCGGCAAGCACTACATTTACCATGGGCATTACTGCTAGTCATCAGAGTAATATCAAGAGAATCCAAATTACTAGAGCTATTAGCGGTAATGTAGCTATTGAGCTTTTGGATTCTAGTGTGAATGATAAAGTGATTACGGATTTTTTCTATACTACAGCTACTCAAAATTCAGCAGGTTCTGAAGTTTACTCTTTCGTAGTTTCAGACAAAGATGGTAACAGTACTACAAAGACTATCACCGTTACTAATATTGGTACACCAGGTCTTGACCTTAATTTTTATAATGAAGATGACAACGGAGGCAATCCAATTGTAATATACAATTTCAGAGCTCCTAATGGTTTCTTAGGTGCTTATGAACTAGGTCAAGGACCACTTTCTTCATCAGACCCTAATTCTGGTAAAGATATACAAGATTCTACTAATTCAGGAGAAACTTGGCCAGCTAGATGGTCTTCAAGAAATGGAAGTGTCTATAAAAAAGTTTCTGCATTAAATTGGAATACTGTTACAAATGATGCTACTATACAAGCAGCTTGGGATGATGCAGGTGCAGCAACTAACTTCGTAACTTTAACAGAAGGTGATGTTTATCTTATGGATGTCAAAAATAGCGGTAAATTAGCTATAATTCTTGTCCTTAAGTTAGATAGATCAGTGGTTAGTAAGGAGTTTGTTTCTTTCGAATACAAATTACAACAATAATTAATCGTAACTTGTTTACATAAAATTTAGGAAAAGGTCGGTGCATTGCACCGACCTTTTTTATGTTTGTGAACGTTATAAATAGAAAAGAATGAAGACAATAGGAGTCTATACAAGTGGGGGAGATGCCCCAGGTATGAATGCGGCGGTACGAGCTGTAGTGCGTACTGCCATATATCACGGTCTGAAGGTGAAAGGGATAAAACGTGGATACGAAGGGATGATACATAATGAGATCATAAACCTAGATAGACAGTCAGTAGCTAATATCATACAGCGTGGAGGCACGTTTCTGAAGACTGCACGTAGTGCAGATTTTATGACCTCAGCAGGGAGAGAGAGAGCCTACCGTAACTTGAAAAAGAACGACATAGATGCGTTAGTCTGTATTGGGGGTAATGGTTCTTATGCAGGAGCCAAAGTATTAAACGAGGAGTTTGGAATACCGTGTATCGGTCTGCCAGGTACTATAGATAATGACTTATACGGTACAGATTATACCATAGGGTATGATACTGCTATCAATACTGCACTAGATTCTATAGATAGGATACGAGATACTGCTCACAGTCATGAACGAGTATTTATAGTAGAAGTAATGGGTAGAGACAGTGGTTTCATAGCGTTGGATGTGGCCATTGCTGGCGGTGCAGAAGGAGCTCTAATACCTGAAGATCAAGCAGACTGGGATAAGGTGTTAAAACATTTTAATAGACCCGGTAAAAGAAAAAAGTCTTTTAGTATCATCATTGTAGCAGAAGGAGATGAGCAAGGAGGAGCACTAGTGCTGGAGAAGAAGCTTACAGCACTCTATCCTGATTTAAAGATACGAAGTACTATACTGGGCCACGTGCAGCGTGGAGGTAGCCCAAGTGCTAGAGATAGAATACTGGCATCTAGATTAGGTTCTGAAGCAGTAAAGGCATTGCTAGATGGCAAAACATCCGTAACAGTAGGTATAGTTAGTGATAAGGTTACTTATACTCCATTTGAGCTAGCTATCAATGGTAAGAAATCAGTGGATCCTGCACTTATTGAGTTGGCAGAGATTTTAGCGATATAGCTGAGCCCACGAAGCACAATCAGTACAACTGGTACACGATACTAAGTGACACCAAGTGAATACTACTAAAAAGCCCGAATACGATAGCGTATTCGGGCTTTTGTAATATGATTTTGGTAGCGATTTAAAACTGCTGTGTGTCTATTAATATTCTATACGTCTATACGAGCATACTTAGCATTTGCTTCTATAAATGCTCTACGTGGAGGTACTTCGTCACCCATCAGCATAGAGAATACTCTGTCTGCTTCTGCAGCGTTGTCCAACGTTACCAACTTAAGGGTACGTCTTTCTGGATCCATAGTGGTCTCCCAAAGTTGCTCAGCATTCATCTCGCCAAGACCTTTATATCGTTGTATTTTAACACCATCTGGATTGTCCCCTCCCATCTCTGATACCAGTATATCTCTTTCCTTATCACTCCAGCAGTATTCTACTTTCGTGCCTTTTTTTATTTGGTAGAGTGGTGGAGTCGCTATGTATAGATAGCCTTGCTCAATTAATGCCTTCATATATCTAAATACTAGTGTTAGGATAAGTGTACGTATGTGACTGCCATCCACGTCCGCATCCGTCATAATCACTATTTTGTGATAACGAAGCTTAGTGGTGTTGAGCTCGCGAGCATCTTCTTCTGTACCTATGGTCACTCCTAGAGCTGTGAACATATTTTTTATCTCCTCATTATCGTAGATTCTATGCTCTAGAGCTTTTTCTACGTTCAGTATTTTACCACGAAGCGGTAGTATAGCTTGGTAGTTTCTATCTCTACCTTGCTTAGCCGTACCTCCTGCAGAGTCACCCTCCACTAGGTATAGTTCACAGATAGCAGGATCTTTTTCAGAACAATCTGAGAGTTTACCTGGTAGGCCAGCTCCACCCATTGGTGTTTTACGCTGCACTAGCTCACGAGCCTTTGCAGCTGCTTGACGAGCTTGTGCAGCTAGCATTACTTTTTGTACTATTATTTTAGCCTCATTTGGATTTTCTTCTAAGTAGTTAGTAAGCATTTCGCTCACTGCCTGGCTCACTGCAGCAGACACCTCTCTATTACCCAGTTTGGTTTTGGTTTGGCCCTCAAATTGTGGCTCTGCTACTTTTACAGAAATAATAGCTGTAAGACCTTCTCTAAAGTCATCGCCTTGTATCTCAAATTTCATTTTAGACAACATGCCAGATTCGTCAGCATATTTTTTAAGTGTATGGGTAAGGCCACGTCTAAATCCACTAAGATGGGTTCCACCTTCGTGCGTATTGATATTGTTTACATACGAGTGTAGGTTCTCAGAATAAGAATTATTGTATATCATAGCTACCTCTACTGGTATGCCACTTTTCTCACCCTCCATAGCTATCACAGCACCCATTATTGGTGTACGTGTAGCATCCAGATAGCGTACAAACTCGCTAAGACCTTCTGTACTCTTAAAGTCTTCTCTAAAGAAATTTCCTTCTTCGTCTTTATTTCGCTTATCAGTGATGCTTATTTCTATTCCTTTGTTCAAGAAAGAGAGTTCTCTCATTCTCAACGAAAGTGTATCGTAATTATATTCTGTAGTCTCGCCAAAGATTTCAGGATCTGGAGAGAAAGTCACCAGAGTGCCTTGATCTGTACTAGGTCCTACCTCGCGTACTTCGTATTTTATTTTTCCTTGTGAGTACTCTTGTTCCCACTCTTTTCCGTCTTTGTATACAGAAGCTTTCAGATGGATAGACAGTGCATTTACACAAGAGACACCCACACCGTGCAGACCACCAGAAACTTTGTAGGAGTCTTTATCAAACTTGCCACCAGCACCTATTTTAGTCATTACTACTTGTAAAGCAGATACACCTTCTTTTTTGTGTATAGCTACAGGTATGCCTCTACCATTGTCTTTTACAGATACGGAGTTATCTTCATTTATCCATACATCTATTTTATCACAATGGCCAGCCATTGCTTCATCTATTGAGTTATCTACTACCTCATAAACTAAGTGATGCAATCCTCTCACGCCTACGTCTCCGATATACATCGAAGGGCGTTTTCTTACGTGTTCCATGCCCTCTAAGGCTTGGATACTATCGGCATCATAACTTTTGTTCTTTTCGCTCATCCTTATACTTAAAAATTAAAGCGTGAAAGTACGATTTTTAAGGGGTTTTAGCCGACATGTATCTTGGCCACATATCCACATTCAGTTAACAAGAAAAATGTTTTAACTAACTTGTAATCAGTTAGTTGCTGACTGACATCTCCCCTCGAATGCTCTGGCCTAGAATATGGCTTCTTTCTTCTACTCCAAAGTTGCCTATTACCCACATGAGTTTAGTGAGTGAAGCTTCAGATGTTATGTCTTTACCATCTACTACTATAGGACTAATGAGAGCACTACTGGCTGCATATTGGCCTAATTCTATCTGTCCGTTGGGACATTGTGTCGTTGCAAAAAGAATTGTTTTGGACTGCTCGCAAGCTTCTATCAGTTCTTTCCAGTGGGGAGAATTGGGTATATTACCTGCACCAAAAGTTTTGAGCACTATCCCATCTAGTTTTTTATTTTTCACTAAATCTAAAAGGGGTAGGGTAGAGTATCCTGGGAATAAGGTCACATTGACCACTCTATTGCTAAATTTGGTTCGTAGTACTAAAGCTTTATTATTTCCCTTATGCACTAGATGCGTATTGACACTGATATGTTGTTCTAGATTAGCAAGGTTATCATAATTAGGAGAGCTAAAGCCTTCAAAATCGTTTGTACTTGTTTTTACCGCACGGTTACCGCGTAGCACGTCATCATTAAAACAAATACATACCTCTGGAATACATGCTAAATTGAAGCTTTTGTAACCCGCTATATAGATAGCATTACTCAAGTTTATTATTCCGTCTGTACGAGGGTGAAAAATAGGTAGTTGAGCACCTGTTAGCACTACAGGTTTGTTTAGGTTCTCGAATATGAAACTTAAAGCAGAGGATGTGTAAGCTAGAGTATCCGTGCCATGAATGACTATAAAACCATCGTGTTGCTCATAATTTTTTTCAATTTTTTTCGCAATTCGCTCCCAAGCTTCAGGCGTTATATCTGCGGAATCTATAACAGGCTCTAAGGTCTGAAATGTGAAATTAATTTCTGAGAAGTAGTGAAAAAAGGTCTGGTTTTTTATAGCTGGTAAGTAGTCTATTATTTCTTCCCATGAGCTTGGTTCTAACTCCTGGTTGGTATTGCTTTTCATCCCAAAAGTGCCCCCAGTGTATAGTATGAAAACGTTACTCCGCATCTATGTTCTTACTCGCTAGGAGGTAGAGCACTGCCATTCGTATGGCTACTCCATTTTCTACTTGATTTAGTATGATAGATTGGTCAGAATCTGCTACTTCACTTGTTATCTCTACGCCACGGTTTATTGGACCAGGATGCATAAGGACGATCTCTTTTTTTAGACTTCTGAGCATAGGTAATGTAACCCCGTACTGCTGTGAATACTCCCTTAAGCTAGGGAAGTATTTATCCTCTTGTCTTTCTAGTTGTATACGTAGCATATTGGCAGCATCGCACCATTCTAGGGTTTCCGGTAAGTTATGACTTACCTCTACGCCTAGGGCGTCTATGTGTTTTGGCAGTAGGGTAGGTGGCCCACACACACGTACTTTTGCTCCTAGTTTTTGTAGGCAATATATGTTACTAAGTGCTACTCTGGAGTGTAGAATATCTCCTACTATAGCTATTTTTTTATTGGTTAGGTCTCCTAACTTTTCTTGTAAGGAATAAGCATCTAAAAGTGCTTGTGTAGGATGTTCGTGCGTACCATCACCTGCATTTATTATGTTAGCATCTATGTGACGAGCTAGGAACTGATGGGCCCCAGGTGCAGGATGCCTCATTACGACCATATCTACTTTCATAGCTAGTATATTGTTTACGGTGTCTATCAGTGTCTCTCCTTTTTTAACGGAAGATCCTGAGCTCGAAAAATTAACAATATCTGCAGATAATCGTTTTTCTGCTAGTTCAAAGGAAATTTTAGTTCGGGTACTATTTTCAAAAAAAATATTGGCAATAGTAACATCTCTGAGAGAAGGCACTTTTTTAATAGGTCTATTAATAACCTGCTTAAAGTTGTCAGTTGTTTTGAAAATAAGTTGAATATCAGCTGTAGTGATGTCCTTTATGCCGAGTAGATGTTGGGTAGAAAGTAATGACATTATTTATCGTTATCCGTTATTATCCATACTTTACATTGTTCGCTTGCCCATTCCACTTTTACATAATCATCCGTTCTTGAATCTATGTGCTCGCCTACGTAGTCTGGTTGTATGGGGACTTCTCGTTTATATTTTCTATTTATGAGGGTCAATAGGTCTATAGATGCTGGTCTTCCGTAGTCGTTTACTGCGTCTAGAGCTGCTCGTATAGACCTGCCTGTATAGAGCACATCATCTACTAGAATGATACGTTTCTTTTCTATTTCAAAATCTATGTTTACTTCATTTGGAATCAGAAGTTTACCGGATGTTCTAAAATCGTCCCTATGGAATGTAGTATCTAACTCTCCGTAAGTTGCCTTTATACCAAAGAGAGTGTCTAGTTTTTTTACTAGAGCTTTGCCTAGAGGAGTGCCTTTGGGTTGCAATGCCAGTATTGCAGTGTTTTCAAAATATCCGTGATCTTCTACTAGTTGATGACAAATTCTGGTAAGAATAAGCTCTACTTGCTCGTATTCTAGTATTATTCTTTTCATCTACGATTAAAGTTTAGTTTCTGCCATTTGTAGTATTTCTTCGTATTCAAATTCTTCTACTGGTCCTACTGACAGTCTACCCTGCTTTACCAAAGCCATATTAGTTAGATTTTCATTCGCTTTTATAGCTGCAAGGGTTACAGGTTTGTTAAGTGCTTTTATGGCTTGCACATCTACGACAACCCATTTATCATCTGTAGTGGTAGGATCTTGGTAGTGTTCTTTCACTACTCGTGTTATCCCTACTATTTCTTTTCCTACGTTACTATGATAAAATAAACAGATGTCTCCTTTTTGCATGGCCTTCAAGTGTATGCGTGCTCCATAGCTTCTTACCCCGTCCCAAAATGTCGTACCATCAGTTACCATCTCATCCCAGCTATATTTGAAAGGTTCTGATTTTATTAGCCAGTAATTCATTGGCTTCAAAGCAACATATTTTTTTTCACTTTGTAGCTATGGTGGTAACAGAAACAATAAGGCAAAAAAAATCCCTCCACCAGCGGCGAAAGGATTTTTATCAGTTTTTATTTAAGCTTATTTGCTTAGTGCTTCTATAAGTTCAGCTTTTTTCAAAGAAGTATAACCTGTTATACCTTTTTCTTTTGCCATTGCTTTTAGTTGTGCTACTGTCATAGAACCTAAATCTTCAGATGCTGTTGCATCTTCTTTTTTAGCTTCAGCTTTAGGAGCGGCTTCTTTTTTAGGAGCTACTTCAGCTTTAGGAGCGGCCTCTTTTTTTGGAGCTACTTCAGCTTTAGGAGCTACTTCTTTTTTAGCCTTTTCTTTCTTAGGAGCTGCTTCCATTTGAGCTTTAAGATTAGCAAGTACATCTAACTCTCCCATTGTAGACTTTTCAGAGCCTTTGCTCATTTTGTCTACGTATTTAGAAGTATTGTTTGATTTACGCTTGGTATCTTTATCGCCATCCGTGTTTTGAGCTCTTTCTGCTTCTTTCCAGATATCTGTGTGCGAAACAAGGATACGCTTAGCATCTTTGTTAAACTCGATTACTCTTACAGAGACAGTCTCGTCCATTTGCACTTCAGTTTTATCTTCTTTCTTGATGTGTTTTTTAGGAGAGAATCCTTCTACACCATAAGGAAGAGTCAAAATAACACCTCTATCATTAATCTCAGATACCACACCTTCGTGCTCAGAACCTAACGTAAATACGCTTGAGAATGTATCCCAAGGATTTTCATCTATCTGTTTGTGACCTAAGCTTAATCTTCTGTTATCTCTGTCTATTTCTAATACTACTACCTCTAGTTCTTCACCTTTATTGGTAAATTCTGCTGGGTGCTTTATTTTCTTAGACCAAGATAAGTCAGATACGTGTACTAGTCCATCTACACCTTCTTCTAGCTCTACGAATAAACCGTAGTTTGTAAGGTTACGAACTGTACCAGAATGCTTAGAATCTACTGGATACTTAGACTCTATCTCATCCCAAGGATCAGATGTAAGTTGCTTAAGACCAAGAGATAATTTGTGCTCTTCTTTATCAATATCAAGTATTACTGCCTCTACTTCGTCACCCACTTTGATAAACTCAGATGGGTTACGTAAGTGCTGAGACCAAGACATTTCAGAAACGTGAACAAGACCTTCTACCCCTGGCTCTATTTCTACAAATGCACCGTAATCTGCTACAGTTACTACTTTACCTTTTATTCTTTCACCTTCTTTTAGCTCTTTCATGCTATCCCAAGGGTGAGCAGTAAGTTGTTTCATGCCAAGAGAAATGCGTTTTTTCTCGTTATCAAACTCTAGTACTGCAACTTGTATTTTTTGGTCAAGTTCTAACACATCCTCAGGGTGATTTATTCTACCCCAAGATATATCTGTAATGTGAAGAAGACCGTCTAAACCACCTAGGTCTACGAATACACCAAATGAGGTCATATTCTTAACAGTACCTTCTAATACTTGTCCTACCTCCATCTTAGAAATCATTTCCGCTTTTTGAGCTTCTATGTCATCCTCGATAAGTGCTTTGTGTGATATTACAACGTTTTTGTAAACCTCATTAATTTTCACAACCTTGAATTCCATAGTTTTACCTACGTACTGGTCGTAATCTCTAACTGGTTTCACGTCTATTTGAGATCCAGGTAAGAATGCATCCATACCCATCACGTCTACTACTAAACCTCCTTTAGTTCTAGATTGGATGTAACCTTTAACGATTTCACCGTTCTCCATAATTTTTTGGATTCTTTCCCAAGCACCTTCAGCTATTGCTTTCTTGCGAGAGAGTACTAGCTGACCTAGAGCGTTTTCTGTTTCATCAACATATACTTCTACTTCATCACCTACTTGGATGTCTGGAGTATCTCTAAATTCTGTCTTAGCAACTAAACCGTCTGATTTGAATCCTATGTCTATAACATAGTCATCTCCAGTTTCACTAACTATTTTACCAGTTACCAAAGTTTTTTCATCCACCTGCTTGATAGTGTTGGTATACACAGATTTCATCTCATCATTCTGAGAATCGTCATACGTACCAAAACCAGCTTTGTCCATAGACCAATCAAAGTCGTCTGGATTATGTACAGGTGTTTCAGAAGCTTGGTAATTGCTTGTAGCTTCAGTGTTTTCTACTGTTTCAGATGTAGTTTCTGTAGCTGCTTCAACTGTGGCATCCTTGGCCTCAGTAGCATCATTCAAGATTGGATCTTGATTTTCGTTTGTGTTATTGTTCAATGTGTCATGTCCTCCTTTGCGAAAAAATGAGTGCAAAAGTACCATTTTATTTTAAAAAAAGTGCTTCGTTGCCAATAAAACATAGCTACTTAGAACTTATTTCCTTTCTTTATGTTTCTACTATGTGCTCAAAATTGCTTTTTCTCCCATTTATAAATACAATTTGCCCGCGGGCCACCGGTTTCCTATGGATAAATATGACTTACTTCCACTGCAATTATTATATGAAGGAAGTATTACGAAAGATAACTTTTTTAATCCTGACCCTCTTTCTGATGAGCAGATAATAATGACGCACACTCCTGAGTATCTACATAAGCTAAATAATAACCTGCTGGACAGAAAGGAGCAGCGTGCCATTGGTTTTCCTATAAGACCTGAGCTGATTACCAGGGGAAAACATATAGCGAACGGAACACTGCAGTGTGCATACTATGCTATGCAGCATGGTGTGGCTATGAATATTGCCGGAGGTACACATCACGCTTACGCAGATAGGGGTGAGGGGTTTTGCATTTTCAATGATTTTGCGATTACAGCAAACATACTTTTAGCCGAGAAAAAGGTGAAGCAAATTCTAATAGTAGACTTAGATGTGCATCAAGGAAATGGGAGTGCCAAGATTTTTGAAAATGATTCTCGGGTATTTACTTTTAGTATGCACGGAGCTAAAAACTATCCGCTTCGCAAAGAGAAAAGCGACCTAGACATAGGCGTAGATGATGGTATCATAGATGCCGATTACTTGGCCTTACTCAGAAACCATTTGCCTAGACTTATAGAGCAAGTACAGCCAGACTTGATTCTCTACTTAGCAGGCGTAGATATACTGAGTACGGATAAACTCGGTAGACTAGGTGTGACACGTGAGGGATGTAAACAGCGAGACCAGTTTGTATTCAATGAAGCTAAAAGAAATAATATACCTGTAGCGGTAAGTATGGGTGGCGGCTACTCTGAGCAGCTAAAAGATATCATAGAAGCACATGCCAATACTTTTAGAGTGGCACAAGAGATCTATTTTTAGCCTCTGCGTCTTTCTAATAATACCATCATCATCAGGCCTAGGATTACTCGCTCATCATCAGCACTCTCTAGATCCTCCAGTTTCTCTATCTCAAAGGAGCGACCAAAAAATGACTTTTGCTTGCTTAGTCGAGCTACCTTACGGCCATTCAGATTAGTAACCCCATACGTAGGGTTAAAGAAGTAGCCTGAGAATATGCCTACGAGTGGTATTTCGCACAGCAATCCGTCTATCACCTTTACCCATCCGTTTTCTTCTTCTATGGTAAACTGCTCTTTCTGCTGCTGATCTATGAGTAGGTACTTTGCCTTCCAGAGAGAACGCCATCCCTTGCGAGCTACCTTGCCTAGTTCTGTGCCATCAGCGTGTGTTATACTGTACGCAGCTGAGAAATCTATCCAGCGGTCTGCTTTTATTTTGTAGTTTATTTCTGTTTTGGTCTCATCTTCATATACCGTGATGTCTTCTTTTAGTTTAAAGAGTTTTTGAGATACATAAGCTATGGTGCGAGCATCGGCATCTGAAGCTACAAAGTCGTTTCGGAATGTAGAGATATTGAACTTAAGGTTTATTGGGAATTGGATGTTTTTCATTATTGGTGTAATAATAGCGATTTTACGGTGACCTATATTTTTGGGAGAATAAAAAGTGCTAAAATAGGATAGCACTTTTTGTGCCATTCGGCATTTCTATTCTCTACCAAAAAACTCAGTAGCATTTATGGATTTACTTTCGTGACGCATTAGATAAATCGTAATAGCTATAGTAGTTCCTATAAATAGGCACTCGTCTAGTGGGTTTTGGGTATATAAGGCTAATATAATGTTTATAGCCATGATGGATAAGCATACCGGTCTTGTGATTCTGTCTATTATGGATTTTATTTTTTTCATCTGTTTTTATTGTCCTTGACCTAGTGAGTATGCTTGTTTGCCATCAAAAGAATAGAGGTTTTCTGTCTTTACTATGTCTAGTCCATTGTTTTCTGCGTTTTGTAAAAGCTCTTAGATTCAAGTATTAAGTGCGACACTATGTATAGGAGTATCAGCTAGGATAAGAATAAAGGATTCTGGGGCATGCCCCAGAATCCTTTTCGGAATTTTTTTATCACTTTTGCTTCCTACCAAAGA
>Ga0209390_10002049_pt1 | contig 36705 bp, 32 predicted proteins | sample BON01_FD_187212 | JGI IMG/M metagenome (GOLD analysis project Ga0209390, IMG submission 187212) | Freshwater microbial communities from Lake Bonney liftoff mats and glacier meltwater in Antarctica - BON-01 (SPAdes) (version 2) | ecosystem: Environmental > Aquatic > Freshwater > Ice > Glacier...
AGACGACGGGAATGCGGAAGCGGGAGTTGGCCATGCCCCGTTCTGCCGGGACGGGCGGGAAATGTCCAGCGATTTCGCTCTAGAGCCTGACACTCAAAAGATTGGTGGTTTGCAAAAATCCGCCGTGGGGATTGACAGCATTGGTGGAATTATTGACTACACCCCAGGCGTGAACACATCTCAAGGAGAAGGCCACCGCGATGCTGTCGTTTTCCGGGGCGTCCGCTCTACTGGTAGCTTTTTCGTGGATGGAATCCGAGATGATGTTGAATATTATAGAAGCCTCTACAATGTGGAACAAGTTGAGATATTGCGAGGCCCAAGCGCTATCTTCTTCGGGCGTGGCGGAACCGGAGGAGTGATTAACCGCGTTATGAAAAAGGCTGAAATCGGCCAAGAATTCACCAATTTTCAGTCAACTATCGATACGTTTGGAGCTACCACTAACCAGCTTGATTACAACCAAGATTTCAATGATAAAGCTGCCTTCCGGCTCAACCTTCATCACGATTACCTAAACAATCATCGCGACCTCTACGACGGCGAAAGAATCGGCTTGAACCCTACCCTCACTTATCAACTCAGCCCGGAAACGACCCTTCGTTTCTCCTATGAATACGCGGATCACGATCGCTTTATTGACCGCGGTATCCCTAGTGATTCCAAGGGAAGACCAGTCGAAAGGCTATCTGGAACTACGTTTGGAGACTCCGACCTCAATTTTAACGACCTGGAGGCACACACCTTCCGGCTCTCCATCGAGCATGAAATAAACCAAAATTGGAAGGCTCGAGCTTCCGCCTTCTACGGCACTTTTGATAAGGTTTACGCAAACTTTTACCCTTCCGGTTATGAGGAAGTTAATAACCTAGTAGAACTCGAAGGATATATCGATCGAGTAGACCGCCAGAATTTTGTCATCTCTGGAGATATCGTCGGTGAATTTGAAACTTTCGGTGTCGAAAACAAACTCATAATTGGCGCAGAGTATATTCATACGTCCTCGGATCAGGATCGCTTCAACAGCGCCTTTGATTCCAACGGGAGCCGGCGACAGACCTTCAGCGCCAATGGCCTTTCCTTAAATAATGGAATTGTGCGCAGCGGTGGCACACAAGTGGACCGGACAGGCTACTCTGTCTTCGCCGATGACACACGAGTGACTATCGATGTTTACTCTATTTTCCTTCAGGATGAAATCGCGCTCTCCGAGAAATTAGACCTAATTCTTGGCGCACGATTCGATAGCTTCGACATTAACGTAAATAATATGGACCCTGCCGTAGCTGCTGCAGACCGAGTTCGCAGCCGCACAGATGAGGCGGTGTCGCCAAGGTTTGGCCTAGTTTACAAACCCGTCGAGCAGGTTTCCATCTACGGAGCCTACAGTGAATCCTTTGAGCCACGCAGCGGCGAGCAGTTCAGCGATATTAACGGAAACAACAACGTCCTTGATCCCAATACATTCTCTAATCTTGAAGCAGGCGTGAAATGGGACATCAAACCTGGATTAAATCTCACTGTCGCCGCATTTCAAATCGACCAGGAATCCCCACAAGTCGGAGCCGTTGCCGGCACATTCGATGTGATTGAATCTGAAATCACTGGCTTCGAAGCTCAACTCAATGGAAACATCACCGACAAATGGTTTTTCACCACAGGCTACAGCTACTTGGAAGGCGACAGCGCCGACACTGGCCTGCGCCTACGTGAGCTCCCTCAACACACCTTCTCCGTCTGGAATCAGTATCAGATTACCGAGAAATTCGGAGTCGGCCTCGGAGTCATCTATCAGGATGAAACGTTCACCACCAATAATGCACTGACTGATCCAGTCAGGGCGGAGCTCCCAAGCTACGTTCGCGTAGATGCCGCAGCCTACTACAAAATTAACGACTCATTCCGGGTCCAACTCAACGTCGAGAATCTCTTCGATACAGATTACTTCCCTAACGCACACAACGCGGACAACATCACCGTTGGCGCACCCATCAACGCGCGTTTGGCATTGATCGGCACATTCTAAAGCAGTGGCCTTAATCTAGAAAAAAACTCAACCTCCACGCCACGTCCCTCAAAGGTCGTGGCGTTTTTCTTTTCACAAATCATGCGATGGGCGGGGTTCGGAGCTGGACATGGCCTGCATCCTGGCAGGCCGGCGGAATTACGATACGGGTTGAGTTTTAGGACGCTTACTCCCTTCAGCAGGCTGCTTGACGATGACCGGGAGTCTTGGAAAAGGGTGCCGACCGTGCCTAAGGGTGCGAGTCGAGAGGCGGCGAGCATCAAAAGCGGGGTTTACTCTGACGATTAGGTTTTTGCCCGATCTATCGACCGGCGAATTTTGGGAAAATTTTGCAATGCAGCACCAGACTCCAAAAAGACCCCAAAAAAAGATCGCCTCGCTCCCGCCGCCTGATCGGTGCTTGATGTTTTGTCTGTCCTGCATTCCATTGCGCCAAAGGAACTTTTCATGAGCGGAATCAAAGAGAAACAACAAGGACTGCTGGAGAATCTGGAGCTTTTCCAGGATTGGACTGAACGCTACGAATACGTGATCGGTCTTGGGAAGAAACTCGATCCATTGCCTGAGGAAGCGCGTGATTCGGAGCATTTGATTAAAGGCTGCCAGTCGCAGGTATGGCTCGACGCCAAAATCGAGGAGGGACGGGTCTATTATTTTGCGGATTCCGATTCGCTAATCACAAAAGGTATGATTGCTCTCTTTATCGATGTGCTCAGCGGTCAGACTCCCGACGATATTTTGACGGCTGACATGGGATTTGTGGAGAAAACCGGATTGAAAGAGCACCTCGCCCCGACCCGGGCGAACGCGCTCAATCTGATGGCGATCCAGATGAAGCAACGGGCGTTGGCGTTCGCAATGTGAGTTTTTATAGGAAGAAGGGTCTTTCCGAGCACTTTGCGGAGACTAGCTAGGAAAGTCTTTGCTTGTGTAAAGGGGTTGGGAAACACCCTTCTCCATATTCTGCTTGCGCATTGCCGTTGACGGCGGCGCGCGGGAGACTAGAAGCTTCTCAAATGTTCATCGATCACATCAGGATTCTGGCCAAGGCCGGAGACGGCGGAGACGGAGCTGTCTCATGGCGCCGTGAGAAATTTGTTCCCAGAGGAGGCCCGGATGGTGGCGATGGTGGAAACGGTGGAAAGGTCATCCTCATTGTGGACAACTCCACCGACACGCTGCGCCAATATCATTACGATCCGAAACTGATCGCCGAGGATGGAAAGGCCGGCGGCGGGCACAAGAGGACGGGCAAGGGCGGCAAGGACAAGATTGGCAAAGTGCCACCGGGGACCGTGGTCTATCGGACCGATGCGGCAACGGTGAACGAGGCGGTTGAGTATGAGCGTAGCGATGAGGGGATCGATCTTGATCCCATCGCGGATCTCGTCGAGGAAGGTCAGACGCTGGTTCTTTGCGAAGGTGGGATCGCGGGTGAGGGGAATTTCAGATTCCGAACCGCGACCAACCAGACACCGACCGAGCACACGCTTGGCACTCCCGGGCAACAGGGGATCTATTACCTTGAGCTGCGGCGGATTGCGGATGCGGGTTTGGTCGGCTTTCCGAATGCGGGGAAATCGACTTTGTTAGGAAAACTTTCTCATGCGAAACCAAAAGTCGGTTCGTATCCGTTCACGACGCTTCAGCCGATGATCGGAGTGGTGGAGTTCGGTGGATTTCGTCGCTGCACTGTGGCTGATATACCGGGCTTGATCGAAGGAGCGCATCAGAACCGCGGACTTGGTCATGAGTTTCTCAGGCACATCACCCGCTGCCGCTTGCTGCTTTTCGTGGTGGATATGGCTGGTAGTGAGGGCCGCGATCCGATCAGTGATGTGGAAATTCTCCGCACGGAAGTTAAAGAATACGACGAGGATCTGGCAAAGTTTCCGTGGAAGGTGATCGCTAATAAGATGGACCTCGAAGGAGCCGAGGAAAACCTCGTTGCATTCCGCAACCGTTTCCCAAGAGTGGATATTATCGCGATTTCGGCTGAGAAGGAAGAAGGCTTGGATGATCTTAAAGTCATGCTCGACAGTGAAGTTTCGCAGCGATCCCAGAGATGAACACGAATACCGTGTTCGTTTACGGGACCCTGAGGAGAGGTGGCTCGAACCATTTTCGGATGGGAGGGTCAGATTTTGTGGGTGCTGGAAAGATTTCCGGGTCGATTTACATGATCGATTGGAATCCCGCGCTGACTTATCCCGCGCTTGTGCTCGATGGGAAAGGGGAGGTTGATGGCGAAATGTATTGGGTGAGTGATAGCCAGTTGAAGGCGCTCGATGAGTTTGAGGGGATAGGGGTCGATTCATGGCGCAATGATGAATACCGGAGAGTCGAGGCGGCGGTGAGGCTAAACGGCGTGGCTGAGCAAAACGCATGGGTATGGGAATGGAACAGTAGCGTGCAGAACGCAATCCGTTTGGAAGATGGCAACTGGCTTTCGCATGAGCCCGATCCGAGCTGAGCCGTGAGCGTTCGCATTATTCCGCCTGAGACACTGTTGGAAGCTTACTCGCAGGGAATTTTCCCTATGGCCGAGGATGATGGGATCGTATGGGTGGAGCCACGGATGCGGGGGCTGATTCCTTTGGACGAGCGTTTTCGTATTTCACGTGGACTCAGGAAAGCGCTTAGAAAAGAGCCGTTCGAGATACGCTTTAACACAGCTTTTCGCAAAGTGATGCTGGGCTGCGCCGAGAGGGACGAGACATGGATCGATGGGGTGATTCTGGAAAGCTACTGTCACTTGCACGAACTCGGTCACGCGCATTCGGTGGAGTGTTGGGATGAGGATGGTCTTCAGGGAGGGCTCTACGGGGTCGCGATCGGCAAGGTGTTCTGCGGTGAGAGCATGTTTTCGAAAAAGACCGATGCCTCGAAAATCGCCTTGGTGGCTCTTGTGGAAAGGCTGCGGGAAAATTCTTTTCAGATCCTCGACACCCAATGGATGACCGATCATCTGCGGACGTTCGGAGGATTTGAGATTCCACAGGAAGAGTATCTTAAAGCGCTGGCGGGTTGCCTGTCGTAGGGGATTTTTCCGAAAGTGTGGAGAAGCTCGGGCTTGATTCTTTAACTTTTCCGAAATAATCTCATCCAACAGGTCGAAGATGAGCGTCGGGACGAAAAAACCTCCAACAAGGAACACGGGAAACCGTAAGAGGGCACGCAAGTCTCCTTACGATAGTCTGGGCGCCGTAAATCGTCGTGCCCATGAGAAGGCGAAGCGGGAACTCGGTCAGAACCGGCGCTTGAACCGCCGGGGGGAGAGATCGGTATGGGCGTCGATCGCGTTGGAGGATATCGATATCGACGAAGAGCTTCCGTTGAGTTTTGTCAGGAAGTTTTTCCGGTGCCTGTTGGCATTGCTGTTGTTGCCGTTGGCTTGGGTGACGACCTGGACGTTTTTGACCACCTTTTCGCATGCGACGGTTCATCAGGGTTTTTGGCAGAGTACCCAGTTTTGGTATTTCGCGGTCGGTGCGTTGTTGATGCTGGGGTGGTTCTGGTCGAAGCTCGCGCAGCCGTTTTTCCTGTATCTCTATGTCTTCGGGCACGAGTTGACGCATGCTGCTTTCGTGTGGGGCTTCGGAGGTAAGATCATCGATATGAAGTGGGGCACGGAGGGCGGATACGTGACCACGGATAAGACCAACTGGGTGATCGCGCTGTCTCCATATTTCGTTCCATTTTGGAGCGTTATCGCGGTGTTCATTTACGTCATGGCGAGGTTATTTTGGGAAATCCTACCCGTGGGGAACTGCGTGTTCTACGGGGCGATCGGAGCGACTTGGGCATTCCATCTCGCTTGGACGCTATGGATGATTCCCCGTGATCAGCCGGATCTCAGCGAAACGGGCACCTTCCTTTCGCTGGTGCTGATCTATTTTGGAAATTTGGTGGTGCTGATCGGTTTGCTTTGTTTCGCAGCGCCGGAACCGATCGAGAGCCTCCGTGAATTCGGATATTCATGGTTCGGGACGACGATGACCTGGGGCGATGCGGCGTTGCGATGGTTTGAGGGGTTTGTTGAAAGGCTTCCGGAATATCTGTGAGGAGCCATCTTGGATTACGTATTGTTTTTTGCCTGAAAAGTCGGAAGGTGTCCCCATGATCGATCTTGATGCCAATGCGACGAGTCCGATGCTGCCCGAGGTAGTCGATGCAATGCTGCCGTGGCTGTTGGAGAATCACGCGAATCCATCCGGCAGCTACCGTAACGCTAGATTGGCTCGCAAGGCGATTGATGAGGCGCGCGGGCAGGTGGCAGAGCTGATTTCCGCGTCCCCAGAGGAAATCGTTTTTACGGGATCCGGAACTGAGAGTGTGAACACTGCGCTGCACTCGCTTGACCAGCTCGTTGGAGAGGGGAGGGCAGTTGTTTCCGCCATCGAGCACAGTGCGGTTTTGAAATACGTGGAAAGCCGTTCGAGAGAGGTTTCTGCGGTCGGTGTCGGGGCGGGCGGACGGATCGATACTGCGGCATTCGCTGCTGCCTGCGATGGCGCGGCTTATGTTTCCATGATGATGGTGAACAACGAAACCGGAGTGATTCAGCCGATCGCGGAGCTTCACGGGATCGCTCGTACGAAGGGACTTCCATTTCACACGGATGCGATCCAAGCGGTGGGGAAGATTCCGGTTTCGGTGAAGGATATGCCAGTGGATATGCTTTCGATGTCCGCGCACAAATTCCACGGACCTAAAGGGATCGGAGCGCTTTATATCAGGAGCGGACTTCGGTTCTCGTCCTTGGTTTATGGGGGTGGACAGGAAAAAGACCGGAGGAGCGGCACCGAGAATACCGCTGCGATCGTGGCGATGGGAAAGGCTGCGGAGTTGGCGAAGAAGGCACTCTTCGATGCCGTTGGGAAACACCTCTCAGAAATGCGGGATGCGTTTGAAGATCGGGTGATGGCTGGGGTGACGGGATGCGTCCGCAACGGAGATTCAGATTATCGTTTACCCAATACCAGCCACTTGTCTTTCGAAAGCTGCGATTCCGCAGGTATGCTTATTTTATTGGATGAGGCTGGAATTGCATGTTCCGCCGGCTCTGCCTGCATGACGGGGAAACAGAAGCCCTCACATGTGCAACTTGCGATGGGAATTCCCGAAGCACGCGCCAAGACCAGTTTACGGTTCAGCTTCTCCCGGAAAAACTCGATATCCGAGGCTCTGGAAGCAGCCAACAAGGTGATCAAGTCGGTGGGTAAGCTACGAGCCGTCCAAGGTGGGGGTGTCGGACCCGTAGCGATTTACACCGATTGAGCGTGATTCTTGGAAGGCAAGGAAAGCGAAGGGAGATAGATTCTGTTTACAAGCCAAAAGAAGAGAACCCGATCCTCGACGACCGCCTTCTGGCGACATATGCGAGAGTCGAGGCGCTGCAGGATCATCTCCAACGCATTGAAATTTTTCGGGAGGATTGCGTGCGGAACGCGGAGTTGCAGCGCCAGGAGACCCGCTAACTCACTGCGAGAATCTAAGAGATCACGAGACAGAACGCCGATGAAGTCGCGATTTCAGCTATCGACCGACTCGAGAAGAAGTTCGGACATTGGTTGACGGATTTTCAGAAATCGTTCCACAACTACATCGAGAATCACGATCGGAATTTGGCGAATCAGCTCAGAAGTGAACTCGCCGGCGTGCGTGGGACTTTTGAGAAACGATTCTCCGATCTCGAACGAAAGAATCCGGAGGGAGTTGAAGAGCGTTTCGAGGGGATCGCTGTTGCCGCCCGGGCCTTAGCTGAGAGTGCGGGTCCTTTTCCAACGACTGGCCCTCAAGTATCATGAGCAAGAGTCTGTTTTACCAACTTCCACTGGCGAATATTGACGAATCGTTTGGAGCTTGGAAAAATACACCAAAGTTTGGGTCGGCATTGCCGGTCAGCGAAAGTGATGATGAAACCAAACGATGGTTTACTCCTTTGATGGTTATTCCTTCGGTGCCCTCATTACAGCAAGAGCCCGTTGAACCTTGGCAGCTTCATGGCCTTCACCCATCGCCGATATGCTGGAGCCGATGTCACGTGCTACCGTTCGCCGGGCCTTGGCCGAATACTCTCCGGCAAGTCGCCCGTTCCAGTCGCCTGATTTTTTAGATAGGATCGTTTGGCACTTGCAGGCTTTGCTCTCGAGCCGGAGTTTCGAAGACATTTTGTTTGATAAATCCCACCGCTTCCAGATCGATGAGGTTTACCTGTTGGATGGTGATTCGCTTGCATTGGTTTCGTTCGCGAGTTGCGCTCCGGCCCGGCACTCGACTTTCAAGCGCGTCAATAATTCAGCGAAGCGCATCGCAGCACAGATCTGTGATGGGAACGGCCAGATCCGATGTTCGTTTGAGAAACCAGACGGGCGTAATTTCATTTCCGAGGTAGGTGAACAGATGGTTTTGGTGGCGATCGTGCGCGGACAGCCGAATGAGATGATCCTCGCGAATTTTGAATTCTCCCTGCGCCGGATCGAGGACCATTTTCACGATCAATTCGAGCAGGCGGGCACCGCGCTGATGCATGCGCTGCAGCCTTTCCCCGAAGACTGCCCACTGATCTAGGCACCTGCGAGCGCTGCTTGAGTTTTGGCGTTGAGGCAATGCAAGTTTTGGATCGTCCTCGGTCAGAGTGAGCGGAGGACGCCTTGCGGCGCGAGACTTTCCACTTGCAAGGCCCTTTTCCAAAGGGTATCACAAGCCCAACCAACAACCTCTGCAACATTGAGAGTGGGTCTGATGCCCACTCTTTTGCGTCTAAAGAACTCTCGATCAAACGGGATTCCGAAGAAGCTCCCAGAACATAGATTTCCCACCGCCAGCCATGACCAACGACATCGTCGCACTCATCGAATATTACGAAAAAGAAAAAGGTATTGAACGTATAAAGATCGTCTCCGCCTTGGAGTTTTCTTTTGTTTCAGCCTATCGCAAAATGGTTCCCGGTGCGGATGCCATCGAGGTCCTGCGCGCCGAAGTTGATACCAAAAAAGGGACGACTAAAATCTTTGCTTCGCTCAATGTCGTCGATGATCACGACCATCAGGACAAGTTCAACGAGGTGCCTCTTACTGTAGCGAAGAAAAAGGATCCCGAGGCGGAAGTCGGCGGCATTGTTGAATTCAACGTTACGCCCAAAGATTTCGGCCGAATTGCTGTGCAGACCGCCAAGCAAACCATGATGCAGCGTTTGCGCCAGGCTGAGAAGGAAATGATTTACGAGGAGTTTAAGGACAGGGCGGGTGACGTCGTTTCCGGAACCGTCCGCCGCTTTGAACGCAATGACGTGATGATCGACCTCGGAAAATTTGAGGGGATCATGCCGAACCGCGAACGCGTCCAAGGTGAAGATTATAATATCGGCGACCGCATCCGCTGCTATGTGCTGGCCGTTGAGAACGAAGGCCGCGGTCCTGAAATCATTCTTTCTCGGAGTCATCCGAATTTCGTTCGGCGGCTGTTCGAGGCTGAGGTCAACGAGATCTCCGATCACACCGTCGATATCCGTGCGATAGCTCGCGAGGCCGGCTTCCGGACCAAGGTCGCCGTCTGGAGCAATGACCCGAAAGTCGATCCTGTCGGTGCCTGCGTTGGAATGCGTGGGGCACGGGTGAAAAACATCGTCCGCGAGCTCAACAACGAGAAAGTCGATATCATCCGTTGGAGCGAAGATCCTTCGGAACTTGTCCGCGAGGCTCTCAAGCCCGCCGAACTCATCAATATCACTGTCAACGAGAAGGAAAAAGTCGTCCTGGTAACGGTTAGCGAAGACGACCTCAGCAAGGCGATTGGTCGAAAGGGGCAGAACGCTCGGCTTTCGTCCCGCCTGATGGGTTGGGACGTCCAAGTCCGTAAGGACGAGACTAAGGAAGAACAATTTAAAGAGAAGATCGGCGGCGTCGCGCACACTCTCGGTGAGCAGCTCGGAATCACCGATGCCATTGCAGAGAAGCTTACGCTCTTCGGTGGTGTCAGTGCTGAGATGATCGTCGATATGCCGGTTGATTTTCTCGCAATCTCACTGGAGATTGCGGAGGAAGAAGCGGAATCGATTCTCAACCGTGCCAAAGCCATCGTTGCTGGGGACAGCATTGCCGAGGAAGTGCCAGAGAAAGCCGGCATTGACGCCGAGCCGAAACTGGAGACTGAGGAGGAACCATCAGAAGAGGATTCATCCGAAGACGCCAGCCTCGCCAACAAGGACTGATCTGAAAACGATCGGAACAATAAGAAATCTTACATTGCCCATTACACATACTTCAGAACGCCGAATGCCTAACAAAAGCGATAAATCCTCAGAAACATCGAAAAAAGTCCTCGACCTCATTGACGATGATAAGTCGAAGAAGCCCTCGCGTAGAGAGCGCCAGCGTTTGGATGTGGTAGCCGCCAACGAACCGAGCAAAGTCGAGAAGGCAAAGGCTGAGGCCCTCGATATTTTCGATGAGGAAAACAAGCCCAAAGTCAAAAAGAAGGCTGTGGCTGGCAGAAAAGTGCTAGGGAGCATCTCGAAAATTCTTGAGGCTAAAGATGAGAAACCGGATCTCTTGAAAGATCAGGATCTCGCCCAAATTCCTGCCCCAGATGCGGCTGCAACCTCTGACAGTGATGAGGACAAAGACTTAGGCGATCCAACCCTGATTGTCATCAAACCCCCTATCCTTGTGCCAGATCTTGCGGCTCGTCTCGGGCTCAAGCCATTCAATGTGATGGCGGATCTTATCAAACTGGGAGTGTTCCCAGCGCCGAACCAACCGCTTGAACCAGATATTGCAGCACAGGTTTGCGAGATTCACGGTTTCACCTTCGAGCGTGAGAAACGCGATAAGGAAAAAGGTTTCCACAAGGTCGAGGAAGTTATCGTTGAGCCCGAGGCTACCGAGAAAGAACCCGAGGATCTGCTCCAAACCCGTCCACCTATCGTCACGATTATGGGTCATGTCGACCACGGCAAAACCTCGGTCCTTGATTTCTATAGGAAGAGTAAAGTGGTCGCCGGAGAAGCCGGCGGAATCACCCAGCACATCGGTGCTTATCAGGTGAACCATAACGACCAGCTCATCACCTTCCTTGATACCCCAGGTCACGCCATTTTCTCGGACATGCGCGAGCGTGGTGCGAACATCACGGATATCGCGGTGATCGTGATCGCCGCCAACGATGGGATCATGCCGCAGACCTTGGAGGCAATTAAACACGCCAAGAAAGCAGAGAAGACCATCATTGTTGCAATCAACAAGTGCGATCTTCCGGCTGCGAATGTAGACCGGGTGAAGACCCAGCTCGCGGAAAACGGTCTGCAAACGACCGACTACGGTGGCGATACCGAGTTTGCCTGCATTTCCGCGCTCAAAGGCGAAGGCATGGACAATCTACTCGAACTGATCGTCCTCCAAGCAGAGGTTCTCGAACTCAAAGCCAACCCGAAAGCGACCACTCGCGCTGGGGTTATTGAGGCTTGCGTGGTTCCCGGCCGCGGCACCACCGCAACGGTTATCGTGGAAGCCGGAACGCTGAAGATTGGCACACCATTTATCTGTGGTCCGTTTGCCGGAAAAGTTCGCTCTTTGATCAACGATCTTGGCGAAAAAGTCCTAATCGCTCTCCCGGGAACTCCCGTCGAGGTCATCGGTTTCGAAGAACTTCCTAACGTGGGCGACCACCTGACTGAGATGAAAAGCGAGCGCGAGGCGAAAGCCCTTGCGAATGAGCGTCAGGAAGAACTCAGGCTCAAGCGCCTCAGGCCCCAGCATCGCAATCGCATGGAGGATCTCTTTACCATGGTCAACGAAGGCGGTGGCAAGAACCAGCTCAAGATCATCCTCAAATGTGACGTCCAAGGCTCTGTCGAAGCGATCAAAAAAGCGATTCTCGCGATCGAATCCGAGAAGGTGGAATGCCAGTTTATCACTGCCGCAGCTGGACCGGTCACCGAGTCTGATATCGCTTACGCCGATTCATCGGGAGCTGTAGTCATGGGCTTTAATGTCAAAGTCGATGCCAAGGCGGTGAAAGCTGCGAAGGCCGCTACCGTTGAGATCAAGCTTTACTCGATTGTCTATGAGCTGATCGACCAAGTCCGCGAGGCGATGCTCGGCCTGCTCGAGCCGCTGACCCGTGAATCCATCATGGGACATGCCGAGTGCCGCCAGGTGTTCAAGGTCAACAAAGGTAAAGCTGCCGGTTGTTTCATCACCGACGGCAAGGTCCACCGCAAGGCTCACGCACGGGTGGTTCGCGACGGGATTCCGGTCTTCGATGGCAAAATGTCGACCCTGCGCCGTTTCCACGAGGAAGTCGACGAGGTTCGCACGAACTTCGAATGCGGTATCCGCCTTGGCGAGTTCAACGAGTATCAGGAAGGCGACATCATCGAGTGCTACAAGCTTGAGAAATACGCTCAGGAACTCTAACAGGTAAAAGCCGAAATTCCAGATCTCCATTTCAGCTTTTCAGATTTCAGTATTTACCCCTAAATGAACCGCCGCATCAGTAGAGTTAACGAACTGCTTCGCCGTGAAATTTCCAAGGTGATCCAGCACGATTTCGAATGGCATGGCAAGATGGTGACCGTCAGTGGAGTCGAGGTCACGCAGGACCTCAAGGAAGGCAAAGTTTGGGTTGGCGTCATCGGAGGCTCGGCCGAGCCCATCATCGACAAACTCAACAAGGCTCACGGAGCGATCCAAAAAGCCGTAATGAAACGGGTGGTCCTCAAATCCACTCCGGTGCTGCGTTTCAAACTCGATGACTCCGCAGTTCGCGGAGTCGAGATCGTCAACCTTCTTGAGGAAGTCGACAAACTCCCAAAAGCTCCGCTTGAGGACGAAGAAGGCTGATTTCTGTGTTCGACTGCGGCGGGATTAACTTTCAACATCCTCACATGCCCCGCATTCTGCTGGTTGAGGACGAACCCGCCATCGCCGATACTTTGGTATATGCTCTGAAGAGCGAATGCCATGAGGTGAATCATGTGATGAGCGGTGGAGAAGCGCTGAAACTTGAGGCGGAGTTGAATCATGATCTCGCGATCCTCGATATCGGGCTGCCGGATATGACGGGTTTCGATCTATGCCGGAAGCTGCGTGAGAAAAGGCCGATTCCGGTTCTTTTTCTAACGGCTCGGGACGGGGAGTTGGATCGTGTTCTTGGACTGGAGATCGGGGGAGATGATTATGTCACCAAGCCGTTTTCTCCGAGGGAGGTGGCTGCTCGTGTGAAAGCCATTCTGAGGAGGTCGGGAACCGCACCACAGGAGGCCAACCGTCTCTCTGAGATTTCGGCGGGGATGCTGGAGATCGATGAGAATAGGAAACGCATCATCTGCAGTGGAGTGGCGCTCGATCTGACAGCGCATGAGTTTCGGTTGGTTTCCGTTCTGATCTGTAAGCCGGGTCGGGTCTTTTCGCGGGAGCAGCTTTTGGAGCACGCTTGGCATGATCCCGGAGCGGTCACGGACCGGACAGTCGATGCCCACGTGAAAAGCCTGCGAGCGAAACTAAAAGCAGCCAGTGAGGGTGCCGAGGAAATGATCGAAACCCGCAGGGGGCTGGGTTATTCCTATTGTCCAAAGACCTAGAGCAATGCGTATCACCAGGATCACACTTGTTGTCATCGCCTTGATCATTGCGGCGGGTTTCAACCTGCTGGTGACCAAGCAGTTGGCCGATGTGGAGCCGCAATTATTCCAAGCGACCGAAGAGGCGATGGTGGATACGGCGAACGTGCTGGCTGGCTTTGCGGAACGGGATTTCGGCGAGGATGGCTTCGATGAAACCGCGTTCCGAAAGGCGCTGGAACTCGCCCGGGAAAAGGCTTTCGAAGCGATGATTTTCAATCACAAGAAGACGGAAGTGGGAATGGATGTCTATGTGACGGATGTCGATGGAATCGTGATTTTCGACTCGGGTTTCCCTGAGAGAAAGGGAGAGGACTACTCTGAAAAGAACGATGTTTTTTTGACGCTCGTGGGTAAATACGGCAGTCGTAGTAGTCGTCTGGATGAGAGCGATGATACCAGTTCGGTCCTGCATGTTGGCGCTCCGATAGGGGATGTGAAAAATCCGCTGGGTGTGCTGACGGTTTATAAGAATCAGTCAGACGTGCTTCCGATCATCCGGCGGAGGATTTCTGAAATCTGGTGGGGAACGGGGCTGGTGGGTGGCGGGATCCTGTTCTGCGTGGGTGTCGTTTTCGTCTGGCAATACCGTCCGATATCGAAGTTAACCGAGTATGCGCGAGATATTGAGAGGGGGGAGCGCAAGCCATTGCCGTATCTGGGACTTGGCAAGGAAGTGAACACGCTTGCCCGGGCGCTTGAATCGATGCGCGAGTCATTGGAAGGACGCCAGTTCGCAGAGCGATACGTTGAGACTTTGACGCACGAGATGAAAAGCCCTTTGGCAGCGATCCGGGGTGCTGCGGAGTTGCTGAATGAGGATTCCTCCGTGATGCCGGAAGAAGACAGACAGCGTTTCCTGAACAATATCTCAGCTGAGACTCACCGGTTAGACCGCTTGTTAGGAAAGCTTCTAGAGCTTTCAGTGTTGGAGGGGAAAACCAATTTGGATCGATCCGAGGTGATCGATCTGTGGATTCTCGTCAGGCGGGTGGTCGATGAAGCGAAGGCGATGGCCGATCTCTTGGAGGTGCGGATCTCCTATACCGAAGGTGACGTGCCGGCGATGGTGGTGGGAGATCCTTTTATCCTGATGGCAGCGGTCACGAATCTGATGGAGAACGCGATTGATTTCTCTCTGCAAGGAGGGGAGGTGGATGTGCGTATAACAAACGGTAGTGATTTTCATAAAATTATTATCAAGGACAGCGGCGAGGGGATTCCTGAATACGCGCGCGAGCGGGTGTTCGAGCGTTTTTTTTCACTGCGCCATCTGCGGACCGGACGTAAAGGGACGGGCTTGGGACTCACTTTGGTTCGGGAAGCGGCGGAGCTACATCTCGGAAGTGTTAAGTTGGAAGTGGCCGAACCCACTGGGACCAAGGCGGTGTTTTCGATTCCCGCCGGCTGAATATTTTCACGGAAATTTCACAGTTCCTTCATCATTCTCTCACTTAGTAAGGGTGAAGTAGGTCTATCCGATGCGAGACCTCCTAACACCCACCGCGCAAAAACTTAGAGAACCGGCACCCGGTGCGATCTGGCGGGCGGCCTTAGTGACCGCGGTCGGATTCGGGATCTACGGGTTGACGGTGGGTTACTGGCGCTCTCCTTTGATGGGAGCCTACGTGGCCGTGAAAATGCCCTTGCTGATTGCGCTGACACTTGGGTGCAACGGTTTGCTAAATGGCCTGCTTGGCCTCCTGTTAGGAAGCGGCCTCGGGTTCCGCCAGTCGCTGCATGCACTACTCAGCGCGTTTGCAATCTCTGCCCTGATTCTTGGTTCGGTAGCTCCCGTCACATTTTTCCTCGCGGTAAACGTGCCGCCGCCGGATTCCGCGCAGGCAGCCACATCGCACGCCTCCTACCTCCTGATACACGTGTTTCTGATCGGAGTCGCTGGGTTGGTGGGAGTGGCGAGGCTTTGGAAACTCTTGGAGGTGTATAGTGACTCCAGGCAAATTGCGGCATTGACTCTGGGTTCATGGATCGTGGGCAACGCCTTTCTTGGCGGGCAGTTCTCGTGGGTGCTGCGCCCGTTCTTCGGGTCTCCGGGGCTGGAGGTAGCGTTCCTCAGGGACAAGCCGATGCAGGGCAGTTTCTACGAGGCTGTTTGGAACTCGGTGAAGCGCGTCACTTCGAATGTCTCCTTCGAAGCGTGGATGTTTTCTACGGCAGGGGTAGCCCTCACGATTTTAATTTTTCTCCAAATAAGAAACCAAAAACAAGACCATGAACGAAGCCAACCAGAGCAATGATAATCAGCCGGAAACCAAGACTCCGGCGGCCACTCCTCCACCGCTGAATCCACAGCAGCTGAATCCACAGCAATATGTTCCGATTCCACAGAATCCCGGGATCAAAGATCTTTTCGAAATTCTCCTCAGGAGGCCGGCACAGCTTGCCGGACACAAGGTTTGCGACGAGAAGTCGACGCTTTTGCGCTTCGGACTCATTGCACTTGTCTCGATTCTTGTGTTCGGCTTTGTGCTGGGAACTTTCGCTTATGGGAATCAGCTTTGGGCCGCTCCTTTAAAGCTTGGAGGGGGATTAATATTCGCCGGGCTGATCTGTTTCCCAAGTCTCTACATCTTCTCAAGTCTTGCCGGATCCAAGGCGTCCGCCGCGCGGATGGGTGGATTGCTCAGCGGGATGCTGGCCATGGCCGGATTGCTGCTTCTCGGCTTCGCACCGGCACTGTGGATTTTTGCGCAGGGAACCGCTTCCTTCGGCTTCATGGGCTTCCTCGCCCTTGCCTCGTGGCTGATTGCGTTGGTTTTTGCGTTTCGCTTCATTCGCACGGCGCTGCATGAAACCGGTGCCACCCAGAAAGCGCCTTTGCTGATTTGGTTCGGGATCTTCCTTCTGGTGACCCTTCAGCTTTCCACCAGCCTGCGGCCTATTCTTGGGAAATCTGACAAGTTCTTCACGACTGAGAAAAAATTCTTCCTCCAGCATTGGAGTGAGATGATGGGTGAAAGTCTGGCTTCGATACCAAAGGATGAGTCTGAAAAATCTGAAACTTCGACGAATCCGTATTTAGGTCGATGAAGAACGGAAACGGTAACCGTGTTGCCTCTGATGGGAGGACGTCAAAAAATAGATGTGATTCCCAAAGATATGAATCGAATATGCTCAACATAATCAGCACGGGATTGCTTGTCGTTTTTCTTCTCCTTCCAATCTTTTCCGCAATTAGACTGATCCAAAATAAGAATAACTCTGGCTGGAGTTGGGCACATTCATTTCTGGTTTGTTCGGTCGGGTGCTATTTGTTCGTGATATGGAGCAACGGGCCAAAGTTTGAGAAAAGTCGGTGATTGAAACGCTTGGAAAATCTACGGGCGATGATGCAAGTGGAGCGTCTTCATGTGAGGCAATCGACCGATCGGGACGATTCATGACCGCCCGAGTAAATTTTCCGATACAGGCTGGGGAATAGGGTGGCATGGGTTGGCGAAATCCTGTCAAATTGTGCGTGAATGAAGTTTCTACAACGCCATCCGTTTCCTGTTGTCGCGCGTTTTGAGCGGGTGGTTGCGGTTTCGTTCGCTTTTCCGGAAGAGGTATTGAGACCGTTGGTGCCGGATGGGTTGGAGATCGATTCGTTCGACGGATTGGGTTTCGTGACGGTGGCGCTGGTGTGGACACGGAAGCTGCGTCCCACAGGTTTTCCCGAGGTTTTAGGTAGGGATTTTTTCCTGAGTGGATACCGGATCTTTACGCGGTTGGAGGATATCGATGGCAGGCGTTTGAGAGGTTTGAAAATCATCCGTAGCGAGACCGACAAGTCCGGAATGGTGGTGCTGGGAAATCTGATGACCGGATACAATTACCGGAAGGTGGTGGTTACAGAGGAGAGTGATGGTGGCGGGTTGCGGGTGGTCACGTCGCTTGCGGGTGGTGAAAAGACTTTGGATCTGCGATTTCGTTCTGTGGATGGTGAGGCGGAATTGCCACTGGGTTCGCCTTTCAAGGACTGGAGGGAGGCGAGGAGGTTCGCGGGGCCGATGCCGTTCACGTTCAGCCCGCAAGGTGCGGGCTCGTTCGTGGTGGTGGAGGGGAGTCGACAGAGTTGGAAGCCGAGCCCGGTCACGGTGGATGATTGGGATGTCGGGTTGTTTCGCGAAGCGGCGTTCGGTGGTTCCGTTCCGGTTCTAGCGAACGCATTCGAAGTCAGGGACGTCGATTATCGGTGGGAGCGGGGGAGGATAGTGAATAGATCGGAGGGGCAATGAAGAGGCGGACGAATTTCCAAGGAGTCGCGGCGATTGTCCGCTTTAACTGGCCGTTTTATATGGCAGCGGCTTTGATCTTCGTTGGGTTGTTAGTAGGTATATGTTTGGTGTCGGATAGCTGGGCAATTGCCCTTTTTATCTGTGGATTGCTGGGTAGTGGCTATTTTCTAACCGTTTCCCTGCTTGTTTCTCATTGGATTTATGATCGCTCCGATTTGTATCGGTTCAGTTGGTTGGGGAGGATTCCGGAAACGCAAACTGCGGAGAGAGTGGTGTTCTGTCATTCGGGATTTGACGAGGCGTCGGAGCTGTTGCGGACTGAAATTGGGAATGCGGAGTGGACGGTATTGGATCACTACGATTCCGAGCTAATGACCGAGCCTTCGATCAAGCGCGCGAGGCAGTTTTTTCCGCCGACGCAAGAAACGGTCGCCGTGCGATACTACGACTGGCCTGTGGAGGACGATCAGGCAGATTTGATTTTCGGGATACTCGCGATCCATGAGTTCCGTAGTGTCGGGGAGAGGACGGCATGGTTTGCGGAGGCGCGGAGGTCGCTGGCTGCTGGGGGACGAATTATCGTCGTGGAGCATATCCGGGATGTTGCGAATTTCGTCGCTTTCGGTCCCGGCTTTTTACATTTTCAGTCGGTGGAAAAGTGGCGAGAAAGCTGGGAGGGTGCGGGACTGGAATTGGTCGAGAGTTTTCGGATCACGCCATGGATCCGGGTCTTTGTGATTTCAGGAGATGAATGAGTTGGAGATATTGCTGAGAGTCGCTGGAGCAGGTTTATTGCTGCTGTGCTTTCTACACATTCCTATCGGGCGTTCGCTGAAGTGGAAAGAGGATGGGAAGAAGCTGAGTCCGGCAAACGAGCAGGTTTTCCACGTGCATACGTTTTTCATCTGCCTGGTGATTCTTCTGATGGCGCTGCCTTGTTTGTTCGAGCCTTCGGTATTTCTTGAAAAAAGCCGGGCAGGTCTTTGGCTGGCGGCGTCGCTGAGCCTGTTTTGGTGCGTCAGGTTGTTTTTCCAGTTCTTCGTTTATCGTTCAGATTTATGGAAGGGGAAGCGTCTTGAGACGTTTGTCCATTGGTGGTTCGCGCTGGTATGGGCGGCGCTCGCGGGGGTGTTTGGGGCAGCCATGTTTGTGCAGTTAGGCTGGCTTGGGTGAGCATTTCAGGAGCGCCCACCACCAGACCAGTGTAAGAAACCCGAGGTTCAGGATCGCCATGCCAGGTGCCGAGATGAGTAGGTCAGGGGCGAGGCTGATCTCCAGAACGTTCATGGAGATGATGGCGAGCGTTTGCAGTGCGGCGTTGGCTTTCCGGTAGCGCCCCGACCATGCCCATAGCCCGAGTAAAATTTCCGCGGCACCGATCAAGATCGTGGCCGGGCGCGCGAAGTCTTCGCCGAGGATGCGTTCGACGATCAATCCATGGCGGGGGATGCCGTCGAGGAGTTTGCTGTAAAGTCCGTGAAACACCCAGATCGCTCCGATGAAGATTCCTGCAATCGTTTGAAGTATCGATTTCACTGGGGATTTTTTTTTCAAAACCATCGCGTTGAGGGCAATGGAGCTGCCGTTTATCTTGCAGTCGATTTTTGGGTCGCCAGCGACGCTGCGAATGAGCTTGGAGCTAAGAGATTGTGAAGTTCAGTGGCCTTGCTTGCCTTTCTTGGGGGGTTCCCATTCACGGCGGGAGCGTGAGCGGGTGGAGAAGATGACTGGGATGCCGGGGGAGGGGTGGGCTTCGCGGAACTGGTTGGTCAGGTAGGCGAGGTATGAGTCTCTCATCAGGTGCTTGTCGTTTACGAAGAGCACAATGGTCGGGACCGGGATGACGGTGTATTTTTCGTTGAGAGCGGCGGTGGCGTAGTAGAGTTTGACGCGTTTCGTCTTGTTGTCGGACGGTGGGGGGGTCTTTGCCATCGCTGCTTGAAGGATGCGATTGAGCTTGCCGGTGCCGGGGACGTCTTGGGCACCCTTTTTGATGGCGATGGCCTTTTTTAAAACGTGGTCGGTGGAGTCGCCGGTTTTGGCGGAGCATGCGACGAAGGGCGCGTAGGAGAGGAAAAACAACTCGCGTTTGACGTGATCTTCGGCCTCGGCCACGCGCTCCTTGTAATCTGCGCCGGGGTGGAAGAGGTCGAACTTGTTGAGTACGATGAGGCAGGGCTTTTTCTCCTCGAGGATAAATTGGGCGATCTTGCGATCTTGGGCGGTGATGCCAGCGGCGAGGTCGATGACAAGCACGCAGAGGTCCGAGCGGCGGATGGCCTTTTCCGAACGGATCGCGGAGAAGACCTCGACTGAGTTGTCGCGCTTGCCGCGGGGGCGGAGTCCTGCGGTGTCGATAAGAGTGAAGTTTTCGCCAGCGAAGGAGTAGGGGAGGTCGACTGCATCGCGGGTGGTGCCAGCGATTTTGGAAACGATGGTGCGCTCGTCTTTGAGGATGGCGTTGACCAAAGAGGATTTGCCGGCGTTCGGGCGGCCGATGATGGCGAGTTTGATACCGACTTTTACGACGGTTTCCATGATTTCCTCTGACTCGACGTGAAGGGGCACGAGCACCTCGTCCATTTTGTCGATGAGTTCGGTGAAGTTCCGGCCGTGCTCTGCGGAGACGAATACGCTTTCGGTGAACCCGAGGGTTGAAAACTCGGAGAAAGAAGATTCGTGTTTGTCGTGGTCGACTTTGTTGAGGACCAGCAGGACAGGGGATTTCGCTTTGCGGAGTTTTTGACCGAGTGCCTGATCGACCGGTGTCAGGCCTTCCTGGGCATCGACCAGGAAAAGGATGAGGTCGGCGGTTTGCATCGCGATATCCGCCTCGATGGCGACCTGTTCTGCGAAGCCGTCGTCCAGAGTTGCGCCGATCCCGCCGGTATCGACGAGGGAGCATGGATGGGTGGTGAGGGTGCAGGGTGCGGCGATCCGGTCACGGGTGACTCCGGGTTGGTCGTGGACGATCGCGATTTTGCGACCCGCAAGACGGTTGAAGAGTGCTGATTTCCCGACATTCGGGCGACCTACGATGGCGACGGTTGGCATAAATTTTCAATTTTCGAAATTCGACTTTCAAGCAAGAGCTTTGTGGAACTCTAGGCGGGTGCGCGCGCGCTAGCTATAAAGAAAAACCCCGTCGATGGGCTTTTGGGCCGATGACGGGGTTAACTCGAACGGGGATGGCGGAGCGGACGGGACTTGAACCCGCGACCTCCAACGTGACAGGCTGGCGCTCTAACCAACTGAGCTACCGCTCCATCCCGTTCGGGTGGGCGGGACGCTATGGAGAGAGCCGCAAAGGTGCAATCTCTTTTTTGGAGGAAAGTGCATTTTTTTCGTCTTTTTACGAAATGAGATTACCTCTGGGATTGCGTCGCTTGTTTTTGATGGACTAGTTTGGGGGATGATATTTAGGGAAATGGAATTGTGGTTCGATCCGGTTGAGCGTTCCGGGCCGGAAGCGATGGCGGTGGATCAGTGGCTGCTGGAGACGCGGACGATTCCGACCATGCGGGTTTATTGTTGGGAAGGAGCATGGGGGAGCTTGGGTTATTTCGGGAAGCTTACGGAGGCGGAGGCGTCATTTCCCAAACTTAAATGGGTGCGGCGCTGGACCGGTGGGGGGGTCGTGGATCACAGTCATGACTGGACCTACAGCCTGATGGTGCCAAGGAAATTCGAGGTAGCGCGGATGAAGGGTGGGGAAAGTTATCGCGCAATTCATCAGGTGCTCGCGGCGGTGCTAGCCAATGAAGGCGGCGCACCCGCTCTATCTGCTGGGAAAATAAATACGGGAGGAGTTTGTTTCGCGAATGCGGTTGAATTCGACGTAGTTGGCAGTGTCGGGGAGAAGCTTGCTGGCGCGGCCCAGAGGCGTGCTAAGGCTGGCCTTCTGCACCAAGGCTCGGTTGCCATCGAGGGTGACTCGCGTCTGAGAGGAGAGCTTTTTGCGGAAAGTATCGCGGAAAGCTGGTGGGAAGCGGAGATTTTTCCAGACGAGGAGGTGATCGAGAGTCTCGTTGCCGCGAGATATGGCAGCGAAGTTTGGCTGACGAGACGTTGAAGTCCGTGCTGAGGAAGCTTGACCGGATTCACCGGAAAATCTACCACAGGTCATGCAGCCAATTTATGAGGGGAAAGCCAAGCGTCTCTGGGAAACGGAAGATCCGCACACTCTGCGGATGGAGTTCAAGAATGACGCCACCGCTTTTAACGGTGAGAAGAAGGCCAGCTTCGAAGACAAGGGTCGCCTCAATAACTCGATCAGCACGCTGATTTACCAGTATCTTGAGAAAGTCGGTGTGCAGACTCACTTCGTCAGCAAGATCGACGATACAAATGTCGAGGTCCGCAAGGTGACCATCTTGCTTGTTGAAGTAATCGTCAGGAATGTTTCCGCTGGGAGTTTCTGCAAGCGCACGGGCATGGAGGAGGGGAAACCTTTTTCCAAACCTATCATCGAGTTTTCTTACAAAAGCGATGAACTCGGCGATCCGCTGATCAATGATGACTACATCCGTGAAATGGGTCTGGCCACTCCCGAGGATCTTGCCCATCTCCGCGAGTCCGCGCTCAAGGTTAATGAAATTCTCATTGCGCTCTTCGCCGATGCAGGACTTCGTCTAGTTGATTTCAAACTAGAGTTTGGTCGCCTTGCCAGCGATCCATCGAGGATCGTGCTAGCCGACGAGATCAGTCCGGATGGTTGCCGCCTATGGGATCTGAGCACCGGCGAGAAAATGGATAAAGACCGTTTTCGTCGTGATCTTGGGAATGTCATGGACGCCTATCGTGAAGTCCTTTCTCGGCTTGAAACTCGCCTTTCCAAATAATCCCTGCCTCTTCTGTCATGAAATATCTCCTCATTCCGGTTCTTCTCCTCATAGCCAGTTGCGCGGGGCCAACCGAGCCGCTCATCGTCAAGTTGCATACCTTGAGGGATCAGAATGTGTCCCTAGGGGGAGATCCGATGGTCACCCATGAGAAGATGCGGCGCCTTTACGGGGCGATTAGCATGGAGGAGCGCCGCCAGCGGCTCGGGCAATATTACACGGTTCTCTGGAATGCCGATTCTTCCACGGAGAAGGAAATCCGTTTTGATTATCTTCAGGGGAATAGCGGCAGCCAGGTCAAAACCATCCACCACAAGATCGCTGCCGGCACTTCCTCCGGGAAAGGAGAGTTCGCTATTAGCGGGGACAATTATTTTAAAAACGGCCGCGTGCTCGCGTGGAAAATCAGTCTGATCTCCGGCGGTGAAACCATCGCCACCGAGCAATCCTACCTTTGGGAGTAATTTTTAACAAATGCGCATCGAAGTCCTCAATACTGGCACCGAACTTCTTCTCGGTAACACCCTGAATACGCATGGCGGCTGGTTCGGGCGGCAGCTTTTCACCATGGGACTTAGAGTGGAGCGCCAGACCACCGTTCCGGATGGCGATGCGATCCGCGAGGCGTTTGAGGAAATGGTGGTCCGTGCTGACGTGCTGCTTATTACCGGTGGGCTCGGCCCGACCAGCGACGATCTGACCCGCGAGATCGTCGCGGAGACTCTAGGTTTGGAACTACATCAGGACGAGCAGGCGTTGCGCACCTTGGAGGGTTTCTTTTTGCTACGCGGAAAAGCCATGGTACCTGCCAATCTGCGGCAAGCTCTCGTTCCGACGGGAGCGGATGTTCTACCAAATCCGAACGGCACCGCGCCCGGGCTTTACCTGCCGCCGCGCATCAACGGTCTTTCCAATTGCGCGGTCTTCCTGCTTCCCGGCCCACCGCGTGAGCTCTACCCGATGTTCCATGAGGAGGTGGCCCCGCGCCTGCGCGCGATTTCAGGGGAAACCTCAGCCGCAGCGGTCTGCGAGCTCAAGTTCACCGGGATAGGCGAGAGCGATTTCCACCACGGGATCGATGCGCAACTCGCTGCCACCGACGGCCTCGAATACGGCTATTGCGCCCGCATTGGCGAGGTTGATCTGCGCCTCATCGGGGAAGAGGAAGCCATCGCCGCCGCGCGCTCCCTCGTTCTGGGGAAGTTCTCGAAATATCTGATCAGTGATGACGGCTCTTCTTTGGAAGCCACCGTCATCCGCCTGCTAGAAGAAAAGGGGCTGAAACTCGCTACTGCCGAGAGCTGCACCGGTGGACTGATCGCCAATCGCCTGACCAATGTCGCGGGTGCCTCGGAGGTTTTCACACACGGCTGGATCACCTACGCGAACCAGGCCAAAACCGCGCAGCTCCACGTCCCTGCCGAAACGATCAACACCAATGGGGCTGTCTCAGAGCAAACTGCCCGCGCGATGGCGGAAGGCGCGCTACGTGAGAGTGGAGCGGATTTCGCCATTTCCGTGACGGGTATCGCCGGCCCAGGTGGTGGAACCGAGGGAAAACCCGTCGGCACCGCATGGCTGGGACTGGCGGTCAGGGGAGGGGAGACCATCGCCCGGAAAGTCTACCACCCGCACAACCGAAAGGACTTTAAACAATCGGTCTCTCAATCCGCTCTTGATCTTATTCGCCGGCAAGTGGTCGGTGCCTAACTGTTTTATTACCCCAATACCATGACCTTCAGAACCCGATTCTTCACACTGTTTGCCGTTTGTTTTCCCACGATGTCCCTGCTTGGGGCAGATCCGATGGAGCCCATTGATTCTTCGAACTATGAGGAGCCGGTGAAGCTTGCATGTGTGGGAGATAGCATCACGCAAGGTGTCGGGGCCAAGGGCAATGCTTATCCCAAACAACTGCAGGCGTTGGTGGGTGAGAAGTGGAAGGTGGGGAATTTCGGGGTCAGTGGGCGGACCTTGATGGACAAAGGTGACTTCCCTTATATGAATGAAAAGGCGTATCAGAACGCGCTGGGGATGCATCCGGACGTGGTGATCATCATGCTTGGCACGAACGATACGAAACCGCAGAACTGGAAGTTTAAGGAAACGTTTCACGACGATTACAAGAAACTGGTAAAATCGTTCCAAGCTCTGGAAAGCAAGCCCCGTGTCTATCTTTGCCGCCCCTGTCCGGTTCCAGGAAAAGGTAATTTCGGGATCAGCGAGGCAGGAGTCCAAGAGCAGATCCCGATGATCGATAAGCTGGCAAAGGAGTTGGGACTCGGCGTGATCGATATGCACGCGGCGTTGGTCGATACGCCGGAGTTTCTCCCAGACCGCGTTCACCCGAATGCCGAGGGTGCGGGGAAAATGGCGGAGGCTGCTTTTACTGCGCTTACCGGCAAGAAGGCGGAGGAGTGAGCGAAGGGAGGGGGTGGGGGAGTTTGAGCGGTTGGAGTGCAGGTTCTTTGCTTTAGGAATTTAGGAACCCGGTGAGTGGGGAGGTGGCGTTTGCGGTTTGTGAGTATTCTGGGAGGCCGAGTTCGAAGGCGGTGCGGCCGGCTTCGACAGCTTGTTTGAAGGCGATGGCCATTTTTTCGGGGTCGGAGGCGATGGCGATGGCGGTATTGACCAGGACGGCATCGGCACCGAGTTCCATGGCTTCGGCGGCGTGGGACGGGGCTCCGATTCCGGCATCGACGATGACGGGGACGGTGGCTTGGGCGATGATGATTGCGATTTGATCGCGGGTGGTGATGCCTTTGTTAGAGCCGATAGGTGAACCGAGTGGCATGACCGTGGCACAGCCGACTTCCTGAAGGCGTTTGGCGAGCACGGGGTCGGCGTTGATGTAAGGGAGGACGGTGTAGCCCTCTTTTACCAGGATCTCGGCGGCCTTGAGTGTTTCGATGGGATCAGGCAGGAGGTAGGTGGGGTCTGGGTGGATCTCAAGTTTGATCCATTTTGGGAGGCCGGCAGAGTGGGCGAGGCGGGCAAGCCGGACGGCCTCCTCTGCGTTCATGGCTCCGCTGGTGTTGGCAAGCAGGAGATATTTTTCCAGATCGATAAAATCGAGGATATTGGCGAAGGGGTCGCCTTTTCCGGAAAGGTCGGCGCGGCGGAGGGCGACGGTGACGATCTCGGTGCCGGAGGCAGCGAGGGCATCACGCATGGATTGGTTGGAGGCGAATTTGCCGGTGCCGAGGAAGAGACGGGAGGAGAAGGTGCGGTCTGCAATTTTAAGCATGGGAAGAGGTGGAAAGTGCCGAGCGATTTGACGGCGGGTTTGATTTTATTGGCCGTCTATGTCCGCTGCGCTCCCATCGTGATCAGAGGAAGACAGGTGCTTTGAAAGCCATTGATCGAAGGCGGCGTGGTTGGTGAGGTTGTATTGGTGGGTGCGGAAGCCTAGGCGGTCTCCGGTGGCGATGTTGGCTGGGAGGTCATCAATGTAGAGCGTGTTTTCAGGGGTGAGTGAGTATTTGTCGATGGCGTGATGGTAGATTTCCGGGTGGGGTTTAATGGAATCTGTCTCATAGGAAAGGATGGAGCCATGGAATAGTGAAAACTCGGGGTAGGCCTCGAAGACCCAGGGGCAGTGGATGGCGTTGGTGTTGGAGAATAGGATGAGGCGGTGACCTGCGGTGCTGAGATTGCGAACGGCTTCCCACATGGGGAGGTTGGGAGTGAAAATATTCTGCCAGGCGTGGTGGAATTGTTCAGGGGTGGCATCGGTGCCGAGGGTTTCGATCGCCCAGCGGGTGTATTCGGCGACTTCGACCCGACCGGCTTCGAACTCGTCTTTTCTGTCGATCAGTTTCGCGAGAGCGGCGGATGGATCGGGATGGTTTTCTGGGAGGAGTTTTGTGAGGGAGGACTCGAAATCGAAGTCCAAGAGGACTTTTCCGATGTCAAAGAGGAAGTCAGGCATGGTGGAAGTCTCAGGGCTCAAATTTCAACTTTCAATCGAAGATTTGGTGATATGATCGAGAATGAACTTGGTGGCGGTGATGGCACCATCGTTGCAGTCGTGTTCGATCAGTGCGGTCTTCATTTTTCTCCATTTGGTGGCGCTGTCGGCGAGGATGTTGGAGACGGCTTCTGTGAGATCTTTGGGGTTCTCGGCCAGGTCGCCGGCTCCGAGTTGCTGGAGAAGTTGGAGATTTCCTTCCTCTTGGCCGGGGACGAGGTGGTGGATGAGCATCGGGCAGCGGGCTGCGATGGCTTCGTGGACGGTGGCACCTCCGGCTTTGCCGACGACAAGGTGGTGTTTGGAGAGGAGTTCAGGGACTTTTTTTGTCCAGCCAAGGAGGCGGACGCGTCCGGGGTAGGCTTTCTTCATTTCCCGTGCGCGGGACTGGAGGAGGCGGAAGTTTTTGCCCATTACGATGGTGAGATAGACATCCGGGGATGCTTCTAAGAGAGCGTGAGCGTGGCGGCGGACGAACGGCTTTTTCGCAGTGGGGAAATAGAGAATGCGAAAGGGTTTACAGGAATCCTCACGGCTGACGGTGGGGAGAGTGGAGAAACTCGGGTTCACCGGGAAGCCGGTGCTGGTGATTTTTTCTTCCGGGATCCCCCAGCATCGCATGGTTTCCAAGGTGGCCTTGTCAGTCACGAGGAACCAGGCGGTCGGGGCACGAAGCCAAGAGGCGTTGATCTCAATGGAATCGGTGACGACCGTAAATACGGGAAGGTGCTTACCGGTTTCCTTGAAATGCCTGTCGAGAAAGTAAGGATAGATGGGATAGGTGGAGACCACGGCGGCTGGTTGGTATTCTTCGAGTAGTCCTTGGAGGTACCTTTCCGGGCGGCGCATCAGGGGGAGCTTGGGATTTGAGAAATCGCATTTATCCGTGCCACGATAGATTTTTTCCCAGATTTTGGGGAAATGAGTGGTCACTAGGCGGTAGGCCCATTGGATGACTGCGGTCGATTGCGGGGCGGAAAGCACGCATGGATCTGCTACACGGTTTTCGATGCCCATGGCGGAGAAAGCGACAGAAAGATTTCGTGCCGCGCTATTGTGACCCTCGCCGAAGGCGGCTGTGACGATGAGAATACGTGTTGGTGAAGACATATTTGGCTTTCCGGGGCCGACTTTATGTTGGAGTGAGGCATTGCGTCGATGGAGTTTTCTGCTTTCCTTGCGGCGGGTATGTCCAAGGAGAACGAAAAGATCAGCTTAAAGACTGTCGATGAAGTCGAGAAGGCTAATTCTCGTGTTGTTCGACTGCATGAGGATACTGTGGAGGAGGTAGATAGTGAACCGCCTAGGGTTGGAGTGAAAATGGGGCCAGAGGCCCGGCTTGAGGCTGCCAGCCGTGCGGAGATGAAAATTCGTTCCAGTGAGCCCGACGTGGGATCATTAATCGAAGTCCCCGAAGTTCGATTTGAAAATGAATGGGAAACCCCGAATCCGTCGAAGAGGCTGCCATGGGGCTGGCTGGTCTTGATTGCCGGAGTGTTTGCGGCAGGGATCATTTGGTCGCTGAAGGAGGTTGGTTCAGCAGAAGAGCGCGATGTTTCGTTGAAAATAAATGCAAAGAGTGTTTTGGACAGGGAGATCGAGGAAGATCTATCAGCGGAGCAGACAATCCAGACGATCGAGGAGGCGGCGAGGAATTTTTATGATTCGCGGTCCATCGAAGAGCTTTTGAAGTATGTGAGACATCCGGAGCGGGTCAAACCTCTGATGGAAGACTATTACGCGAGGCACCCGCTTGTGCCCTCGAGGGTTGAACAATTGAGGTCGATGAATCCTCTAACGATCGATCACTTCGCAAATTTCTGGGTGGTGGGTTCGATTATCAAGTCTGGTGAAGCCAACCAATTACTGGTGGAGGCGATGAACTCTCGTGAGGCCAAGGTGGATTGGGAGACTTACGTGTGCTACCAACCGATGGAGTGGGATGAATTCGTAACTGGCAGACAGGAAGGATATACCGGTGATTTTAGGGTCTACGTGGAAGGTGATCATTTCTATGCTCACGAGTTCGCTGACAGTGACAAATATATTTCATTCCGACTTTCGGTGCGTGACAGCGATGAGTATCTATTCGGATATGTTCTGAAAACACAGACATTTGCAAAGAGGTTCGAAGAATTCATCATAGCGAGCAATGGCAAGCCGGCTCCGATGCTCCTGAGGCTCCATATTCCAAAGAATGCTCAATCGAAACGCGGCGTGCTGGTTGAGGAACTTGTGGCAACGCGTTGGCTCCTCATCGATTCCTCGGAGGCGAAAGAGTAGTGAGTTCTATGTCGAAACGACGGATTGAGGATTTCAGGGTGAGGTTTATACCTGTATTCGGCGGGGTTTGTATTTTTTTCGCATATCAATTTATCGTGGGATTGGTGAGGCTGGGAGGTGGCTCCGGCTCCATGAAGAACAAGTTCAGTGTTTTGGCACAGGACGAATACATGGGATTTCTTATCTTGCAGAATCTCTATGTGTTAATCGGCTATGCGATTCTGGCCTTATTGTTCACTCTCGTTTTGAGACCGTTGATTTCGCTGTGTATTGGAAGACCGCAGTTGCGGGTAGGACTACTTGGTGTCGTACTTGCGCTGGGCGGAAGTTTTCTTATCCACGGATTTTTCACTCTGCGCTTGGTAAAGACCCGACCTTATTTCCTCGATGATGCGCAGTTCGGCTATTGGTATTTTGAGGTCCTGAATATCGTTCCTGAATTCGCGAAACCGGCGGTGTTCTTTTGTCTCTTCAATGGTCTCCCGGTGCTTGTAGTGGGTTATGCGAGCTGGTGGTATTGGCGGAATTTCACCCGGAAAGAGCGAATCTCAGCGGCTTTCGTTGTGGGTTGCCTCGCGTTGTTTCTTGTTTGGAAGATGGATTTGATTCCCGGTCGGGAGAGGTCTGGCGTGGTTCTGGAAAACAACAAGCGGTGGAACGTGATTATTATCGGTTCCGATTCTCTTCGTGGCGACAAGCTAGGAGTTAACGGCTACCGACCGCGCCGCAGTGACGGCGCAGCCAGTGCAGGGGTTTCACCGAACATCGACCGGCTCGCGGCGCGTTCAATCAACCTGAAGAATTGTTTCACACCGATCGCATCCACGCTGGAGTCTGGGACCTCGCTGATGGCGGCCCAGTATCCGCATACCCACGGATTTCGTCACATGTATCCAAGTGAGGAGACTGTGGAGGCGACCAAGGCCTCGATCACACCGATCGCGGGCTTATTGCGTGCGCACGGTTATGATACTGCGGCCATTGGCGACTGGTGCGCGGGTTATTACGAGCTGATGCCGCTCGGCTTCGAGCACGTCTCCGTTTCGAGTTATGATAATTTCAAGATCTACATGAGCCAAGCGGTGGTGATGGCGCATTTCGTGATCCCGCTCTACTTCGATCACGCCGTCGGATATAAAATTTTTCCGCAGCTTGGCTCGTTCGCGCAGTTCGTGACACCCGAGGTGGTCACCGATCGGGTGAAGAAGCGTTTGTCGGATGTCGCGGATTCCGAGGAGCCCTTTTTCTGGCACGTTTTTTATTCGTGCAATCACCTGCCGTATCGGAGCCCCGAACCCTATTTGAGTATGTTCACGGATCCCGATTACACGGGCCCTAATAAGAGAGGGGTGGATTTCGATATCGATTCATTTATTGGCAGTACCGATCTGGAGAACAAATGGCTCGCGCTTCCTGAGAAGGAGGTTCAGCAAATACGGGATCTTTACGACGGCTGCACGCGGATGTTCGATCACAATGTCGGGGAGATTTTGGAGGCATTGGAAAAGAACGGCCTTTCAGAGAATACCATCGTGATCATCACCGCAGATCACGGAGACAATCTGTATGAAGAAGGGGTCACTCTTGGCCATGGGTTGACATTCAATGGAGGACTTCAGGCGAACCACGTTCCGTTAATATTCCATATACCCGGCAAGGAGGCGCGGGAGATCCCAGAGCACGTCAGCATCATCGATATCGTGCCGACCCTCGCCGAGTTACTTGAAGTGGAAAGGCCGGTATCATGGGAGGGACGTAGTTTTGCGCCTTGGCTCGACGGTGGCGAGGAGCCTGCGACGCGTGCTTTCTACGGTGAGACCGGATTTCCCTTCATCCAGTTCCGGGTTGAAGGAATCGAGCGACCGAAGCTTCCGTCCATGGACCGGATGACTTGGATCGACGAATCGTTCAACTATCAGTTCGTTCTAAAAAAGGAGTTCGAGAAGCCCTTGGTGGCGGCCAAGCAGCGCTGCCTGATGAGCGAAAAGTGGAAACTGATCTGCACTCCGACGATCGAGGGCGACAGGCACTTCGGTCTGTTCCTGCGGGTTGGTGGAGAGGTATCGGAAACGGATGTCAGTTCGGAATATCCCGAGGTTCTTGCACCGATGAAAGCCGCACTCGAAAGCTGGATCGACCGGCGAGTCGAGACTCCGCTCGATGAGATTTTCCCGGACGGGGAGTGATCTGTGGGCACAGCGGATCCACTGAAAGCGGTGGGCAGATCCTCCGGGAATGACTCATTGTTAAAGTTACTAATCTCAACTTCAGCCCAACGGGTTCGAAATACGTAACTCCAATGTGGTTAAAAAGTGTTCCATGTCATTTTATTCGAACCGCTGACTACATACCAGTTTTCAGTCTCCGAATATTTATTTTGTCCTTTTCAGTGGCATGGCTTATTTCTTTCCGAGTTCATTCTGGTGAACAGAGACTTAGAAATCTTCTTACTGAGCGGTCGGCATCGACCGCAACGATGCCGCCAAACCGACCGAATAGCCGGGGAGGCGGTGGCGCATGTCCAAGCCGCCTGCCTTCGGGGAGTTGGCCAAAGGCCATCGCGGTCGACTCAGTACGACTTTCTAACTCCCCGTCCACCAGGAAGGAATTTATTCAGCCTTCTCATGAAAATCTCACCAATAGTCATTCCGCTCCTGCTTGTCAGTCTTTGGCTACCAACCCTGAACGCTGATGAGCCTCGCACCTCCGGTAGAAAGCTAGAAATCACTGCCCCAATCAATGACGGCACGAGAGCGGCCCCAATACCCAAAAAGCCAAAAATTCCTTATGAGGTAGTTTCCAGTAACACCCGGCGTTTTCATGTCAGCAAGGCGGCGGAGTTCGAGGACTTGCCGCCAATCGAAGGGACGATCAATTACACCGTGCGGCTGGTTGAAAATCCCGGCATCCGTGATGAAGACATTCTGCCCCTTCCGTATCTGGTTCCCAAGGAGCCTGCCGTGGTGGCGAGGATGGCGCAACCGTCTGAAAAATACCGTTGCACGGAAATCCTGTTCCTTTCCGCCACCGTTTATGATCACGAAAAAACGCTTCTGCGTTGTCATTATACCGAAGGCAGACTATCGGAGTCTGCGGTGTGGTCAAATCTCGATTTTAATCACTTCTCTGGCTTCTCAAGCTTAACGATCACTGAAAAAGACGGGACGTTCAGGAACTACGGGGTCTTAATGGGGATCGGAAACGAAACAACGCCCCGTCCCAGTAAACGCGGAAAGCGTGATCGTTCAGACGAGGTAGCGGAGATCACTCCCGACCTGCCGGATCTGAAGACTGCGGGGCCGGCCTTCATCCCTGCTGAGATTGCAAAAGGGGATGAGAAATCTATGGCTCTTGTTCAGGCACTCCACGACCTTTACCGCAGCGAAGGAGAGAAAATGGCCACGGCCCACTACGCCAGGCTGAAACACCAAGAGGAGCGCAAAGCCTACCTCCGCTCCGATCCGGGATACATCCTCGGTTCTCAAACCGGAATGGAAACCCCTTATGTCCCCTATACGACTCCCGCCCGCTTTTCCATCGACCCGGTGGACATGCTCTCCGGGGCCTTCGTCTTGGACAAAACCGAACTCACCACCGGCAAGTTCGCTGCCACTCGTGGCCTTTCCTTCTCGCGCCACTACAACAGTAACCGCCGTTACGATAAATCTCCCGGTCTTGGTTACGGTTGGACGCACAACTACGAAATTTCTCTTGCGAAGCGCAGCTCGGTCGATGCTGGATTGGGGCAAACCATCTCCTACCACGCGGTGCCTTTTTACGTGGCCGTGCAGGTCGCTTCCGATCTTTACCGCAATCACAGCAACGCCACGGAATGGGCCACCTCAATGCTTGCCGTCAATTGGTTTTGCGACCAGTTGAAATACAATGCCGTGGCCATCACCTTGGGCAACCGCACCATCGAGTTCATCCGCCTTCCGGACGGAAGCTACGAGCCTCCGGTAGGAATGAACCTCACCCTGACCGCAAATGGCACCGGAGCGGCTGAGTATTTCACCATGAAAGAGCGCAACGGCTCCACCCATACTTTCAACAACTCCGGGCAAATCGCATCAATCACCGATCTGTGGGGAAAAAACCAAACCTTCAGCTACACGACCGGGGATCTTTCATCGGTCGCAGATGGCTACGGGCGCTCCATCACCTTCACCCGTAGCAACGGACGCGTCACTTCCGTATCCGACCAGAACTCCCGCACCGTGGCCTTTTCCTACACCGAATACTGCAATACCGAGGAAAACCCCCAAGGCGGGCGCACCTGCTACCTCTATGACAAACGCGGGCGCTCCATTGCCACAATCGATCAGCTCGGAAACAAGAGCGCGACCTCTTATGACGGCCACGACCGCACCATCCGGACCGTCACACCGGAATCGGAACTCACCGATTACTTCCACGACGAGGACAACAACCTCATATTCACCCTCGATCCGATCTCAGAAATTGAGGACATCACTTACGATGCCCTGCATCGCGTTCTTACCGTTAGCGACAAGCGCGGCAACACCACGACTTACGATTCCTACAACGCCTATGGCGATATCGCAACCGCCAAGGACGCACTGAACCGCACTACCAGCTTCACTTACAACAAACGCCGCCAGCTTCTTACAACTACCTTGTCACCTGTCGCCGGAGAGCCGCCCGCAGTCATCTCCACCACCTATGATGACGAAGGGCTCCCCGCTACCGCGCAGGATGCCAACGGGAATATCACATCCACCACCTACAGCCCCACGGGAAATCCCCTCACGGTCACATTGCCCGCCCTTTCCGCCGGAAACAACGTCCTCACCCACACCTACAACGCCCGTAACCTGCTAGAAACCGTCACCGACTGGGCCACCCGCACCACCACCTACAGCTATGACCGCCTCGGGCGGATCACCGGCACCATCCGCCCCAACGGCACCGCCAACCTCATCGCCCACGATGCCGCCGACCAGCTCACGAGCATCAAGGAAACCGCTAACGGAAAACTCATCTCCTACCTCGCCTTCCAGCACGATGCCGCCAGCCAGATCACCAGCCGCTTCCGCGCACCGCTCCTAAACTCGAACTTCCAGCACCCGCTCATCGCCGCCGCCTATGACGATGATAACCGCCTCGCCACCCTCAACAGCCAGCCTGTCACCCACGATGACGACGGCAATATGACACTGGGGCCGATCTCCGAAACCTCCGGCAACATCGCCCTCACCTACAACTCCCGCAACCAGCTCACCCAAGCCGCCGGACTAAGCTACACCTATGATGCCGAAGGCAGGAGGCGCACCCTCACCGCAGGTAGTGGCTCCACCCGCTTCACCATCGCCCCCGGCGACGATCTCCTCGTCAAACACAACCCCGACGGATCAAAAATATTCTACGTCTACGGCCTGGGGCTGCTCTATGAAGCCAACGAAACGGGAGAGACCAAAACCCACCACTTCGACCAAGTCGGCTCTACCATCCTCCGCACCGACGACAGCGGAAAGGTCATAGGAACCGCAGCCTACTCCGCCTTTGGCCTCATCACTTACAGCGAAGGTGACTTGGAAACCCCCTTCCTCTACAACGGCCAGGCCGGAGTCCAAACCGATCCCAACGGCCTCTTCAACATGCGGGCCCGCTACTACAGCCCCTATTTGATGCGCTTCCTAAACGCCGACCCCATCGGATTCTCAGGTGGTAGCAACTGGTTCGCCTACGCCAACGGCAATCCTATCAGCCTCAGCGACCCCTTCGGCCTCTGTGCGGATCGCTACTCCTGCACCGGCGGCTACGGAACGGGTAACGCCTACACCGCAGGAGAACTCGCCAAACTGGCTGTGGTCACGGAAATCGGAATCGGCTTCACCCCATATGGTATCGTGCTGGATGCCGTGGACTTCATGGACAGCTACTCACGGGGCAGTTGGGGCGGCATGGCCATGGTAGGAGGCGCCTTCATCCCCGGCGGGGATCTGGCGAAGTTAGGTAAATTCGGGAACATTGCCGCAAAGGGGACAGAAACATTCTTTATTGAGAATGGTGTGCGACGCTCCCTCGTATCTCAGAATGCTGGACTGAGTGAAATACCGGCTACGATTTTTCGTCCCGGAGCAGCACCGACTACGACGACCCTACGATTGGATCAGTTGATGTCGCCGAAGACAACCGTGCCGCTCGACAGCCGGTATTTGAACATTCAGCCGCCCATTCATTCTCCGATTCAAGTGCAGCCATTCGGCCTGACCAACCAGGCTTCATCCATTCCTCTCAGAAACGTGATCCTCGAATGAGCCATGAATACCCCTGACCCTCTCCTACTGTTACGACTTCTTTTCATCCTGCACCGTGGATGGATCGAAGCCCGACTGCTTGCGCAACGCCAGCAGTGGCAGCAGCTTTACGACTTAACCGACGCCCTTGAACCGATACCCGCAGCTATAACCAGATGGAATGAAAATGAACTCGCAGCATCAAAATTTAACCTCATTGCCTATGAAACCAAATACCATAAAAACGCTTTCCAATACTCTCAATACCTTGACCTGAACGCACCTGAGCCGCCCCCCTTTTGATGATCTCGCGGATTTGTTGCCCCAAAGGGGCCACTGACTTCGTCAGTAGCGGACTTGAGAGCTGCCGGGTTGAAGGATGCACACCACGTCATACAGGACGCAGCGGTTAGAGATTTGCCTGGCTACAGTAGCCGTGCAGCACCCGGCATCCAACTGTCCGGGCCTTCCACGGCTTCGGGATCTCCTCATTACATTGCAACGCAGGTTCAGCGACAGGCTGGCGGGGGGACCTATGCAGCCGAGCGACGGATTGGCTATAAAGCAATACGTCAATCTGGTGTTTCTCAACCCGATGCTCGGCAGATCATCGGCGAAACAGATGCTTGGTTCCAGGGAATTGGAGTCACTCCCACAACGCCGACCCGAATCCCAGGCAATCGGTAATCAAAATGAAATGATCGCAGGACTTCAAAAACAAGTGGGTGAAATCGTTTCGTTGCTGGTGGAAGGCAGGTTCGGCGAGATTGAATCTTTGACGAATGGAATGCGCCTTCCTGCAGAGCAAATTAAAGCAGCAGTTGGTGAATATGGGCGAACACTCGTCCTTCCTCCTGCGGATGCGTTCAGCCTTATGGATGTGATTGAAATTCGGAATGCTTCGCCTCCAAGCTGGTCGATAATCATGCCGTTATGGACAAAAGAAGAAGGGCGATCTGATTTGTCTTTGGAGCTAACACTGGTTAAAGAGGGCTTAGGTTTCAAAGTGGAGTTGGATGACATCCATGTCCTTTGAAAGAGTCAGCTCTCGGATTAAGATGTAGAGTTAGATTGCATCCGGCCCGCTCTAGCAACTCCCTCCCAAAGTGTTAAATCCCAAATTGTCATCGTGCGTGATTTCCAAATTGATGTCGGGTGATTTTTGTCGAATTCCCACGCTCTGATCGTGTTTTGTTTCCTGTGGGGTTGTACTTTTTTGGTGATTGTTCCACGCGAAATGGTGGGATTTTCTGAGGTATGACAGAGGGAGCTTTGGTTGCCCTGCTGTTGTCGAATCCCTGCGTGAAAATTTTCGGCATGCATGCGCCTGCATGCATGATCTCACACCGTATTTGCTCGACTTCTTCCTTCCCCCGCAGGCCGGGATTTGAAAAGCTCCATCCGCATTGATCCTCTCTATTTCACATTTCTCTAAGCTGCGGGTTTTCCTCCCGCTGCTCC
>Ga0209390_10002050_pt1 | contig 36666 bp, 30 predicted proteins | sample BON01_FD_187212 | JGI IMG/M metagenome (GOLD analysis project Ga0209390, IMG submission 187212) | Freshwater microbial communities from Lake Bonney liftoff mats and glacier meltwater in Antarctica - BON-01 (SPAdes) (version 2) | ecosystem: Environmental > Aquatic > Freshwater > Ice > Glacier...
CTTAACCAGTCATCGCGGCAGCCGTCCATCGCCTCCACATCGGCACCGAGTCGCTCAGCCCTCAGATATGGGTACGAGACACCCGAGCCATTGCGAGCTACGTTGAGTGAGTGCGCAGTCGATTCGCCAGGAAATTCGCATTGTCCGTAGCGATAGGAGTCGCGTGCAGCGCCGGGCTCGTCCTGGCCGAAACGACGGTCAACCCAAGCTCAGCGAGCGCTCTAATTGCAGCTCGTGGGGTATTGCGTGTGAATGTTGCTGAAGCGGTTGGTGGCAAAACGGTGTTTGGTCAGCTCGCTGTTGCCGGGGTCACCGGCGGCGGGTTCGTGACCGCGTACGGCTGTGATGACGGCATCCCGAAAGACAGTCAAGGCAACATCAATAAGGCCGACCTCAACTACGACGGCGCAGTCACCCCAGTCACGTCGAACCGGCTGATTGTCAAAGCTGACAACGACGGCGACATCTGCTTCTACACCCTGGGCCCAGCAGAGATAATCGTCGACATAAGCGGCGTCACCGACACCGGAGTCACCGCAATTGCCAACCAACGCACCGACACACGCGAGAGTTATCCTAATGGGATTTCTGCTGGCAACTATTTGCGTGTGAATGTTGCTGAAGCGGTTGGCGGCAAAACCGTGTTCGGTCAACTCGCTGTTGCCGAGGTCACCGACGGCGGGTTCGTGACCGCTTACGGCTGCGCCGACGACATCCCGCTCGACAGTCAAGGCAACATCAATAAAGCCGACCTCAACTACGACGGCGCCGTCACACCGGTCACGTCGAACCGGTTGATTGTCAAAGCCGACAACAACGGCGACATCTGCTTCTACACGTCTGCTGCCGCTGAGATGATCGTCGACATCAACGGCGTCACCGACACCGGAGTCACCGCAATTGCCAACCAACGCACCGACACACGCGAGAGTTATCCTAATGGGATTTCTGCTGGCAACTATTTGCGTGTGAATGTTGCTGAAGCGGTTGGCGGCAAAACCGTGTTCGGTCAACTCGCTGTTGCCGAGGTCACCGACGGCGGGTTCGTGACCGCTTACGGCTGCGCCGACGACATCCCGCTCGACAGTCAAGGCAACATCAATAAAGCCGACCTCAACTACGACGGCGCCGTCACACCGGTCACGTCGAACCGGTTGATTGTCAAAGCCGACAACAACGGCGACATCTGCTTCTACACGTCTGCTGCCGCTGAGATGATCGTCGACATCAACGGCGTCACCGACACCGGAGTCACCGCCATCGCAAACCAACGCACCGACACACGCGACAGGTCGTATTTTGCTGATGGGATTTCTGCTGGCAACTATTTGCGTGTGAATGTTGCTGAAGCGGTTGGAGGCAAAACCGTGTTCGGTCAACTCGCTGTTGCCGGGGTCACCGACGGCGGGTTCGTGACCGCTTACGGCTGCGCCGACGGCATCCCGCGCGACAGCAAAGGCAACATCAATAAAGCCGACCTCAACTACGACGGCGCCGTCACCCCGGTCACGTCGAACCGGTTGATTGTCAAAGCCGACAACAACGGCGACATCTGCTTCTACACGTCTGCTGCCGCTGAGATGATCGTCGACATCAACGGCGTCACCGACACCGGAGTCACCGCCATCGCAAACCAACGCACCGACACACGCGACGCGCCGGTCCCGTCTAATCCTGGCGACTCAAAGAACTGCAGCGACTTCTCGACGTACGCTGATGCCGAGGCATGGTTCGACACGTATTACCCGTACTACCGAGATGTGGCGAAACTGGACGTAGACGGCGATCTTCAACCTTGCGAATCGCTTCCTGGCGCTCCGTAAACGGAATTAGCCAGACATCGCTGCAGCTGGCTGCCACCTCAAAACAAAGGCCCAGCCTGACCCCTATCTGTCAGGCTGAGGTGAGACACCGGTCGTGCCGGTGCTCACTGTCCATCATCGATGTGCGAAATCTGGCGTGTCAGCGGGTGCGAAATGACAATCGCTGTCAGCACTGAAACTTTTGGGCTGTCAGCGAGTGAAACTTCACACAGCGCCCCCAACGAACCCTCGAGCCCCCAGCTGTACTCACCGCCGGACTCCGCAGTTCCAGTTCGTCACGGCTCAGATTCGGTGCGATGTGTCAACAGCTGGCCGGGGACTCCCAACACCCGGTCAAACAGCGCGCGTTCTCAACCGCCTTGTCGAGACGCGATACAACGGTGGTGGCAGCTGCGATCGAGGAGTACACAAATGGCCAAGACGGAACCAACAGGCAATCGGATGACCGACTATGCGCTGGCCGACAAGTTTCGGTCCGAGTCGGGCACAGTGTTCTTGTCCGGGGTGCAGGCAGTTGCACGTATCGCAGTCGATCAACTCCGTATCGACCGCCGGCTCGGCCTGACCACCGCCGCGTTTGCGTCTGGCTACCAGGGCTCCCCGGTCGGCACCTACACCGAAGAGCTGCAGCGAGCGTCAGCCACGGTGCCCGGCCTGCCCATCGTCATTCAGCCCGGCGTCAACGAAGAGCTCGCCGCCACAGCGGTGATGGGCAGCCAACTCGCCATGACGCTCGACGACGCCAAGTACGACGGCGTCGTCGGCATTTGGTACGGCAAGGGCCCCGGGTTTGACCGGAGCAGCGATGCGATTCGTCATGCCGTGTTCGCCGGCACCTCCCAACACGGCGGCGTCGTTGCGGTCGTCGGTGATGACCCTGCCGCCAAGTCGTCGACCGTCCCATCATCGAGTGATGCAACAGCTGTCGACCTGCACATGCCGCTGCTGTTCCCGGGCGACGTGCAAGAGGCACTCGACCTCAGCCGCCACGCCGTTGCGCTCTCGCGAGCCTGCGGACTCTGGTCGGCCTTCAAGTTGGTCACCGCAGTCGCCGACGGCACCGGCACCATCGACGTCGACCTCGATCGAGTGCAACCCAAATCTCCGGTGATCGAGGTGGATGGCCATCCGTTCATCCCGCATCCGAACGGCCGCTTACTCACTCCGTACACCCTCGACATGGAGATCGAGTTCCAGCAACTGCGCACGCCGATGGCCCGCCAGTACGGCGTCGACAATCACCTCAATCGAGTGAGCGTCCGAAGCGGCGACGATTGGCTCGGGATCGCAGCCTGTGGGCACACCTTCCACGAGATGCGCGAAGCGCTGTCTGTTCTCGGGTTCCGCAGCGACAACGATCTTCGCGCCGCCGGCATCCGGCTCTTCCAGCTCCTGATGCCGGTCCCGCTCGACCCCGGCCAGGTTCGGGAGTTCGCCGATGGCCTCGATGAAGTCATCGTCGTCGAGGAAAAGAACCCCACCCTCGAGGGATTGATCAAAAGCGCGCTCTACGACGGCGCCCACATCACCGGCAAGGTTGGGCCACGCATCGTCGGCCGCCACGACGAGCACGGCAACGTCCTCGTCAACGGCTTCGGCACGCTCGACGTCGACAAGCTGCTGGCTCCGCTCCACGCACGACTCAGTGCGCGAATCGGTCACCGCATGCGGCCACTCGAAGAGATCGTTCCACCCCAGCGCGAACTCATCCCACTGACGGTCAACCGCACCCCGTTCTACTGCTCCGGCTGCCCGCACAATGCGAGCACTCGCGCCGAGCCGGGAACCCTCGTCGGCGGCGGCATCGGATGCCACTCAATGGTCGCCTTCATGGAGCCCGAACGCGTCGGCGACATCGTCGGCCTGACACAGATGGGTGGCGAAGGCGCTCAGTGGATCGGCATTGCACCCTTCATTGAACGCGACCACTTAATCCAGAACATCGGTGACGGCACCTTCTTCCACTCCGGTTCCCTGGCCGTTCGCGCGGCGGTCGCAGCCAACGTCGACATCACCTACAAGTTGCTCTACAACGGCACGGTGGCAATGACGGGCGGACAGGACCCGCAGGGGCAGATGTCGGTGCCCGACGTCGCCCACCTCCTGCGGATCGAAGGCGTCAAGCGGATCATCGTGACCAGCGATGATCCCGATCGGCATGCCCGCGCCGACTTTCCAGCAGGTGTCGACCTCTGGGATCGCAGCCGACTGACCGAGGCCCAGCAGGAACTCGCCAAGATCAAAGGCGTCACCGTCCTCATCCACGACCAGGCATGTGCCGCCGAACAACGCCGTGGCCGTTCGCGCGGCACCGTGGCGACACCGAGTTTCCGAGTCGTCATCAACGAACGCGTCTGCGAGGGCTGCGGCGACTGCGGCGACGTCAGTAACTGCCTGTCAGTGCAACCCGTCGACACACCGTTCGGACGCAAAACGCGTATCCATCAGGGGAGCTGCAACTTCGATTTCTCATGCATGAAGGGCGACTGCCCGTCATTCGCCACAGTCGAACTGCTCGAGTCGACCGACGAACCTCGGCCACTTCCGGCGCCGCCCACCGGCATTGCCGACCCGGCCGCTCCAATCGTCAACCCCGATGCGTTCACGGTCCGACTCACCGGTATTGGTGGCACGGGAGTGATCACGGTCAGCCAGATTGTTGGAACGGCAGCAATGCTCGCCAACCGTACCGTGCGCGGCCTCGACCAGACCGGCCTCTCGCAAAAGGCCGGCCCGGTGGTCAGCGACGTGATCATCACGACCGATGCCGCACCGGCGTCGAACCATGGTAACGCATCAGGCATCGACACGATCCTCGGGTTCGACTTCCTGGTTGCAGCGCAGCCAGCGAACCTCAATGGTGCTCGGGTCGACCGCACCGTCATGGTTGCTTCAACCGACGCCGTTCCGACCGGTTCCATGGTCACCCAACCTGGCCTCCTCCTGCCGAGTGCCAACGAACTGGTCGAACGGGTCGGCTCGGTCACTCGCGCCGACGACAACCGGTTCCTCGACGCAGCGGCGCTCGCTGCAGGTCTGCTTGGATCAACGACGACAGCCAACCTCCTCGTGCTCGGCGCTGCGGTGCAGTGCGGTGCGTTGCCGCTCCCAGTCGAAGCAGTCGAGCGAGCCATCGAACTCAACGGCGTCGCCGTGGCCAAGAACCTCGATGCGTTCCGCTGGGGCCGAGCGTGGATCGACAACCGACAGCAGGTTGAACGTGCAGCAGACCTCCCCGTCCACGTCGCACCTGAGACCACCGCACAGTTGTTCGACCGGCTCGCCAACGACCTTGTTGGCTATCAGTCCGAGGAGTACGCCGCGCGATTCCGCTCGGTCATTGCCACGGTGCAGCACGCCGAACAACAACTCGATCACGAAGACCAATTCACCCGAGCTGTGGTAATCCATCTCCACAAGCTGATGGCATACAAGGACGAGTACGAGGTCGCCCGCTTACTCCTCGACGACGAGGCGACCGCTGGATATCAGGCGGTCGGAGGCACCGACACCAAGGTCACCTATCACCTCCACCCGCCGATGCTGCGGTCGCTCGGCCTCCACCGAAAGCTCGAACTACGGCGCAGCGCTCCACCGGCACTCGTCGTGCTCCGTGCCGGAAAGCGCGTTCGCGGCACTCTTGCTGACCCCTTCCGATGGGCGGCTGTGCGCAAGCTCGAACGGGCCATGATTCCCGAATACATCGAGGCCGTCGAACAACTCTGCCACCGCTTGTCGGCCGAGACCATCGACGAAGCCGTCGCGATTGCGTCGCTGCCCGACCAAGTCCGTGGCTACGAAAGCCTCAAGGTGACGCGCGCTACGGCCTATCGCGGCGAATTGGCTGACCGGATGCGTGCATGGAGCGCCGCTCGCTGACGACTCCTCCGGTTCGACCTCTGAATCGGAACCACACCTCTACGCTGCAAACATGGCTGCACCGACACGACGGCGTCGTCTTTGGGAGATCGTTGCGGGCCTGTGGCGGGAACTCCACGACGACGGCCTGTTCGACACAGCGGCCGGTGTCGCCTTCTGGCTCCTGCTCAGCATCCCTGCCGCGCTACTCGCCACGCTGTCATCGGTGTCGCTACTCGGCGAGAACCTGACCGGCGATCTCCAAGCGTCAATCAATGAATTCATCGACCGCACGTTCACCACCGAGTCGTCGACCATCCGCGATGCCGTCGACGGCCTGTTCGATCAGAACCGGCCCGGCGTCTTGAGCGTGTCGGTCGCCGTGGCGATCTTCACCTTGTCACGTGGCTTCGCCGGATTGATCAGAGCCCTCGACGTCGCCTACGACATCGAACGCCCTGGCGATTCGACCTGCCTGGTGCGGTGTTCACCGCAGTCGGCTGGCTGGTCGTCTCAGTCGGGTTCGGGTTCTACATCCGCATCGCCGTCTCGGGCAACGAGATCGTCGGCGCCGCTGGTACCGCGCTACTTGCACTCACCTGGCTCTGGATTGTGTGTCTCGTCTTGCTGATCGGCGCTGAGTTGAATGAGATCTTAGCCTCCCGCGCTGGCGTCGTTTCGGCACCGCGCGAACTGGGAGTCGACGTCCGCAGTCGGATCGCAGCCCGTCGCCGTCGCTAAATCAGCCGCCAGCGCGGACACTGCCTCAATGAGCCATATCCTGTGGCCGCTATGACTCCGCTGTCCATCGTTTTTCTCGTCGGTGGCCTCATCGCCCTGGTGCTCGGCGCCGAGGCCCTCGTCCGCGGCGCGACACGAATCGCTGCTCGCACCGGCTTGTCGAGTGTTGTCATCGGCTTGACCGTCGTCGCGTTCGGCACCTCCGCCCCCGAACTCGCCGTGAGCGTCGGTGACGTGGTCCGCGGCGGCGACGAGGCCGGCGGCATCGCCCTCGGCAACGTCGTTGGCTCCAACATCGCCAACATCCTCCTCGCCCTCGGCATCTCGGCTGCCGTGGGCGGCTCGCTGATCGTGGCCCGACGGATCATTCGTATCGACGTTCCGATCATGATCGGTGTGTCAGTCCTGGTTTTACTGATGTCGCTCGACGGAGAGATCGACCGACTCGAGGGGTTCGTTCTCATCGCGTTGCTGTTGGTCTACGTCACCTGGACCGTGGTTTCAGCCAGACGGAGCAACGACGACATTCCACTCGATCTCAACGACGAACTTTCGGACGAGGCACTTACCGCAGCCCCGGTAAGGAACGACCTGGGATTCATCGCTGCGGGCCTCGCATTACTGATCGGCGGGTCGCAGGCGCTGGTGTCGGCAGCAACCGGCATCGCCACCGAACTCGGCGTCAGCGACCTTGTGATCGGCTTGACCGTCGTCGCTGTCGGCACCTCGCTTCCCGAAGTTGCCACATCGGTCCTCGCTGCACTCCGCGGCGAACGCGATCTGGCCGTGGGCAATGCGATCGGTTCAAACCTGTTCAACCTGCTGGCGGTGCTCGGTGTCTCAGCTGCGGTCTCGCCGAACGTCATTCCGGTTGCCCAGGGCGCAATCCAAGTCGACATCCCCGTCATGATTGCCGTGGCGGTTGCCTGCCTGCCAATCTTTGCCAACGGCCATGTGCTTGCCCGCTGGGAAGGCGCACTCTTCTTCCTGTTCTACATCTGTTACATCGCTTGGCTGATCCTCGATGCGGCCGACCACAGCGTGCGCACCGATTACGGCAACGTGATGCTCTACTTCGTCATCCCGATCACAGCACTCACTCTGACCGTGATCGGCGTGCGCTCGCAGCGCAAGGAACTCAGCGCTCGCTGATCGCAAGGGCGGCGCCGACAATGCCGCTGTTGTTCGCCATCTGTGCCGGAACGATCTCCGTAGCGATGTCAATCTCGGGGAGCCACTTGTGCGACTTCTTGCTGGCACCACCGCCCACGATGAAGAGATCTGGCGAGAACAACGCCTCGACATGGAGCAGATAGCGCTCGACACGCTTGGCCCAGTCGGACCAGCTGAGGTCTTCGCGGTCACGGGCCTTCGCAGCCGCTCGGCTCTCGGCGTCGACGCCGTCGAGTTCGAGGTGACCAAGCTCGGTGTTTGGCACCAAGACTCCGTCGATGAACAGGCCTGAGCCGATTCCGGTACCGAAGGTCAGCATCATCACGACGCCCTTGCGACCAGCGCCGGCGCCGAAGCGCATTTCGGCGATTCCAGCTGCATCAGCGTCGTTGAGCATGTGCACGTCGAGCCCGCTCGATTCGCTGAACAACGCGTCAGCGTCGACGTCGATCCAGCTCTTGTCAATGTTCGCGGCAGAGCCCACGACACCATGACGCACAACGGCCGGGAAGGCGACGCCGATCGGTCCGGCCCATTGGTGGTGTGCAACAAGCTCGTTGAGCACCACTGCCATGGCCTCAGGAGTTGCCGGTTGCGGCGTGTCGATACGGAATCGATCCGACACCAGTTCTCCGGTGGAGATGTTGACGGTCGCCGCCTTCATTCCGCTTCCACCGATGTCAATACCGAACCCGAGTTGCTGCTCTGTCACGCAAGTGAACGGTAGCGCTGAACTTCGAAGCTGCTCAGCATTGTGCGCCGCGTTGCCCCGTCCGGCTGGCACGTTGCTTCGCTCCACATCGGGGACTGGTCAGCCAGCGGATGGTCGACGGGCCTCTGACCACGTCATACCCTGCTCAGCGTTGATCTCACGCGGCAACCCGAGGACGTGCTCGGCAACAATGTTCCGTTGGACTGCAAAGGTGCCACCACCCAGGGTCAGTGCCGGATGGAACAGGTAGCCAAAGTGCCAGATCGGGTCAACATCGTCGAAGCCGTTGAGCCCACCCAAGTTGTTCTCGGTCGGCCCCGATTGCATCGATGACGGGATTTTACCCACCGGCCCTGAGCCAGCGAGCATGCCGTTCGTTCCGCTGAGTGCCTTGGCCAGCGCCATGACCTTTTGGCCGTGTTCGTCAGCCATGATCTTCAAGATCGATGCCTCCGGGCCCGGAGTCTTGCCGTTCAATGTTGCCGAAAGGCTGCGCAACCGGTTGAGGCGAAGGAGTTCGGCGTCGATGTGCAGCTTTGCAGCCTCATCGCGGAGCGTCGGGTCGCTCAGACCGCCAGAATCGCGCACCTGATCGAGCAGCTGTTCAGCAGACGGACCGACCCCCCAGAGCGAACCAGACGACGACAGCGACACACGCTCGTTGGACAGAGTGACCTTGGCCAACCGCCACCCGTCTCCTTCTTCGCCGACACGCAGCGAGACCGGCAGCCGCATGTCGTCGAAGAACACCTGGTTGAACGAGTGCGCCGTGGTCATGTCGACGATGGGGCTCATCGAGAGGCCCGGCGTGTCCATCGGGCAGATGAAGTACGAGATGCCCTTGTGCTTCGGCTGATCTGGGTCGGTGCGAGCAATGAGGATGCCGAACTTGCTGTGATGTGCGCCGGACGACCAGATCTTGGACCCGTTGACGATGTACTCGTCGCCGTCGCGTACGGCGGTGGTGGCGAGGTTCGCCAGGTCACTCCCGGCCTCGGTCTCAGAAAACAGCTGGCTCCAGAACTCTTCACCGCTGAAGATTTTCGGCAAGTAGCGGTCCTGCTGTTCCTGGCTACCGGCGAGCAGGATGGTCGGTGCCGCCCAGCCGATGCCGATTGCATTAGCCGGTCGCCGGATACCGGCCGCGTCGAGTTCGTGATCGATGACGATCTGTTCGATCGGGCTCGCCTCGAGGCCGTACGGCTTGGGCCAGTGGGGCACGACATACCCAGCTTCGGCGAGCTCTTTGCCCGTCGGATTCGGATTATCGGCGATCCACGCTCGAACGGCGACACGCGCAGGGTGGTCGTCAGCGGGAAGATCGAAATCCATCAGTGCAGTCTGGTCGATGTGGCTTGTCGAGCCGAAGGCGAAGGTGCCGCCGGAGGACCGATCACAGCGGGCAGAATGCGACGTGTGAATCGACGAATCTCGGGTGCCGCACTTGCAGGCACGTTGCTGGTGGCAGCGTGCGGGGGAACCAATGAGGGCGACTCCCTTCGGGCCGAGGGCGGAATGTGCGCCATCCCAGCCGATGCTCCATCGGTCGCCCGGGTGTGGATTGACGAGGCGCTCGACGCGATCCGGCTCGACTTTCCGGCACCCACCGTGCACGCTCGCAACCTTTTCCATCTGTCGGCAGCCATGTGGGACGTCTGGGCGAACTACAGCGACGGTTCGGAGACGACCCTCTTCGTCGATGCACCACACAGCGCTCACGATGTCGATGCGGCACGCACCGATGCCATCGCGTTCGCAGCACACCGCCTCCTCGCGCACCGCTACAACGTCAGCCTCGGGCAGACGGAGACAATGCAAGCACTCGATGCGCAGCTCAACGAGCTCTGCGGGGTCGACGCCGACTTTGTCCCCGACCCCGACAGTGCCGCCAGCTTCGGTTTGAGCATCGCTGACCAGATCATCGCGGACACCTTCGACGACGGTTCCCTCGAACGCACGCAGTACCAAGACGTCAACTACGAGCCGGTCAACGAACCCCTCGCGGTTGCCGAATCCGGCACGACCCTCGCGGATCCCGACCGTTGGCAGCCGCTCATCTTGGAAGAGGCGCTCTCTCAGAACGGGCTGCCGATACCTGCCGGCGAGCAGACCTTCATCGGCTCGAACTGGGGCGATGTCACCCCCTTCGCGATCACCCCTGCAGCCGAGGGCCCACCGATCGATCCCGGCCCGCCGCCGTTCTTCGCCGACCCGGCGACCGCTGACGAGTATCGCGCTTCGGCGCTGGCCGTCGTCCGGGCGAGCGGTGAGCTGCAGACCGGGCTGGCCACCGCCGACATCGGGCCGGCCGGACATGGCAACAACTCGCTCGGGACCGACGACGGCAACGGCTACGACATCAACCCGATCACCGGCGAGCGCTACGCCCCGAACCTCGCCGACGTCGCCGATTGGGCCCGGGTCATCGCCGAGTACTGGGCCGACGGTCCCACCTCGGAGACACCGCCCGGGCACTGGAATACGATCTCAAACGGCGTGTCTGACGCTCTGTTTACCGACAAAGACCAGGTCGAATTCGACGGAGCGGCAGTTGGCCGACTCGAGTGGGACGTCAAGCTCGCCGTCTCGGTCAACGGCGCGCTCCACGATGCAGCAATCGCCGCCTGGGGCGCCAAGGCCTACTACGACTCTGTCCGACCAATCTCGATGATCCGCTTCCTCGGAGAGAACGGCGAGCTTCCCCTGGTTCCCGGCCTCTCGGAGATCATCACCAACGAGTCAAGCGCACCCGGCGAACGTCACGCTGCGCTCGCTGACCACCTTGGCGAGATCGCGATCAACGCGTGGACCGGCCCACCGTCGATCCCCGAGATCTACACCTCTGGCGTCGATTGGATTCTCGCTGTCGACTGGGTGCCGTATCAACGCCCGACCTTCGTCACCCCCGCCTTCGCCGCGTACGTCTCGGGCCACAGCACGTTCAGCCGAGCAGCCGCTGAAGTCCTGGCCGCCGTCACCGGGTCGGAGTACTTCCCCGGCGGCCTGGCAACTCGAACTGTGTTCGCAGGCGACCTGCTGCACGAGAAAGGCCCGTCAGCTGACGTCGAACTGCAGTGGGCAACGTACTTCGACGCATCCGACGAAGCTGGCCGCTCGCGTATCTACGGCGGTATCCACATCACGGCCGACGACTACGCCGGCCGAATCATCGGCAGCGAAGTCGGGCAGGCAGCCATGGCCAAGTCACGCACACTCTTCGCTTCCTGACGCACTCGCGACCCGCGGATGACATAGCGGCCAGAAACTTGCACACCTCTCAGTGCTGTAAACCAGATCCCGCGGTCTCACACAGCAGACACCCAACGTCACACTTTGGTCTGACCAGAACGTGACACGGCAAAGCACTTAACGGATGACTTTGACGGACTTACGCCAGGCACTGAAGCTGCTGATCGAGCCGTTGCTCGGCCTGGCCAACCATGGCCAGGGGTGCGTCTCCGCAGGCACAACGGCTTCGGCCCGCCGCCGGAAACCCGGAACCGGAGCAAATGTGACGGCGACTGCTCGGCTGGCCAGCACTTCGACCGGGTCACCGAGGTGCAGTTCAAGCTGATGCGTCTCGGCGAGTTCAGCGAGCGTCTCGGTGAGATAGACCAGCCGCTTCGAGCTGAGCTGTAATCCGCTGAGCAGTGCTTCGTCGAAGACGAAGACGACGGGCAATTCGGAGTGGGCCCTCAGCGCCGGGTCTGCGCGACCGAGTGATTCAGCAGTCAGCCACACCGTGTCGGCGGGGCGTGTCTCGACAACGTGCTTCGGCCCACTGGTACGGATGCCGTGCGGGTCACGGCTCAACTCGACAGGCTGCGTCATCGGGTTGAGCGGTGGGTTCGCCGGCCAGTCGCTGATTGGACACCACTGCTCGACCTCGCACATGTTGCAGAGCACCTTCGCCCGCTTCTCGACTTGGTAGCGGCTGAAACCGTAGTGCTGCGACGAACCCGTGCCGGTCGCCCACTGCCACCCGAGACGATTAGCTGCGCGGGAGCCATCCAGCAGATGCTGGAAGAAGTAGTCCTCGCCGTCTTGCCACGCCATCCCATTGCGCACCGACCAGTGGCTCGCCAGCCACATCCGCGTCTGATTGACGAGCCAACCGTCGGTGGTCAGCTCACCGACGGTGTTGTTCATGCACGCCATGCGCCGGTCCCATCCGGCGGCGACATCGGACGGCGTCGTCGCAGGCAGCGCGTTGCGCACGCCGCGACGCGTCTTGGCGCCGAGGCGCGAGTACCAGTGGCGGGCGAACTCCTGCCAGAGCAGCTCATCACGGAACTTTTTCACGTCACGTTCGGGCCCACCGGCAACGTGCTGCCACACCTGCGGGAGCGTGAGTAGCCCATGCCTGATATACGGCGACAGCGCCGACGCGCCGCGTCGAGTAACCGGCAACACCTCGCTGCGGTTCCGGGCGTAGCCACTCACATCGAATGCCACGAGCGCTGCGTCGGCGGCGCGTTGACCACCGCGAAACTCGACCGAGCCGGCAACATCGTCACAAACAAGGTGCCCGAGGTGCGCCGCCACGAATGCCTCCGCGGCGACACGACCGATGTCGGGCGTGGGGAGCAAACTCATTTCGCCGGTCTACCCGTTCTGACAGGCGATATTCGAACGATCTTCCGTGTTTCTTTGTTGACCACCATCCACGTCCAGGGCGGCCGTTCTCGTGATGTGTTTGCGCAACCAGTGCGAAAATTTCTCACGGAATGCGACGGATTCGGATCGGGCCCTTGGCGGTCGACGGATCAACGACACGACCCTGCTGGATGATCTCGACGTGGCCTGACGCGACCAACCTTCGTGCTGCCATCCTTGTCGGCTCCATCAGATTGTTCCACGCTGCTTCCGACTCGGTTCCGCCGACAGCCTTGGCCGCCTCGGAAGGGCAAATCGTCTGGCCGTTCCCTCGCTCTTTGAGGAGCTCCTGGATAGCTGCCTCCAGCTCCTGATCGACCGGCTTGATTTTACGCTTTCGACATGGGTCAGAGCAATACCGAACCTCGTTCCAGTTCCGCTCCCACTTTTTGCGCCACTCAATGGTCCGCCCACAAGAAACACAAGTCTTCGGTTCCGGTTCCACCACTCCGACAGTAGAAGCCCGTCCAGGAACCCGCCCACCCGACCTCGTAATTCACCGCCAAGTACTCGATGAGCCGGCCAGCCGGCAGATATCGGGCGCGCGGGTCGCGCGGAGCCCACCCCGTCCCCCGAGCGTCAGCGAGTTCGGGCGTCAGCCCGAAGACTTGGAAGTCAGCGGCGCAGCCGATGAAGGCGGCGCAGCCGCCACGTCTGACGAAGTCAGACGTACTTCCAACCGAAGCGACCCTTGATGCAGAGCATGCCGTGGGTGACGTCGTGGTCAGCCGGGCTGGTGACCTTGACGATTTGGTTGTCTTGGACGTGGAGTTCGAGGTTGCAGCCGACGCCGCAGTACGAACAGACGGTCTGGGTGACGGTCTGATCCTCTTCACGCCAGTTGTTCTCTTGGCGGAGATCGAACTCCGTCTTGAACTGCAGGGCGTTGGTCGGACACACCGCAATGCAGTTACCGCAGTAGACACACGCCGATTCGGGTAGAGCGACGTCGAACTCCGTCGAAATCCTGTTGTCGAAGCCGCGGCCCGACATGGCGATGGCGAACGTGAATTGGGCTTCTTCACCGCACGCGTCGACGCACTTGTAGCAGAGGACACATTTGTCGTAGTCCCGGATGTACAGGTTGTCTTGGATCTTGACAGGCTGGTCGAATCGCTCGGCGCCGTCGGCGTAGCGGGTGATGTCGACGCCGTACTCGGTCGACCACTCGTTGATCTGCGGCGCTTCGCTCAGGTCATTGGCAGTGCCAAGGAATTCGAGCACCATCTTGCGGCTGTGCTTCACCCGATCGGAGTCGGTCGAGATGACCATCCCCTCTTCGGCGGGACGTGAGCACGACGGGACGAGCGTCCGGTTGCCCTCGACTTCGACGACACAGACGCGGCACGCGTTCACAGGCGTCAAGTTCTCGGCGTAACAGATGGTCGGCGTGTCGATGCCCGCCTGGGCGCACGCAGTGAGGATCGTGTCGCCCTCGGCAACCGTGACATCGCCGCCGTTGATCCTTACCGTGACCAGCGTTGCGGTCTGCTGTTCAACCGTCGTCTGTTGGGGGCTCATACTGCGTTTCCGATCAGTCCGAGGCGGATGGCGGACTGGACGGCGCCCGCAGCCGTGTGGCCGAGGCCGCAGATCGATGCGTCGGCCATGGCAAGTGCCATGTCGTCGATCAGTGTGTTGCGTTCGGCGGTCAGCGAGCCAACGTTGCCCATTTCGACAATCACCTCGTGTTGGCGAGTGGTGCCAACGCGGCATGGGACGCACTGGCCGCACGACTCACTCTTGAAGAACTCGGTGATCCGGGTGAGCAGCGACGTGAAGTCGACGGTGTCATCGAAGAGCGTGATCACACCGGAGCCCAGCGTGGTGCCACGCTCGCGTGTGTCTTCGCCCGTCAGCGGCATGTCGAGTTGGCTGGCATCAACGAAGCTGCCCGCTGCACCACCCATCAGAATCGCCTGCGTCGTTCCCGTTGCTCCACCCGCGATCTCAATCATCTCACCGAGCGTCGTTCCCTGCGGCACTTCATACACGCCAGGGTTCGCCACGTGGCCGGACAGGCAAAACAGCCTCGTGCCAGGCGATTTTTCTGTACCGACGAACCGATAGGCCGCCGCACTGTTGAGCACGATATAGATCGCGTTGAGCAGCGTTTCGGGGTTGTTGACCGCTGTCGGTTCGCCAAACAATCCGTGGGTAGAAGGGAATGGCGGCTTGTTGCGCGGCTCGCCGCGGAAACCTTCGATCGACTCCATGAGCGCGGTCTCTTCGCCACAGATGTAGGCGCCGGCACCTCGGCGTAGCTCGATGTCGAAACGCTGACCGGAGCCCATGACATCGTCGCCGAGCAGGCCAGCGGTGCGCGCCTGCTCGATGGCGTTGGTCAGGCGAGCAGTCGACAGCGGATATTCGCCGCGGATATAGATCCAACCGTTCTCGGCACCAACCGACACACCAGCGATGGTGAGGCCTTCGATGAGTGCAAACGGATCGTTCTCCATCAGCGTGCGGTCTTTGAACGTGCCCGGCTCGGACTCGTCGGCGTTGGCGATGACGTGTTTCGGACGGCCGTGTTCGTCAGCGACGCCTTGCCACTTAATGGCTGTCGGGAAGCCGGCGCCACCGCGGCCGGTCAACCCGGCCGAGCGAACTTCGTCGATAACGGCTTGGCCGCCCATCGACAGTGCCTTCTCGAGCGCTGCGTACCCGCCGTGCTCGCGGTACGAGGCCAGCGAGGTCGGGTCGACGACGCCGATGTTGGCGAGCAGTCGCAGACCGCCCGTGTCGCCCGCGGCACGCTGGATCGATTGGAACGCACCGGGCGATGCGATGTTGTCGGCGTCAGCCGGCACCGAGTCGGCGGCGCCACGGCCCTGGACGAACTGAGCGGGTGCGCGCTCGCACTGACCGAGGCACGGCCCGCGGTGCACCTGCTTGCCATCGGCTTCGAGCCCCTGGGCGAATGCTTCAGCATCGGCGATGTGGCACGACGTGTCCATGCAGACGTGCACGGTCGAATCGCTGTGGCCGGGGTCTTCGGTGCGGAACAGCTCGTAGAACGTCGCAACGCCGTACGCCTCGGCCGGGGGCACCTGGAGGACATCGCTAATGTAGTTGAGCCCCCCAGCACTGATCCAGCCGATGTCGGCTTGCAGCGCGTGAAGCGCCGGAAGCAGCAGATGGCGACGGTCGTTCTTGCGGGTCATGCCACCGCGCACCAGCCGCTCGGACTCATGGATGACAACGCGCGCATCAGGCGAGAGGACGGCATCGACCGCGGCGCGTTCGGCGTCGGTCGAGTTGTCAATAGTCAAGTGAAGATCAGCCATGCGGTACTACTTGTCTCTGTTGATGATGCCGTCAGGCGCTGATCTTGTCGACACGGATAGACGCTGCTTTGAACTCGGACGTACCAGAACGCTTATCCCAGGCATCGTTGGTCAGCTTGTTGATATCGACCAGGGTTGGGAAGTGGTAGGTGGTGAACGTCAGCCCAATGGGGATGTCGGGCTGGAACCGCACGTTCATCTCGACGGTGCCACGTGGCGACGAGACGCTGACCCGCTCGCCATCGACGATGTCGAGTGCGACACCGTCGGCCGGGTTGATGTCGAGTTCCTCGCCATAGCGGATCGGCGACTCGAAGCCGTTCGACTGGACGCCGGTGTTGAACGAGTCGAGCGAACGACCTGTGGTGAGGCGCAGCGGGAACTCGTCGGTGAGCTTTTCGTTCGGACCTTCGTGCTCGACAACCGAGAACGGCGACGGGGCACGGCCTCCCAAATCGTCTTCCCAGAGCCAGCCGTGAAGGAACGGGCTTCCCGGATGGTCGAGGTCGGGGCACGGCCACTGCAGGCCACCTTCGGCTTCGAGCCGCGCGTACGACATGCCACCGTGCATCGGTGACAGCGAACGCAGTTCGTCCCAGAGCGCTTCGGGCTCGGTGGTGCCGAGATCGACGCCCAGCCGCTTGCCGAGCTCGTGCATGATGTCGATGTCGTGGCGAGCCTGACCGGGCGGGATAACTGCGGGCCGGGTGCGTTGCACACGACGCTCGCTCGAGGTGACGGTGCCGTCGGACTCGGCCCAAGCAACCGACGCCGGGAAGACCACGTCAGCCAACTCGGCGGTGCGAGTCATGAAGATGTCTTGCACAATGAGACAGTCGAGCCCGGAGAGCAACTTGCGGGCGTGATCGATGTCGGCTTCGGAGTCGGCCGGGTTCTCACCGAGCACGAACACTGCGGTCAGTTCACCGCGGCCCATCGCTTCGAACATCAGCGTGAGGTGGATGCCGTCTTCGGGATTGAGTTTGGCGCCATAGGCCGCTTCAAACTTGGCCCGATGCTCGGCGTTGGTGATGTCTTGGAAGCCCGGGAACTTGTTGGGCAGCGCACCCATGTCGCCGCCACCCTGCACGTTGTTCTGCCCGCGCAGCGGAACAAGACCGCTCCCCCATTTTCCGACGTGGCCCGTGAGTAACGCCAGGTTGCACAAGGAGAGCACATTGTCGACTGCGTTGTGGTGCTCGGTGATGCCGAGCGTCCAGAGGATCTGCGCCTTCTCGGCAGTGGCATACGCGTGCGCCATCTCTTTGATCGCACTTGCAGGGACTCCGGTGATCTCTTCGGCGTATTCGAGTGTGTACGACTCGACCGACGCCTTGTACGCCTCGTAGCCATCGGTCGAATGCGCGATGAAGGCCTCGTTGACCAAGCCGGCGTGGATGATCTCGCGGGCCACGGCGTTGGCCATGGCGATGTCGGTGCCGACGTCGAGACCAAGCCACGCGTCAGCGAACTTCGACGACGATGTACGTCGAGGGTCGACGGCGAACATTTTCGCGCCGTTCTTCAAACCCTTCATTAAGTGGTGGAAGTAGATCGGGTGCGCCTCACGGGCATTCGAGCCCCACAGCAACACCACATCGACTTCTTCGATCTCTTTGTACGAGGCCGTTCCGCCACCTGCACCAAACACTGTCGCCAGACCGACGACCGAGGGAGCGTGTCAAGTTCGGTTACAGGAGTCGATGTTGTTCGACCCCATCACTACCCGGGCAAACTTCTGTCCGAAGTAGTTGACCTCGTTGGTGGCCTTCGAGCACGAGAACATGCCAAACGCATTGGCATTACCACCCTTGATCGCGTCGCGAGCGGCGCCGAGGCCAGCAGCTGCACGATCGAGCGCCTCGTCCCAGGATGCCTCGCGTAGCTCGCCGTTCTCCCGCACATACGGTGTGGTGAGACGGGGCAACCCGAGATCGGCGGTCATCTGCTGCTGTCCCCTGCGAAGCTTCATCGTGGTCAGGTTAGACCCTCTAACGTGACGAGCAGCACACCCTGCCAACAGTTTCTCGGCGTCGGCCACATCGACAGCGAAACATCCGGTGAACCGATTCTCCCAACGAATCTCATTGAGTAACATGATCTTCCGTGGAGGAACCCAGTGTCGAGCCCGGTGACGAGATGGAGGTCCAGCAAGACCACCCTGCCTGGATGCCCAAGTCTGTCGAACAACGCCGACGCGAGTTCTGCCTGTCCGTCGCCACCATTGGCGTTCTTGCCGCCGCGGCTCTCGGAGTCCTGATCACGGGGAACACCGGCACGAGCGAAACACTCGCCGCAAAAGCGGTCGCCTCGGCGCCAACCTCCATCCCCTCCATCACCTCCATCACCTCCATCACCTCCATCCCATCCATCCCCGTCGCTGGGTCCGACGTCGAATTCGAACTCACGGGCCTTGACAACGAAGGCGTCGACGTTGACGGGGAGCCCGCAGGCGCCGGTGGGCGCTGCACCATCGGCTTGCTCTCCGTGCGCCTCGGCGCATCAGGCGACGACGTCGAATGCCTGCAGAACGTGCTGGCCGACATCGGCCACTTCACCGGCATTGCCGATGGCCAGTTCAACGACTCCACGCTGCGCGCCGTCATGGACTACCAGACCTCCGAGGGCCTCTTCGTCGACGGGGTGGTCGGTCGCGAGAGTGCCGTCGCACTCAATATCTGGCCGGACGAGGAATCGTTCGTCACCCGCACGCCACCACCGGCACTCGGCGCCACCGACCTCTGGGGCGTCGCGCTCTCACCGGTCGCGTCTGCCGGCGACGCCGCTCCGCCGCTCCCCGACAACACTGGCAGTGGACGACGTGTCGTCTATGACCGTGCAGGCCAGCGGGTCTGGGCCGTGCGCGGCGATGGCGTCATCATTCGGTCATGGCTTGTCTCCGGGTCGACCTATCAGAACGAAGTGCCGGGCACGCACGAGGTGTATAGCCGATCGGAGCTGTCAACGGCATGGAACGGCAAAGCGTGGCTCCCGCTGATGATCCGCTGGCTCAAGACTGAGCGCGGCGCGATTGGCTTCCACGCCATTCCGCTGCACGTCGACGACAATTCTCCGTACCAGGGTGACGCCGAGTTGGGCACCCGCCTCTCCGGTGGCTGCCAGCGTCAGAACAACCTCGATGCCGAGTTCATGTGGGCGTTCGCCACGCTCGGCACCAAAGTCGTCGTCACCTGATCAGCTGCCCATACGCGGCCAAACGGCCCGGCCCGGCAGACCCTCAGCCCTCAGCCTTGGGGGAAGAGGATGTCGACCCGCGGGCCCCACACCGACCTGGCGCCTTCGTGGCCCGTGCGAATCAACCAGATCGTGGCCAGAACGCCGAGAACTGCTGTCACCGCTGCGATCGCTTGCCGAGCGATCATGTTGGACGCCAACGCTCCCAGGACCCCGACTCGAACACGCTCTACTCGTTCCAGCACCGTGAGTGATCCGAACACTGCGAACCACGCCAGCGTCATCAGGAACGTCATCTCCGCCAGGTCCTGATGCTTCGAGATGTCGACTGCACCTTTACCGTTCGCTCGGTCGTAGGCCTCGATCAGCGCCTCGCCCGACTCCTTGGCTGCGAACAGCAGGACGACGGTGAGGAACAATCCACCGACCATCCACCAGCTCGCACGAGCACGCCAGGCCGGCTTGACAGCCAGCACAACCGTGGCAATCGCGGCGATCGGCAACAGCACGATCGGTGCATGGATCAACAGCGGATGGGCGGGAAGATCGAACAGCTTGTCAAACATGATTCGCAGAGTAGATCAAAGGATTCGAGCGGCGAGCCCCTCAACCGCCGCAAGATCACGCCCGGGCCACATCGTGACGATGTGTCTGTCGACGCCCGCCTCAATCAAATCCGAAGGTGTGGCACCGAGATCGGCGCCTGGTGTAAAGAAGTCGAGCACGCTGACTTCAAAATCGTCCGGCAGGTCAGCGGCCGCGAGCCGTTCGAGCTGGTCGGCCAAGCGTGCGGTCCGACGAATATTGACGCCGTCGGCCAATTCGATGGCGACTTCGATAGTGGCCCACGACGATGCGCCAACGATCACCGGCGGCATCGGCGCCCCATCGGTCACTGCGTCGAATTCGTCGGCGCTCCAGATCCGTCGGAGCTGACCAATCGTGTCGGTCAGCATCGCCTGGCGTGTTGCCAGATCACCAAGCTGCTTGCCGACCATGTCGTGTTCCACGGAGAAGCGCGAGTCGGGTGCTGCTCCTGAGCCGACACCGAGCCGGACGCGCCCCGGCGCGAGCGACTGGAGGGAGTTGATTCCGGACGCGAGTTGCACGGCGTGGCGGTTCGTCACGTTCGCGACCAGGACGCCAAGATCAACATGCTGAGTCACTGCGGCGATGGCACCCAGACAGACGAACGGATCGCGCGACCACGGAGCACCGACGACGTTGCCGCTGAAGTGGTCGGTCACCCAGACCGCCCCGACGTCGGCCGCGTCAGCAGCCTTGGCCACAGCGAGCATGTCTGCCAGGTGCGCTCCGAACGGGTTGATCACCAAGTCGGTCAGCACCGCAGCACCCTACGCTGCGGGTGTGCGCGACAATCCGTCCACCGGCCCCGCCATTGATGTGGACGGCTACCTCGAATGGATCGGCTTCGTCGGCACGGTGCGGCACGATCGGGCCACCTTGAGCGAGTTGCAACAGCTCCACATGACGGCCGTCCCGTTCGAGAATCTCGACATCGTTGCTGGCCGCGGCGTCACGGTTGATGCACTGACCAACGTCAACAAGATTGTCGAGCAGGGCCGGGGCGGTTGGTGTTTCGAGCTGAACGGCGCCTTTGCTCTTCTCCTCGAAGCGCTCGGATTTCGTGTGCTCAGGCTCGGCGCCGCCGTGCTCCTCGACGGGCCGACGCGTGTGATCGACCACCTCGCACTCGAAGTACAGATCGACCGGCCGTACCTCGTTGACGTCGGCTTCGGCGACAGCTTCACCAACCCAATCGATCTCAATGCGGCCGGGCCACAAGACGGCGGCAACGGAACGTACGAGTTGATCGGCAGCCCGCAAGGGACCACGCTGACCAGGCACGATGCAACTGGGATTCCCGAGGCGCACTACCGCTTCAAGCGCGTTGCGCACACGATGGGCCAGTTCGAGCATGCCTCGGAGTCGCTCCAGTCTGACCCCGACAAACATTGGCGAGCCAAGCCATTCGCCACACGTCTACTCGACCGAGGCCCCGATCGAGTGACGCTGACCGCCGATCGCCTCAACGTCGTCCAAGATGGCATCACCACCGAGACTTCAATTTCCGGCGACGAGTGGGACATCACACTGCATGCCTGGTTCGGGATGCGGCGACGAACCTGAGCGACAACCCCTCGATCGAGCCACTGACCCGACGCGTTGTCTCGTCAGGCCAGTTCCGAGAGTCCGCCGTTGCGTTGAATCTTTCGGATTGCCATCTCCATGGTGTTGAAATCGACGTCGCTTTCGCCCCGCCGACAGCGGCCACGCTCAACATCGACAGCAGTGGCCATCGGCTCGGCAACTCGGCCGAGGTCGAACTGGAGCCAACCGCCGTGCCGTTGCGTCCAGTACTGACCCAGGTGGTCGATCAGGGGCCAGATGCGCGTGGCGGTCGCGGCCGGGGAGTTCCCGACAAGTGACGAAAACATGGAATTGACGCCTGCAGCACACGCTGCAGCGTTGTCGTCGTGCAATTCCATCACCGACTGGTTCCAGCTCCCAAGTACCCAGTGATCGCCATTCCCTGCGCTGTCAGGCACCAGATACTCGTCCTCACCGAGTGCGAACTTCAGCACTTCCTTGCGGGCAATCGCCTGCTCGAACAGATTTGTCATACCGTCAGTGTTACCCGAGCAACATTGCGTTCATGCGCCGACGCGCTCCGGCTGGCACTGACGACGTCCTCGACGTGCGCACCTGGTTCCAACGCAAGGGCCGACACGCCGACGAAGAAGAGCTGCTCGCAAACTCGCTGATGGAGTTACAAACCCGGCAAAGCGCGATCAATTCTCCTCGGTGCCCTGAGACGGGATCAGATCGTTCGAGTGCAAGGCGCCGAGGACGGAGTTGAGCGTGCTCAATGACCGACGACGGCAACGCAGCAATCGGGCGATCTGGCCCGTCTCAGCTGGGGAGGCGGTAGGCGGAGATGGTGGGTTTGAGGGGGCGGGCATACCAGAGAGGGCGGCGGAGGCCGCTGTCGTTGGTGGTGCCAGCCGGACGGGTCTTTTCCATCCACTCGAGGTAGGCCTCGCGTGACTTCGCTGTGTCGACGACGACGTCGCCGTACTCATCACCGACTGCCGCCGGGGTGACACGCACACGCTGATGCCAGCACTGCATGCCCGAGATCGGGTCGGGCTGCACGCAGAACGTGGCGTTCTGGTGGACGCCTGTGTCATGCCACCAAATACGGCCCGTGTCGGGATCAGCAGACTCGTACGCCGTCATGTTCTTTTTGTCTGCACCCTCACGCTTCAGCGTCCACGTGGTGCCCTGCTGATCGATCGTGGCCTTGCCAGCAGCCCAGTTGCGGCCCTCTTTTTCGTCGAGGCGCCAGCGACCCATGTGGTGCGATGCGGCGACGACACCGGGTCGGATGCCCTCGGTACGCCATGCCTGAATCACGAAGTGGCCAATGCGGGTCGAGATGCGGACGAGGCCGCTCTCTTCGATATTCAGCTTCTCGGCGTCTTCCGGGTGAATCCAGAGCGGGTGGCGGTGGCTGATCTCGTTCAGCCACTTCGAGTTGGCCGAGCGAGTGTGGATCAGCGTCGGGATGCGGAACGTCGGCAGCAAAATGCGCTCGTTGCCAGCCATGTCCATGTCTTCCCAATGCACGTGGCTCGGGATCCACTTCGGCGTTGAGTACTCGGGCCAGCCCCACTCTTTGAGGGTGGTCGAAAACAGCTCAAGCTTCTTCGACGGAGTGGGGAAGCCTTCCTTGATCTCGCCGTCGACCTCGACTGCGGGCGAACCGTCGCCGAGCTTGGCGAGTTCGGTGTTGGCAAAGCTCTCCTCGGACCCATCGAACGTGCCGATAGTGCCCGGCTTGCGGAACACCCCTGATGCGTCCTTGATGCAGTCGGCCACATCTGCAGCCGAGACGATCTTTTCGTACGGCGTGTACGGGTCGGTCGGCACCGCGAAGGCGCCGCGGTCACGCATGTATTCGAGGGGAACCTGGCCTGCTTCGGCGGCTGCCTCGGCGAGGCCTGGGACTTCTTCGGCAAAGATGTGGCCGTAGTACTCGTCGATGCTGATCGGGTTGCCCGGCCGTTCGTCCGATTCGAACCACTTGCGGATGCCCATCGAACCATCGGGATCAATTTTCCACGACAGGTCGATCCAGAACTCGTTTTCTTCCCAGACTTCGCCGGGGTTGTACTCGTGGCTTCGGGCATCCGGGCTCACCGGCTTGCCGTCCTTGATCTCGGCGTAGCGACGGAACACCGATTGGCGGAATCCAATCCACTTTCCGGCGTGCGTCTCGTACGACGCGACGTCGTGACGTTCTGCGCCGACACCCATCGGGAGCACGTAGTCAGCGAACCACGAGGTCTCCGACCACGTCGGCGTGAGCGCGACATGGCAGTTGACCTTCTCCGGGTCTTTCAAGGCCTCGAGCCAGGTGAAACCATCAGGGTTGGTCCAGATCGGGTTATAGACACGCGAGAAATAGGTGTCGAGCTTGCCGCGGCCTTCGTTGAGGAAGTGCGGAAGCAAGATCGACATCTCGTGGTACGAGAGCGGAAACTCTTGTGGCCAGCTCAGCTCGTTCCAGCGCTCGAGCGGCGGGGCCCCCTTGGGCTGGTGTGCAGTGAACTTGTTCCAGCCGTTGCCGGACGTACCACCCTCGGTACCGACCGAACCGGTGAGCACATTCAAAAAGAACAGACAGCGCGCGACCTGCCAACCGCCCTGGTTGCCAGCGCCTGCTGCGCGCCAGTTGTGGCTGGCAAACTTGGTCGGGTGCCTGCCGATGATCTCGGCGATCTCGCGGATCTGGGCGGCGGACACGCCAGTGATGTGCTCGGCGCGCTCGGGGGTGTACTCGCTGTAGTGATCTTTGAGCGCGGCCTCGACCGACTCGAAGGTTTGCGGCATGTCGGGGTACAACTCGGCGAGGAACGTCTCCCAGTTCACCCAGCGGCGCACGAAGTCACGTTCCCACTTGCCGCTCTCGAGGAGCAGGTGAGCGATCGACAGGCAGAGGAATGCTTCGGTACCCGGCCACGTCGGCAGCCAGTGATCGGCCTTCGAGCCGGTGTTCGACAAACGCGGATCGACGCAAATGACCGTCGCTCCCTTGCCCTGCGCTTCCATGATGCGCTGTGCGTGCGGGTTGAAATAGTGACCGGCTTCGAGGTGCGAGGAGATCAGGAAGATCACTTCGGCGTTGGCGAAGTCAGACGACGGGCGGTCGTGGCCCATCCAGCTCTGGTATCCGATTCGCGCATTCGAGCTACAGATGTTGGTGTGGCTGTTGTGGCCGTCAGTTCCCCAGGCTTTGAGCACGCGGTCGGCGTAACCGTCTTCGCCGGGGCGGCCGACGTGGTACATCACTTCGTTGTGGCGGTCTTCTTCGAAGGCCGTGCGAATGCGTCCACCGATTTCGGTGAGCGCCTGATCCCAGCTGATGCGTTCCCACTTGCCACTGCCGCGTTCGCCGGTCTGCTTGAGCGGGTACATGATTCGCTCTTGGTCATAGATCTGGTTGATCGTCGCCGGGCCTTTGGCGCAGTTGCGGCCGCGGCTGGCTGGGTGTTCGGGGTTGCCCTCGATTTTGGTGATCTCACCCGTCTCGTTGTCGAAGTAGGCAAGCAGGCCGCACGCGGCTTCACAGTTGAAGCACGTGGTCGGCACCAGCGTGTAGTTGCGTTCGACTTTGTCGGGCCACGCCTTCGCGTCGAGTTCGGTCCAGTCGTGCCACCTGTCGAGCGGCGGGTACTTCTGTAGATCAGTCATTTCAGAGCTCTTTCAACAACAGCGCTTCAGTTCGGGTCAGACCCCAACTGAAACTCAAGACAGTGGGACGGATTGGCCGGCGCGGACGAAGGCGGTTTCGGACAAGAACATGCCGAACAGTGCCGACAGGCCAGCGATGCCAACGACGATCGGAGTATCAATGTCGGCGGCCAGGGCGATGATCGCGAGGACGGCCGGAAGCAACATGCCGAAGACGAGGCCGCCCTGGAACAATTGTTTCTGGGCACCCTTGGTCATGTCGGCAATGGCCATTTCGACATGGCGACTGCCCTTGCTCTGGAGTTCGACCCAGCTGAGGAACGCAATGGCGATGACGCCGCCGAGCAGCGCCCACCACACGGCCCGCGGGGACGGGATGTCCATCGCAACGTCGAGGATCGCGTAGGCCGAGGCACCGGCAATGACCGCCCGAGCGAGCAACATCGGGAGCAGCAGTGGCGTCTGCCAGAGGTCGCGGCCTTCGCACTGACCGAACAGGAACGCCGTGTAGCCGGCCGTCGCTGCTCCCAAGAGTGCCGTGGGAATGGCGATGACCTGCAGTGCACTAGTTGCGTCGGCGGCACCGAGCAGGAACCAGACGGCCGACAGCGCAGCGAACCCACTGAGCACGTACGCACCCTTCACGAGCCACGAGTCGAAGTTCGACTTGGTGAGCAGGTAGTAGAAGCGCTTCGGCTGCTTGAGGTCACCGACCAGCAGGCCGCCGGTGAGGGCCAACATGATGCCCGCAACGATTGGCGGGACGACGCCGACAGCAGCTTGCTTGTCGGCATGACCGAGCACCATCATCAGGGCAGCCATCATCATGATGCCGCCAGCGACGGCCTTGGTGACCAGGTAGCCAGACACCATCATGTCCCACGTGGTCTTGTGCGAGGTCGTGTATGTCGTACGCGCCACGATGCCGGCATCGCCGTGACCCTTGTGATTGAGCACCGGCGTCTGGCGATGGTCGGGCGTCGTGTCGGCCCAGATCATGCCGTCGGCGTTGATCTTGGTGCGAGTCGGGTCGAGCGAAGCTTGATCGGCGCCCTTGTAGAACACTTTCGGCTTCGTGTTCTGCTCGGGCGAGCGAACGGCCACATCTTCGCGGCCAATGATCTTCGCCACCGGATCAGTGGGGTTGTCGAAGTCGACGACCTTGATTGCTTCGGTTGGGCACACCACAACGCATGACGGCTCAAGGCCGACCTCGATGCGGTGATTGCAGAAGTTGCACTTCTGCGCTGTGTTCGTGTCCGGGTTGATAAACAACGCGTCGTACGGGCAGGCGTTCATGCACGACTTGCAGCCGATGCAGTTGTCGTCTTGGAAGTCGACGACACCGTTGTCGGCACGGAACAGTGCGTTGGTCGGGCAGATGGTCATGCACGGTGCGTCTTCGCACTGGTTGCAGCGCATCACCGAGAAGTGTCGACTGGCGTCGGGGAACTTCCCGGTTTCGATGTACTTCACCCAAGTTCTGTTCACACCCAGAGGCACGTCATGTTCGCTTTTGCACGCAATGGTGCACGCGTGACAGCCAATGCAGGAATCGCTGTCGAGCAAGAACCCCAGTCGGGTCATCGCTCCCCCATTCATCTGTGTTCGTCGAGTCGAGCCGCCAAATGGCGGAGTGCACTCATTCTGTACCCACGGTCACATCGTCGATAGGCCAGTTCGGCCTGTGGGGTCAAAGGTCTGTTCTATGGCTTGTCATAGACTGGGCATGTGCCATTGCCCTTCAACTTCCCCGACTTGGCATCGCTCGACCTGTTCCGCTCAGTGGTCGAACTCGGCAGCGTGTCGCGCGCAGCCGAAGCGCACGGCATCGCACAGCCCTCGGCGTCGAGTCGCATCCGCACACTTGAGGGCCGGCTCGGCCTCCGCCTGCTTGACCGCTCCCCCACCGGCTCGCGCCCCACACCAGATGGCCAGTTGATATCCGGCTGGGCGGCAGAGCTATTGCGTTACGCCGACACGTTGGCCGCCGGTGTTGCATCGCTGAAGGCCGAACAGAGCGGCCTCCTCCGCATCGCCGCGAGCTACACGATTGCCGAGTACTTGCTCCCCCCGTGGCTCGAACGATTTCTGGCTGATCGCCCTGACGACTCGGTGACGCTCGAAGTCACAAACAGCCGCGCCGTGCTCGACCGGCTCGAAGCCGGCTCGGTCGACCTGGGCTTCGTCGAGTCACCGACCGTGCCAGCATCCCTGAACCAGCAGGCGGTCGCCGCGGACGAACTCGTGCCCGTCGTTGCCCCCCGCCACCCGTGGGCAAGCCGAGCCTCAGTTGATCTCACTGAGCTGGCAACGACTCCCCTTGTATTGCGCGAGCGCGGCTCGGGCACCCGTGAGGCCCTCGAAGCGTTACTTGCATCGGTCGGCCACGATGCACCGCAGTCGGCGCTCGACCTCGGCTCGATCTCAGCCGTGCGCATCGCGGTCATTAACGGATCGTCGCCGACCGTGATTAGTCGCTTGGCCGTTGCCGACGACATCGCCAACGGTCGCCTCGTCGAGCTCACCGTTCCCGGCCTGCAGATCAACCGCACGCTCCGCGCCGTGTGGCCCCGTCGGAACGAACTGTCGCGCCTCGCCGCGGCGCTGCTGGCAACCCTGCCGACTGAGGCCTGATCGGATTGCGTTCATCCATCATCTTTGCCGGACGGGCGTGATCAGTGACTTGGGTGCGGAAGCAATGATGATATGGGTGTCATCCTCGCCGCTTTGGGTGGCCTGTGGGGGCTCGGCGGCTGCACAATCGGGGCGGGTTTCCAGCGTGGTCTGATGGTGGCATGATAGTGGCATGACACGCGCTCGGATCAGTACGACCGTCGACCGGACCCTTCTCGATGACGCCCGCCGACTCCACGCTGGAACCACCGATGCTCAGCTCGTCGATGCGGCGTTGACGGCCCTCCTCGGTAGCTACCGATCCGCAGAGATTGACGCCGCATACGAAGCCGCGTACACGGTTCACCCGATCGACGGCCAAGACGACTGGGGCGACCTCGCCTCGTTTCGTAGCGCCGCTGGGGCAAGATGAGCTCATTGCCGGTCCGGGGCGAACTGTGGTGGTGCGAACCGCCTGAAATCGGGCGACGACCCGTGGTGGTGCTATCGCGCGACGTGGCGATTCCGCGGCTTCGGCGCGCCCTGATCGCGCCATGTACGACCACGATCCGAGGCTTGCCGAGCGAGGTCGTTCTCGAGCCCGGCGAGGATCCAATCGGACGTCGCTGTGCGGTCAATCTGGACTCAGTCGAATCGGTGTCGACTGCGCTACTCGTTGAGCGGATCGGCGCACTCAGTGGAGCGAGGATGCGAGAGGTCTGCCAAGCACTCGAGGTCGCTGTCGACTGCCGTTGATCGACGCGAGATATCGAGCACCTGACCGAGCGCCGAGGTGCCATTCCTGAGCGGAGTGCTCCGGTGTCGGTGGTGAGCGATAAGGATGGCGATCAGCGAGATCTGTAGACGCGCCAGCGGTGATCGATGCGCAGGACGATGACGGTGTGCTGATCGTCATCGAGCTCGTAGATCACGCGGTAGGCCCCTCGTCGTGCAGAGTGGAGCCCGGCGAGTTCGCGCTGCAGACGCCCGCCGACGCGGTGGGGGTTGTCGACGAGGGCGCCCAGCATGAACTCGACGATCGCAGCTGCGGTGCCTTCTGCGAGTCGGCCCAGGTGTCGTTGGGGTGTGACGAGGATCTGCGCGGAATCCTGAATTTGGAAGGCGTTCAGGGGTCGATTCGGAGTGGTCGAAGCGCTCCGGCGGGTGCTGGTCCGGTGGTTTCGTAGCGGCCTTGGAGGTTGATGGTCGGATGAGCGAGCGGAGAGAGTCGAGCGACGTCGGCTGGGTCGATGTGGTGGCCGGTGGAGGCGAGGTGGTCGAGGGCTGCTTGGGTGTAGACGGTTTGCCAGAGCACGATGATGTTGACCATGACGCCGAGCGCTCCGAGTTGGCTTTCTTGGCCGGCTTGGTACCGCTGGGAGAGTTTGCCGAGGCCGCCGTTGAAGACGTCTCGGGCGAGTCCGTTGCGGCTTTCACCGCGGTTCAAGATCCGTTGGATGTCTCGCCGGTAGACGGGGTCGTCGCAGTAGTTCAAGATGTGGAGGGTCTTGATGATCCGGCCGAGTTCGACGAGCGCCCGGGCGAGTCGTGACGGGTTCGGGCCGCGTTGCAGGGTGCGCATGATTGTCGAGGGGACGACGGTGCCGGCTTCGATGGAGGCGGTGAGTCGGCAGATCTCGTCCCATTCGTCGGCGATGAGTTTGGTGTTGATCTTGTTTCGGGCGAGGCCGTCGAGCGGCCCGTAGTCGGCGGCGGGGTCGATGCGCCAGAGCCGGTGGTCGCCGAGGTCTTTGAGGCGTGGTGCGTAGCGGTAGCCGAGCGTCCAGCACAGGGCGAACACGATCTCGGATGCTCCGGCGGTGTCGGTGGAGACGGTGTCGGGTTTGATGCTGGTCTTGTTCGCCACCAGACCGTCGAGGGTGTAGAGACTGTCTCGTTGCGTGCCGGGAATCAGCGTCTGATGGAACGACGAGTGGGTGTCAGCCATCCACGTGTACAGCGTCGACCCGCGCTGTCGTCCGAAGTAGCGCGGGTTGTAGCCGGCGTGAATCGTCGACACCGGGATGACGAGGCGCATCCCGTCGGCGGATGCCATGTCACCGCCGCCCCACACCGCAGCCAGGGGTTGTTGTGCGTGGAAATCGAACAGCAGCGTCGAGGCGCGTGAATGCGTGTCGGTGCGGATGTAGTTCTGGGCCACCCAGTTCAACCGGTCTCGGGTGAGCGCCGGGTCGTCTTCGACCGCGACGGGTGTGAGCCCAACGTTGCAGGCGTCGGACACGAGCATCGCCGCCACCGATTCGCGCAGATTCGTGGTCCGTGTCGGTGCGCCTGAGATGTGGGTGTACTCACCGAGATACGGAACCCACTTGTGGACCTCAAGCGGTACGTCAGCGATCTCGACCTCGGGGAGCAGTCCTTCGACCAGGTCGCGGAGTTCGATGAGGCTGTCTGGTTCGTCGACGGCATCGAGTGGTGTGACGACAATGCGGTCGGCGCCGTTGCGTTCTTCGATCCGGAAGTCATCGTTGTCGTCGAAGTTTGCTGCCACGCTTTCCCATGTGGCGCCGAGGGTGTCGGTGAGCCTGGCGATGACGTCGCCCGGATCGGTGTCCAAGGCGAGGGCGGCGCATGCTTCGATGCGCTGTTCTTCCCAGGTGTCTGGCGGGAGGAGTTCGGCGCGTGGGTCGCCCCAGCGAAGACTGCCCGCCAGGTAGATGTCGCGCCGTCGCAGCCCGGCCCGCAGCCGGTCGAGGACACAGCACGTGTACGCGGCACGGTTGACGGTGTCACTGTCGGAGTTCATCACGTACGGCCCCCACGACGTTGTGACGACATCGAGCGGCACCTCGTCGTCGGGCAGTCGTGTTGTGCGGGGTCGTGTCTCGTGCCAGTCGCGGAGGAACTCGAACGCTTCGATCACTGGGGCTTCGGTGTCGATCGACTCGAAGACCACTGCGTCGAGGAAGCGGGTGAGGAACTTGCGGATCTGCGGGTACGCCGCGATCAGGCGGTCGTGGAACGGATCCGACGGTGCGCGCATCAACGCCGTCACCGTCCCCAACGCCTCGTCGAGATGCTCGCGGTCGTCACGGATCACCGCAATCGCATCGTCGACGGCTGCGGGGTCGTCGAGAGCGTCGAGCACGGTTCGCAATGCCGCGTGGATTTCGCTCACGGCTCGGTCGTAGTCGCGATGATCCTTGTCGCGCAGCTTCTCGCCACGCTGTTTGGCTGCGCGCTGCAGATCCCCGAACACGATGTCGAAGATGTCCACCACATCGTCCTGCGCACTACGTGTCAGCGAGTGCGCGAACGCGACAAGCGTCGCAGCGCGTCGTTGCGGTGCGAGATCGCGGAGCTGGCTGACCCACGCGTCTTCGGCGTACCTGGCGAGTCCTGCGACACGACGACCGGGAAGGCGAGACAGATCAACGTTGCCGGCATCGAGGGCCCGGATCTCCTCGAGCCGATCGAGGCCCTGCACCAAACCGGCAACCGTCGGGCTGAACGGCGAGCGACGGAGGCGATCCAACTCCGAACGGCGCTTGCCTGCTGGCCTAGTGAGTAACGCGTCGAGCCGCTCGTGCAGTTCCGGCGGAGCCGCTGCGTCGATGCGGCGCCACAGATGCTGCGAAGCTTGGTCCCTGACCGACGCAACCAACCGTTCGATGGTCTGCTCGCTCGGCAACAAGATCCGCTCGTCGAGCATCTTGCGGTGCACCGAACGAACCAGCACGCTCGGTCCGAGGTCGTCGTTCCACGCCATCCGAAACAACCACCGCTCCAGTCGACGTTGCACCTCATCGTCGGAGTAGTCGACATAGCCGTAGCGCTCACGGATCTCGGTTGTGTGCTGCCAGCGCGCCGGCGACTTCGCGTAGGCGACCAGCACGCCGGGATCGCCGATACGCAACTGGCGGGCGATCGCTGCGACCACGGCGTCGGGAACGCCGGTGGCGTCGGGAAGGAACGTGCCGATTGCGCGGACCGTCGCCAACTGCACAGCGAAGCCGAGGCGCATCGTGTCGCCATACCGACTGTCCACCAGGTCGAGATCGGGATCGCTGAGATGACACCAGCGGCCGAGCCAGTCCCGCTCGATCCGCTCCGGGAACCGCCCGTAGCCGGCGGCGTCGCGTTCAGTCGGTCGAGTCGTCACCGGACCCAACATTCCCGATGTTCTTCACGACATGGCGGTACACCGTCATTCGGCTCACACCGAACATCTCGCCGATCTGTTCCCACGTGTACTCGCCAGACTCATACATCCGACGGGCCTCGATCGTCTTGGCCGGCGTCATCGCCGACGGACGCCCCCCAACCCGTCCACGAGCCCGCGCAGCGGTCAGCCCGGCGTGGGTGCGTTCGCTGATCAGCTCGCGTTCGAACTCCGCGAGCGCTCCGAAGATGTGGAACACGAGCTTGCCGCCCGACGTCGTGGTGTCGATGTTCTCCACCAAGCTCCGGAACCCGACCTGACGATCCGCAAGTGCGTTGACAGTGTCGATCAGATGGCGCAGCGACCGGCCGAGGCGATCGAGCCGCCACACGACCACCGTGTCGCCCGGGCGCACATGATCGAACAAGCTCGCCAACTCGACGCGGCGGTCGTTGACTCCCGACGCCTTCTACTGGAACACGCGATGGCATCCAGCGTCGCTGAGCGCATCGAGCTGCAACGCCATCGTCTGATCGACCGTCGACACCCGCGCATACCCGAGAAGATCACCCACCCGGGGAAAGTACCAGAAACGGTAGTCATGCCGTCAATAGCTACTTTGATTCTGTGCATGGGTTCTGGTACCCACTTTCGACCCGATTCGGGCCAGAATCGACCGAGTACCAAAAACGACCGTTTCTGGTACGCGCCGCGTGACTGGCTCGCCAGCCCGGTGACCATGCTCGCGACCGAGCGAAGGCTCCACCAGCGGTGCTGGTGGAGCCTTCGTGAGTAGTCTTGGCTCCGGTTTACTGAGAGGAGTCTCGTTGCTCGGTTTCCAGAGCGCTGAGTCGCAGTTCGATCGATTCGATCTGCGATCGGACAGACTCAACCTCTTGGTCGACCCAGAAGCGGGGGGCGTACATCGAACCCTTTGTCATGAAGCGGACGTATTTGTTCTTGAACCCCGGTTTCACGTTCAGGGTTTCAATTCTGACGGTTTCGTTCTGGCGAGGTAGCGAGAAACGCAGACTCCGATTGTCGCACCGATCACGACGGCCAGGGTGGTGTTGATCACGTTCGTGAGCAGAAGAGCAACGATGATGAAGGCGACGAACCCGGCCCAAGGCCGTACGTGTTCTAGGCGCAGGCTCATCGGCTGAGCGCTCCAGCACCACAGCCGGCACCAACGGCGGCGACGACTCCGGGGGTGGTGGTGCCGGCCGAAGAGATTGCGACGATTCCGCCGGCCAGGCCCCACAGAGCGCAGTTGTAGACACGCCGGTTCCACGTCCAAGGCTTGTACCACGGATCAGCCACGACCGGGTAGGCGGTGCTTGCGTTGTGATCGACGGTTTGGGTGATCGTGTTCCCGTTCACGGTGTAGTGAGTCGACACGGGAGCTCCGTTGGCGTCGGTTGCCCAGGCGGGTGCCACAGAACTGATGATGACATCGCTGGTGACTCCCGATGCGTCGGTAGCCGTCTTGATCACGTCGATGGAGCCGTCTGGGTTGGATTGCAGCCGTGCGTCGGAGGGCACGGATACCGGGAAGTCGAATGTGGTGGGCGCTGCAGCTGAGTCGATCGTGATGAGGATCTGGGCTCCTCCGTCGACCGTGGCCTGCGCGACGATGTTCGTGCCAACAGCAACGTCGCTGTAGACAACCTGATCGCCGACGAGCGTCCCATCAGCAGTTGCGCCGCCGGGAATACCGAGACCCACCGCGCCCTCACCGGAGTCGATCGTGATCGCCCCTGACGCGTCCGAGGGAATCGTGACATCGCTGACTCCGAGTTCCACTTCGAAACCGTCGTCGGTGCTCGACAACGCTGCTCCATCAGCAACCCCGGCCACGTTGGCCACGTCCTCGGCCGTCGAGACGGCATCGGCGTCGGGCGATTGAGCGTTCGCGGTGACCGGCTGAACGAGTCCGACGCTGGCAACAGCAACAGCTGAAGCCAACAGAATCGAGATGCGGCGACCATGAGTGTTCTTCGCTTTCATAGCAATCTTCTCCTGAGTGTCTGGTTGCCACAGGTGAACCTGGAGGGCCTTTCGCATGCCAAGTGTTCTTGACGTACGTACCGTAAGCAGAAGACTGGACGTGCGTCAAGTATCTCTCTATGGTTGTTTCCATGCTTGCTCCTCCTTCTCGCCGCGACCAGATCCTGAACGCCGCCCGAGACGCGTTCACCACCGCCGGCTACGACGGCACAGCCGTCGGCGACATCGCCAGAAATCTCGGCATCTCAAAAGCAGCGATCACGTACCACTTCCCGGCTAAGGCCGACCTCATCACAGCGCTCCTCGACCCTCTCATCGACCAGCTCCAGACCGTCCTCGCCCAACGACCCGAACCTGCATGGCCAACCGAGGTCCGCCAACTCCTCCACAACTACTTCGTGGTGCTCATCGAATCCATCGACCTCGCTCGCTGGGCAGACACCGACCCCGCACTGCGCGCGGACAATCGGCCGGGAACAACGCTGCGCCGATTCGACCAGCAGCTCGCTCAACGAATTGCTGACCCCGACCCCACCCGCCAAGACCACATGCGCGCCCTCGCCGCAATCGGAGGAATCTGGCGACCCCTCCACCACGAACCTGCCCTCCAACTCCTCGAACACATCGACGAAATCATCAATGCAGCACTTGTCAGCTACGCCCCACTCGATGCGCAGCTGCCCACCTGACCTCTCCTGGCAGGGCTCTTGAGCCGAGCCGGTGAACGCTGGTCAATGGGACCCCAAATTCAGGATCCTGCGTCAATCCTCCTCACACCCCTCGTTGCGCTGGGCCGGTGACGCGCGGTTCGTATGGTTCGTCGTGCTCGGTCACTTGGGGGCGAAGCGGGCGCGCAGTTCGTCGCAGGTGATGTAGTCGCCGGCGTCGGCCGCACGCTTCGCTTCGGTGAGTTCGCGCATCGCTTCGGGGTCCGACAGCAGTTCGAGGGTGTCCTCGAGTGACGCCAGGTCGTCTGGGCTGATCATGACGGCTGCGGGTCGACCGGGTTGGACCGGATGTCGATAAGCGCTCTAAACTGTGACCGCAGCTCCGTAGTCGTCGTGTCGTAACGGTGAGGTTCGTCTACGGTCTGGCTGTGGCCATTGATCGTCCAACTCGCTCATTTTGGCGTTGCGTCGGTTCTCTTGCTGTCGCTACCGCCGGGATCGTCGGTTGTTCGAGCGGATCGGATTCGTCTGCGACTTCGCGACCCGACGACACCATGGTCGCGGCACGAGCGATCGATGCCTTCGGGGAGCGATACGCCGGGTCGGTGAGCCCAGCTGAACAAGTTCAGATTCCAGGCTCGTTGGATATTGACGCAGTTGATGATGAACTCGACATGGACATCGTGCTCGTCCGATCGGCAGATCTGAACGAAGCGTCCTGGAGGGTCATCAGTGTTGACGACCGCGGCGATTACTGGGTGGTCGAGATGGCGTCGAGCGGCGGGACGAATTACTTCTCAGGTCCGTTGTTCTTCGTCGTCGACGACAGCGACGATGTCGTCCAGGTCGAAGCGGAAGATGTCGGTGAAACCATCACAACGTCTGTGAGCTGACGCCGAAAGTAGACCCCGTCGAGCGCTGCCGGCACAGGTGTTCGGGACAGATCGGCGAGCATTCTCGGCGCCTGACCGATCGCGTAGGTGTCGATCAGAAGTGGTTACCGGCTCGCCGCCACGATGTCGTTCCGAGTTATCGATGGCCGAGTCTCAGGCGACTGTCTTGTTGGCGTACTTGCGTTGAGCGGCCTGCTTGGTGACTCCGAGCATCGCCCCGATCTCTGACCACGGTCGCTGAGCACTGCGAGCGGCTCGAACGGCTGCATCGAGTTCGTCCTCGACGCGGCGACGCTGATCAACCAGTTCGGCGATCTGACGCAAGGCATCGGTATCGACCTCGCGAAGATCACTGGAATCGACGTCGTCGGCCCAGCGCTCGAGGTTGGCTGCTCGTTCTTGTCGTGTGGCACTCATGGCTTCTCCATTACTCTCAGGAACTTCTTCCGGGCCCTCATGGCGTGGATCACCGCTGCGTCGTCGTCGGTCTCGAACGCTTGCCAGGGGTGTCGAAGGGCGTGGAGCATGTCGTCGTCGGAGACACCGTGCTTGCGAACGCTCGCCTCGATGTCCACTTCTCAAGGGTAGCGATGAATGGAATGACCGTCAACACATGTTGACAAACGCGCCCAGAACGTTCGCCGGCGAGCCGCTTCACCCCGCTCTAGAACCGGTATTTCGATCGGCACTACCCGTCCCACAACGCGCAGAGGATCGCCCTGTCGCCGCGTCCCCGAAGTGCCGTTGGACGGCACCCATATCAACAGTCGCTCCGGTTCGACCGACCCGCTTGAGAGCTGCATGCCTGCTCGGCCACAACAGGACGGCAACGGACTAACTCGCTGTCGGGAGCTCGATATACGTGACAGGGAGCGGCACCGGCGGTAGATGTCTGAGCCGCGGGTACGCCGCGAGCAGATCCTCCCATCGGCGGTCGGAACAGATGTGCTCGCCAGCAACGTCGAGCCACTCTGGGTCGCGTGCGTTCAGCGGTTTGATCACGCCGCCATCGGGTCGGACCAGATGTATTCGGCCATGCCGATCACGACGGCCCCGCAATTGTTTTCGATGCTTCTGTCGGTCGTGTGTTCCACAGAGCGGCATCGAGTTCGATTGGTCGGTCGTTCCACCGT
>Ga0209390_10002056_pt1 | contig 36603 bp, 38 predicted proteins | sample BON01_FD_187212 | JGI IMG/M metagenome (GOLD analysis project Ga0209390, IMG submission 187212) | Freshwater microbial communities from Lake Bonney liftoff mats and glacier meltwater in Antarctica - BON-01 (SPAdes) (version 2) | ecosystem: Environmental > Aquatic > Freshwater > Ice > Glacier...
GCGGGGTATCGCAGATTTATCGAGCGGCGCTTGCGTGAGGACTTCGGTTTTGACGGTACGCCAATTCGGATCGTCATGCGGGTCCGTGAAAAGCGATCCCGCCGCTAGAGGTACTCAATCTGACTCCAAACCATGGGATAGGGTTAAGAGTCGTGTCACGGGCTGTGGCGCAGTTTGGTAGCGCGTCCGGCTGGGGGTCGGAAGGTCGCAGGTTCAATTCCTGTCAGCCCGACAACTGTGAGGGGCAAAAAACTGTTTAATACCAACGGATATTGCCCCATGTTTCATTATTCAAAAGATCTGTGCCACTATCCGTGCCACTAACAATCCTAAATTCGTTGCTCTTACAAATTGTGCGCGGAGCGCCTACCCTTTAAGGCATGACGGACACACAGACTCAATTGCGGTGCAAAGATTGCATGGCTGTTTTGGCCAGCGTGACGTTGACGGATGATTTGATCACGGCAAGTTTCGTGGAAGCTGTTGCCGAGAGTCACATTGACGATGTTTTCACAAATGAACGGACGCTCCCCATGTTTTCAAAGGCGCGGGTAGTAACGCAAATCAATGTGACCCTCGATGAGGAAAACACTAGCTACTCGGTTCAATGTCGGTGCAAGGAAAGCCAGCGAACAAAAATCCGCGACGTAAACACGGTGGAACTCGCACAGTTGGCACGGTCTGGAACGAATCGTAATAAATTAGTTTAATCTGGTACACTTTGACAAAACTTAAGAAATGCTGGTCACAAATCTCACCACGGTGAAGACCACACTAAAGCACAGTAAGCGCTGTTATCACTAACAGGAGCCTGCTATGCACGAAACACAGTCACAATTCGTCTCACTCACTACGGCCGCCGAGCGTGCCGCCGTCTCAGCCCGAACAATCCGCCGAGCTATCAGTAGCGGTGAAATCTGCGCCTACAAAGTTATGGGGCAACTCCGGCTCAAATCCGGTGACGTCGATGTTTGGTTGACGTCACGGCCATTGGTCACGGTGAAGCGGTGACCTGGGCTCAATTTCCACATGACTTGGCGGCACGAATGGAGGGGCGCGGGATCTCACGCGATGCCAGACTTTTGATGTTCGAGTCGTATCTCTATTGCGCCGAAGCCTCGACCGACGGACACATTCGTGCGGCCTTAAGTCGGATCTGTGATTCACCGGATCCTGCCGCCGCCGCTGATGAGCTAACCAAAACTGGATTCTGGGAGTCAACGGAGGAAGGCTATTTCGTTCAGTCATTTTTGAATGACAATTTGGAGGCAAACTACGTTGAACTCCTGCGAGAAAATGCGGTCGAACGCAAGCGTCGAAACCGTTTGCACAAAGTTGGGGATCATTCAATCTGTATCAAAGGGAATTTTTGCCCGGCTGGTGAAATCGAGCACAAGAGTAAAAGTTCCGCTATGTCACGTGACAAGAACGTGAATGTCACGAGTAATCAAAGCAAAGCAAAGCAAGTCAATAACGAAGCTGAAGCTTTGATTACTAAGCAGGGTGCTACGCCCGACGCGCCTAAGGGCGCTCTGGGCTTCGCACCTAACGGTGGTCTGGTCATATCCGACGGGTTAGAGAATTGGCCGCATCCTCACATACGCGTCGATTCAATGGCGTGCGTGATCTGCGGAATGGAACACGCCCGCGGCCGACACTTTCCTACCAATAAGACTCAGGAAGTTTCGTATGTCGTTGACTACTTGAACAAGGCAAAAATCGGTACGGAAATTTCCTACGAAATAGACCAGAGTTCAAATCTTATTTCCATCGTGCTTGGTGCGTTCTTTGAGAACGTTAAGGTCGAATTCAGATGCGGTTCGCAGGATCTTGACGCAAAGTTAACTGAGGATCTTGTGGTGACTTCATTACGCATTTGGTTGCCAACACCACCATCATTTTCAGAGTGGCCGAATAACACTAGAAACCTCTGGCTCCAACCTGTGAGGGCGCTCGCGGAATCAATCAACGCAGAGCAGTGCGGGTTCTATTTGCGCCGTGCTGATCCATCCGACCAAACCTCAAAGATAACCGGTTGCGAATTGTTCATTGGTGACACCCAGGGCATCGGATATTGCATGGAATCAATCGAGGAAATCATGAACGCAATACAAGAACTATCGGACACAAAACCTGAGCAACCTGATGTCAACCTACCCGCACCAACCGAAGCCAACACCGAAACGAACGGAGAGAAAAATGATTAGAAAAATGACCTTGCCAAAAATTATCCGCGTGCGAGGAATTGACGCCGCCGGCATGATTCGGTACTCACGAATTTATCAACAAATGCCGGCCGCTGAAAAGTTCGCTGACGCGTTGAGAACGCACAATTACCGGGTGCGAATCGAAATGTCTCACGATGTTGAGTTCGAGCTAGTTACCGGTTCCGATGTCTAGCGCGATTCGGTTGGATCTGCCTCCAGCGGCTTGGCGCGCATTGCACTCGGGATTCCTGGACTACCTGTTGGCAATTGACCCCGATGTCTCTGGGGCATTAATGCGACGCCTTGATGGTCAACTGTCCTTTGAGCATTTCATGTTGGCAATTCACAGCACGCGCGTACTTGAGCCACATGTCCGGCTGGATGAAGCCGCCGATTGCGTCATCATTGGGCTTGGCGTGCCAGTTAACGGCGGCAATCGTTGGGTGTTGTTCACAATGCCGGGCGCACCTTATGGCGTTACACCAGCATGGACTGATGCGGCCGGCATGTTTCGCCTGGATGAAGAATTGTCCGAGATTCTCGGCGGTGAAGTGTGAACTCGAATGAACCCACGCGAGGCATACCCCGAGGAATCGTCACTCTGGTCACCCTGCTTCCTTCCTCGCGCGCCCTTTCAAGCGGCGATAACCTTTCAGGAGCCGCCTTGTGAGGCTAACAGGTGGCGCTAAAGCACTCACAACTTCGGAGCCTTTGATCACCAAAGGTTTCCCGAAAGATCCAGCGGCGCGCATGATTCGTTGGATTGAAACCTTCATCGTTGTGCCGCGCGGTCATGGCGCGCGCTCTCCGATGAAGCTGGCACCTTTCCAACGGAAAATCATTAAGGCTTGTTTCGGAAATGCGGCCGTGAAAACGGCGCTGGTGTCTTTACCGCGTGGTAATGGGAAAACGTCCCTGGCGGCCGCTTTGTGCCTTTATGCGCTACTTGATGACTCGGTGCCGGATCCTGAAATCATCGCGGTTGCGAGTGATCTTTCGACAGCAGAAATTTTGTTGAAAACGTGTCGGCGCATGGTGGAATTGAATCCACTACTTTTTGAGCGTTGCGTCATTTTCAAAGATCGTATTGAGTGCCCGGCAACCGGTGGAGTTTTGCGCGCCTTGCCAAGTATTGAAACAGCGTTGCACGGCCGGGATCCAAATTTATTGATTTTGGACGAGCTTCATTTGGTTTCACCAGAGATTTGGGAAGCCTGCCAAACGGCTACCGGCAAGCGGTCAAAGTCTTTGATCCTAGCTATTTCCACGCCGGCAACTCGACGCGAGGGCGTCATGTGGGATCTGGTGCAACACGGACGCGAAAACGTGGATCCTTCATTCGCGTTCATCGAATATTGCGCGCCCGCAGATTGTGCGCTCGATGATGAAAACGCGTGGAAAATTGCCAACCCTGCAATTGCCGCCGGGATTCTCAGCATTGATGGTTTGCGCTCATCTTTTACAACAACGCGGCCGGCGCGGTTTCGACAGTTGCGGCTTGGCCAATGGAGTGATTCGGATGAATCTTGGATCCGTTTTGAACCGTGGATGGCACTCGCTGATCTTGATCGAGTTGTGCAACCGGGGGAGCGCGTAATTCTGGGATTTGACGGTTCGATGAAAAATGACGCGACAGTTTTGGCTGGTTGCACAATTCCGAGCGCACCCGATGAAATGCCCCATATTTTCATCCGTGCAATCTGGGCGCGAGATAAGCAAGATCCCAATTGGCAGGTTGACCGCGATGAAGTGGATTCCGTTATCCGGCAAACGATGCTGGAGTTCAATGTTGAGGCGTTGGCCGCAGATCCATTTTTCTGGCAATCCGAACTCCAACGATGGGACAACGAATTCGGCAACATCCTTTCGTGGAATACCGGTTCACCGCAACGCATGGCCAAAGCGTCAGATCGGTTCTACGCGAACTACGCCGCCGGCACCTTAAGCCACGACGGCAACGAAATGCTGGCACTTCATGCAACAAACGCAACACTACGAGACACGCCTTATGGCGTTGTTCCGGTGAAGAAAACGAAAAACTCGCAACACAAAATCGACGCATTAGTTGCGTCAATCATCGCCCACGATTTCGCCATGACTGTGGCAAATCAACCCATTAAAAAACAACAAATGACAGGAGTCATTTTCGTATGAAAACACCAAATGAAATTCGGCAACAACTCACCCGCAAGCTCGCACTTCAGCGGGTAGCGGCGAACACGGCCGGCTCTTACTACGCCGGCACGCAAGCCCTGCAATTCCTTGACCCCGAAATCGCCCGCATGACAGCGGGACGGCTGAAAACTCTTAATGTGAATTTCGCGCGCCTTGCCATTGATTCGCTGGAATCTCGGATCCAAGTCTCGGCATTTGCAACAACTCCAGGCGGCGCCGCTGATCCTGCTTTGTGGGCAATATGGCAGGCGTCCAACATGGACGAACAAAGCCAATTGGCGCACCTTGACGCCCTGATTTTCGGCCGCGCGTATTTCATGGCTGGTGCTAATTCTGACGGCTCTCCAAGGCTCTCAGCGGAGTCATCGTTGCAATGCGCGGTGCATCGTGACCCCATAACGCGAGAGATCACGGCGGCACTTAAGCAATGGCGCGACGATGACGGATTTACTCATGCCTACGTGATGACGGCCAATGAAGTTTCCGAATATGTTTCGACGTCATCGCTGAGCCTTGACCCGCTGTTCACCGGGCAACCTTCAAATCTTGGCGATGCGTTCACTCTGGTGCGAACCGAACCAAACCCGCTTGGCGTGGTGCCTTTCGTGGCGCTGGTCAATCGGCCGCGGCTACAAACCCCCGACGGTGAAAGTGAATTAACCGACATCATGCCGTTGGTTGACGGTATTGCGAAATTGTCAACCGATTTGATGGTTTCGGCCGAGTATTCGGCATCACCACGGCGTTACGTCACCGGGATTGCACCAGCGGATGCAACGCAAGCCCAAATGGATGAAGTCGCAGATCAAATCAAAAAACGCTGGGAGCGCGCGCACGCCGCAAAATTTTTGATCGCTCCCAATGCTGATACACGGTTCGGGCAATTTGATACGCCGAGTCTGTCCAACTACATTTCCAGCATAGAAATGCTGTCGTCTCAAATCGCGGCCATTGCATCATTGCCGCCGCAATACCTGAGCTTGCTCAACAGCGCTCCGACATCGGCCGATGCGATTCGCGCAAGTGAATCACGGCTTACCGCGAAAGTGAAACGCCGCACCCAAACATGGAGCGGCGCCTACGAAGAATTGATGCGGCTGGCCGTGTTGATTCGAGACGGACAACCGGATCCACGTTTGCAGGATATGGAAACGCTGTGGGTGAGTGCGGAAACCTCGACGCTGGCACAAACCGCCGATGCTGAAACCAAGCTTTACGCCGCCGGCGTGATCGACCAGCGCACGGCACTTTCGGCGTTGGATTATTCACCGCAAGAAATCGACCGCATCATTGATGCAACACAAAGAAATGGAGCAATCGCATGATCGAAACAATCACGGAACCAACAGAATCAACAGCGCCGGATCCGATAGTCCAGGAATCACCAGTCCCGTCCGAACCGGCAACGGATCAAAGTTTTGATGCCGAGGCTCAAGTTTTCTCAGCCGAGTATGTCAAGGCGCTCCGAGATGAATCCGCCGGGCACCGCATCAAAGCAAAACGCATTGACGAGGCAAATGCACGCCTATTGCATAGCATTGCCGAGAGTGACGGTCGACTCGTTAACGCGACCGAAATCAAACTTGATGACGCACTACTCGATGGTGACGGAATCGTTGATCCGGCTAAGGTGCGCGATGCTATCGCCGCACTGATTGCTGGCAAACCGTATTTAGCATCACGCAAGGCAATCACGGTTATCCCGCAAGGTGTGCAAGCCGAAACCGTGGCACCAATTTCGTTGTTCAGTCTGGTTGCCGAACGCGCATGAAATTTGTCTCTAGCTGGTTTCCTGTGCTACTATGGGATTCGGCTAGAGGCCACTTCATTAGCGCATAACGCTTGATGCGTATCGCTCCCCAAATCAAACGAAAGTGACCTCTCATGGCCAACACAACGTCAACAAATCCAACGCTTACCCGCGATCAAGTCGAAGCCATTCTGGTTTTGCCCCTCACGCAGGCCAGCACCTACATGAGCGCAGGTTTTCCTGTATTCGTGTCCAACGGTGAACCCATCAAAGTTCCATCGTTGCAATCAATGGGAACCGCCGGCTACGTTGCCGAAGGCGCGCAAATCCCTCAGGTTTCTGCATCAACTAATGAAATCGAATTGCTTGCCAGCACGGTTCACGCGGTGAAAATCATCACCCGGGTGAGTCGTGAACTTATGCGTCAATCGGTCGTCAACATTGAGAATACGTTCTCAACAAAGATGGTCAGCGACGTCTCAAGAATTCTTGATGAGGCACTTTGGAATGGTGCCGGCACCGGCGGCGCTCCGTTAGGTCTTGCAAAGTTCACAGGCATCACCAGCGCCGGAACCGCAGGCGGAACCGTAACAGCGAACTTGCTCTATGAAATGCAGGAATTGGCACTCGATGAAAACATCGATTTCCCGCAAGCACGCTGGGCAATGAGTCCAAAGAATCTCACCCGAATTCGCAAACTCGCGGATTCAACCGGGCAAAAATTCTTGGCTCCAAGTCTGGCCGCCGGCGCTCCAGCAACTTTGTTGGGCAATGCCTACACGGTCACCAATCACCTTCCAGATGATTTGATCCTTTTCTTCGATCCAGCACAGGTTGCCATTGGTATGGACGACAGAGCCAGCATTTCACTTTTAGATCAGACATATGCCGATTACGACGAAATCGGAATCCGGGTTACGGCGCGCTATGACACAAAGGCGCTGAACCCCAAAGCAATAGTCAAGCTCTCAGGCTTAACCGCTTGAGTTGGATGTGATTAGGCCGGCTCCGCCTGATCACAACCGGTTAGCTCCGGAATCCTTTCCTTAGAATGGGTGATGCGCCCCCGGTTAATCCCGGGGGCGTTGCCATAATTAACCTAGAAAGTTGTTTACCGATTGGGCGACATCTATACCAATAAGAGTCTTGATACCAAGATTGAAATCAGACTCAAACAAACACAGGATAATGACGGACAAAAGGAGTACACCAATTACTAAAAATGTCTGCACAGACCAATGAATAGATCCCCAATAGCTCTGGCCCTGTCTCACCGCTTTTCCATTCTCAATCGAGAACCATTTACCCTCGCAGGAATACCAAGCTTCGTATTTGCCACCTAGTTCGCCGCGCGTATATGTTTTTTCGCCAATCTCAACGACCGGAGGTCTGGGGAACTCTTTGTGAGCCTGACCGCACTTTGAACAAAACTCGGCATTATTTGCTGATTCAGTCCCACATTTTGAGCAATACATCTCCCCATCCTTACCTCAAGATCAGAGTAACAAAATAATGCAGGCCAAACGCAATGCGGGTCACTCGGATTTATAGTTCGGATCAAGCGCCGCCATTCTGTCCGCGTAGTAGTCCTTCATCTCATCCACGGCGCTCTGGTATCGCATAGCGGCGTCATAGGTGCTGTGACCAAGGAATTGCATCACTTGCGCCATATTCATTCCAGATTGCGTTGCCAGCGTGCCAGCGGTGTGCCGTAGGTCATGCCACGGCATTTCAGGAAACCCAAGATCGCCGCGCACCTTTCGGAATTGTTTGGTCAATGAGGATTCCGCAATGAAATCGCCGTCCGAATTTGCGAACAACAAATCCGTGTTGGCGGCGCCCGTGAATGTGTCCAAGTGGTGGGCAACAATGTGAATCACATTCTTGGGAATTCGAACTGTGCGAATTCCTGCCCGAGACTTGGGTGGCTGTACTTGCTTTATACCGTCAACGCGTTGCACGTTTCGGGTGACGCTTATCCGCCACGTTGCCGGGTCAATATCTTGCCGGCGTAGCGCCAATAATTCACCTTCACGCAATCCGCACCACGCGGCAATGACAACGGCGGCGCGATACCTCTCTGGCATCGAATCCATTAGTTGCGTGATTTGCGTCGGTTTGAGAATCACAGAGTCACGAATTGGAGACTTAAGCCTTGAACGATGTTCAACGGGTGTTTCCTTGATCACCTTGTCAGATACGGCTTGGGCGAACACTTGCCGCATGAGCGCGTATGTGTCGTTTGTCCCCTTGACTTTTGTTTTGTCTAGGGTCTCAAACCACTCTTCAACGAGTCCGCGATTAATCCGGCGCATTTTGATGGCACCTAATTCGGGAGAAATGGCTCGAATCCACATTGACTGATAATTCTTTCGTGTTCGTGGAGCCAATGCAGATTTCTTTAGGATCCAGCGGTCGAAGTATTCGTCGCAGGTCACGCCGGTATCTCGGGACATTGATACCGGCGGATCCCAAGTCTGATCACGGCGTGCATCACTCTGCGATTTAAGCCACGAGGCCGCGTCCAGGCGCGACTCGAAAGTCTCCGGCGCTGGGTGAAGTAACCCATCATCCCAACGAAATCGAGCTTGAAATTTGCCGCTGGTAAGTTGGCGAATAGTTCCGCCGCCGCGCGTTCGCCGTTGTCTGGCCATGATCTCCCCTTAGTTTGTGGCACAAGTCGTGCCACTATTGTGCCATAGCCTGCCATTAGTTGACCACACTTGACACGCGTTTGTGAGGGATTATGCCAAATTTCACCTTAGTGCCGCTAGAGGGAGAAGTTTTCAATTCCTGTCAGCCCGACAAAAGCGTTGTTTGGCGCCGTCTTTCGATGTACCGCCTACTCGAAAAATTGATGAAGCGGAAGTCGCGGAAAATGTATGTATCCGAATGGAAATCCCACGAGATGCCTTGCTGTGACTGAACATGAGGACGCCGAGCTGTGTGAGTCTGAGCCCAATAAAAAAAGAGCCGCCGGATTTTTCACAACAACGGGAATTACACCTTCGACTAACAATCGTAGGAACAAAGGCAAACCTGGACTTTCGGATCTAAATCCGATTAAAGTCAAAACTCATCACGACGACATTTGTTGGGCTAGTCGGAGCCATTCGTCGGGCACTGGAGGACAACTGTTGGCACAATGAAAGCATGATGAAACGTCGAAGTGCAGCTGCGCTCGTGGCATTGATCATTTCTGGGGTGCTAGCGGTGCCAGGGGCTAGTGCTCACCAGCCTGTCAATCTGAATGAACGGGACAACACTCCTGCGCGGGGACCACTCCTTGTTGACGGCACTGTCTCCTTTGCCATACGCGCCGACCTTTCACGCGGAGATCGGCGCGGATTTCGCTTTCAACTTAATGAGCGCGACACTCTTGCGCTCCAACTCCTTATCGTGGATGAAGTTCCGGCGAATCGATTACGCACTTTGGCTCTCCCGCGGGTCACCGTCACCGATCCGCTCGGGAACGTGACTTACATGGTGATTGATGAACGGACAAAATTCTATGAGCCCTACGGTGGCACCAACTACCTGTATCTGTCGCGTGTTGAAAAGCCAGCTATTGCGGGCATATACAAGGTTCGCATGACAGGTCGTCATTCGGACTCTGTCGAAACGGTTGTGTCTGTTGGCTATCGTGAGGTGCGTGGCGAGGTTCGCGACTAACGTAAATTGAGGTCAACAGTCGGGCTTTAAGCCACAGCCATAATGCCGGCAATAACGAGTGAAGCGAGCCCGAAGTACCACAGGACAACCCCAATGGCTGCGATGCGCATTGGCGCACGATATTCACCAGCCGCGATTGCAAAAGCGCGATGATAAATAGTGTGAAAGCTGGTGGCAGCCTTGCGTGCATCACCGGAAGGGTCACGCTGGGACCAGTAGCCGCGCTCGCTCGACAAGCCGAGTAAGACAAATACGAGTCCAAAAATGAAGAAGGCGATGGCAAAGAAGACGACGGTCTCGGTTGCGATACTCACTCATGAACCCTACTGGCCCTAAAGTGTGGGAGTGCAGCGACTCGTAGATGTATTCCCGTCGGTGAGCGCGAGCCAGATAGTAGCTGAATTAATACCGCCGGCTCAGTTTTCTGGCGCCAGTTTCACGAATTACATTCCCAATGGGGAGCAGCCAACCCAATTAGCAGCCCGCGCAGGCGTAGACGTTTTCGCGCAGCGCGTAGGAACAGTGAGGGTCAAAGGTTTCTTCAAGAGGAATAAGGCGCCAGAAGCACGTCCCGGGGTTTACCTCGACGGTGGGTTCGGGGTCGGTAAAACCCATTTGCTCGCAGCCCTTTGGCATGCGGTGCCTGGACCAAAATCCTTCGGCACCTTTGTTGAATACACGAATGTGATTGGTTTGCTCGGGTTTAGAAATGCTGTAGAACAGTTCGCCGATCGAAAACTGGTATGCATTGACGAGTTTGAACTCGATGACCCAGGGGACACCGTTCTCATGTCGACATTTCTCAACGAGCTCGTTCAGCGGGGGGTCAATGTCGCGTCGACTTCTAACACATTGCCAGATCGTCTAGGTAGAGAGCGATTTGCCGCGGAGAATTTCTTGCGCGAGATTCAAGGGCTTTCCGCTCATTTCGACGTGATCCGGATCGAGGGCCCAGACTACCGTCATCGCAACCTCGAATTGACCCAGAAGGTTTTCACCGATTCACAAGTCGAGCAAACCGCTCAGGCAACACCCAATGCAGCACTGGACAATTGGCAAGGACTTCTCGATCACCTCTCAAAGGTTCACCCAGCCCAATACGGACCGATGGTTGAGAACCTATCTCTCTTAGGGATACAAGATGTGCGATTGGTGCGCAATGAAACCCAAGCCCTGCGTGTAGTTAGTTTGGTCGATCGTCTTTATGACCGGTCAGTGCCGATTGTGAACAGTGGGATCGACATCACCGGCATTTTCACCGAATCAATGCTTAAAGGCGGTTACCGCAAAAAGTATTTCCGAGCACTTTCCCGGCTCGCCGCACTTGCTCAACTGGGCGCTCTAATGGTTGAGTAGCGACATGGAAATTACCGGACTGATCAGCGGCCTCTTTGTTGGAATTGTTATTGGACTCATCGCTCGAATTCTCGTTCCGAGCATGCAACCCATCGGGTGTTTCATCACCGTCCTGATTGGTATCGTCGGCGGGGCCGGCGGCGCGGCAATTGGTGCTGCTGCGGACTGGAATTTCTGGCTCACTTTCGGGGCGCAAATTCTCATTGCCACTGTCTTGGTCGCAGTCGTTGCGGCAGCTTTTAAGAAGGGAACGTAATTGGCGGATACTCGCCATTAATTCTTAATGGGAGTGCCGGCATCTTCACCATTTGTTCGTTAACGACAATTTCGGTCAATTGTGCGCTAGCGGCAAAGTCGTGCAGCAGATCCTCGGGTAAGGCAAGCAGATCGGCTGGGACATCGGCAATTCGGAAAAGAGCGATTGCTTCCTTACTGGAATAGCTACTCAAAGCCATTGAAATAATTTTGTTTAACTCTTCTCGATTTGCAATTCGCGCGCTGTTAGAGGCAAAGCGTGAATTAGATAAGAGCTCGCTTTTTCCTAGTGCACCCATCAAGCGAGAAAAAACAGCGTCTCCACCAACTCCGATCATTACTTGTCCATCGCGCGTAGAAAATAGGCCATAAGGCTCAAATGCTGGGTGACCGGTTCCCGAGCGTGTGGAAGCAACACCGGTGAACTGATGAGCGAGCAGGTGATACGCGCTCCACATCACCCCGGTTTCAAATAATGATGTGGCAATACTTGAACCAACGCCCGTGAGCGATCTTTGGTACAGCGCTGAGAGCACTCCAATTGCGAGCCACATTCCAGAACCCATATCTAATACTGAGACGCCGGCTCGTGCTGGCTCAGTTCCACCTGTCACCCCAATAATTCCGGTTCTAGCCTGAACTACTCCGTCATAACCGGCTTGGTTCACCTCGGCTTGGTGTGGGCCGTAGGCGTTGAGGTAGGCGGTAATTAATTCGGGAAAGCGGGCACACAGTGCAGACTCGTCTAATCCGATTTGAGTGAGTTTGTGAAGTCGCAAATTGCTGACGAAGACGTCCGCTGTCGCCAGCATCTCAAAGAGGGCATCTTGATCTTTCGGCACGCGTAGGTCAAGGGTGATAAACGTCTTGTTCCGATTCACTACATAGAAATATGCTGAACCGTCACCTTGAGTGGGGGACATGCGACGAGCGTCATCACCTGCAGGGGGCTCGACGTGAATCACTTCGGCGCCCAAATCAGCCAGGATTGCTCCCGTGAACGGTGCGGCAATATTGGAGGTGAGATCAACAACCACGACACCGGCGAGCGGTAAAGCGTGTTCAGGCAAACCCATGATGGCAGAGTACTGCCTGCCAAACCCTCGAGACATTCGTTGAGCATTCACGTCTTGGGATTTTGTATCGATGTTCCACCAGCCGACTGCTCTGCGACGTGCGAGACTTACTTGGTGAGCCAACAGGACAGGTTGCGGGAAGTTAAGAGCAAAGGTGGTCCCGCGCAATCAGTGCAAGCCGCGCTGCTGCTCGAACAACTACGGCGACAACCACAAGCGTATGACCTTGCAGCCGAAATTGATGTACTTTTCGACGCTTATTTAAACGACCCTCACATGTCGAGAAATGAGTGAAGATTAAACCAATTTTCGTTTCTCCAAAGAAAGAAGCGTCATGATTAATGGCAACGTCTCGCACTGGTGGCAGCAAGTTGGCACACCTCCACCTCGCCCTGAACTTCCGGGGGACTTAAACGTCGACGTGGCGATCGTTGGCGCCGGCTATACGGGACTCTGGACGGCGTACTACTTAAAAATGGCCAAGCCCGAACTGAGAGTTGCCGTGATCGAACAGCGACATGTCGGCTACGGCGCTTCCGGGCGCAACGGTGGTTGGTTAACAAATGCGATAACGGGTGGCCGTGAGCAGTACGTGAAGTCACATGGACACAGTGAGGCCGAGCGCTTTCAAGTGGCAATGAACGACACGGTTGATGAAGTCATCCGAGTTGCTGCTGCCGAGGGTATTGATGCAGACATTAAAAAGGGTGGTGAATTCACGGTTGCCTACACGCCCGCCCAGGAAAAGCGGATCAGAGAATTTGCGGCATCCGAAGCGAAGTGGAAGTCAGCCGACGTACACGTATTCGAAGCCGAAACGGCTAAAGCAAAAATCAATGTTGCGAACACGCGAGTTGCGGTGTGGCACCCACACAGTGCCCGAATACAGCCCGCGAAGTTGGTCAGTGGACTGGCGGACGCTGTTGAACGCGCTGGTGTTGAGATCTACGAGAACACGCGGGTGGAAGAAATATTGCCGCACCGGGTTATCACCACGCACGGAACTGTGTCCGCGGAGTTCATTGTTCGCGCCACCGAAGGCTTCACCGCCGGGCTCAAAGGCATGCGTCGGGTTTGGTTACCCATGAACTCCTCATTGATCGCAACCGAGCCTTTACCGCCGTCCGTTTGGGACGAACTGAACTGGAGTCAGGGTGAAGTTCTCGGTGACTTTGCGCACGTTTACATGTACGCCCAGCGCACCGCTGATGACCGCATTGCAATCGGTGGTCGAGGGGCCCCCTACAAGTACGCCTCGAAAACAGATTTAGACGGCCAGACACCCGACTCCACGGTTAAAGTTTTGGGCGAAATCTTGCGACGACTATTCCCGATCACGCGCGATGCAGCGATTGATCACGTCTGGTCCGGCGTTCTCGGAGTGCCGCGAGATTGGTCGGCAACCGTCGGTCTTGACAAAGAAACTGGAATCGCTTGGGGTGGTGGTTACGTGGGAACCGGTGTCACCTCAACGAATCTTTCGGGCCGGACGATCACCGACCTGATTCTTGGTGAAAATACCGAACTTACAAGCCTTCCGTGGGTCAATCACCGCGTGCGCAAATGGGAACCCGAGCCTTTGCGATGGATCGCCACTAAAGTTCTTTACAAGGCTTACGGGTTCGCGGATCGAACAGAAGCCAAGGGTGGGGAGAAAACGTCTCCCGTGGCCCATCTCGCCGACGTGATCACAGGTCGATAGAAAACCATGGTTGCGGATAACTTCTCACACTCAACGCAACCCAGAAGAGTCAGAGTTTGGACCACGCGGCTCAAAGCCGTGCGTGAAGACATCCGGAGTGAACGAGTAGACCCGTGCGATCTGCAAGGGCGGTGAAACGCAAGCAGGCCTCTGGAAGTGCATGAGCCGCCTCGCGCGCAGGAGCGTGACCACTTTGGGCTCATCTTTGGTTGGCTGACGCATAGTGGGATGAAGATACGCGCCATACATCACTTTTAATACACAGGAGAAAGTTCTGTTGTGAATGGGAACGTTTTCTTGGTGGGCGATACAGGAATCGAACCTGTGACCTCTTCCATGTCAAGGAAGCGCGCTAACCCCTGCGCCAATCGCCCTTAGGGTGAAAATTCAGTTGTTTGATTAAGTTGTATAGAGGTGGAGACGGGATTCGAACCCGTGTACACGGCTTTGCAGGCCGTTGCCTCGCCTCTCGGCCACTCCACCAGACGGATTTAATGTAGTGCTAAATCCTTCGAGCGGACGACGGGATTCGAACCCGCGACCCTCACCTTGGCAAGGTGATGCGCTACCACTGCGCTACGTCCGCACACTCACGAGGCAATGCTCGCGAAGCGAGACCAAACACTATCTGACCTCGAATGCCAGCCCCAAAGCGGAGGGCTCTAGGGGAGAGGGCAGGCTATCGCCATGAACGAATTAGGTGGGCAGCACGTGAGGTCGCCGCGCACACCCATGGCTCGTTTCGGCGATGAATACGCCTACGACTTGGTAGAACTGAGCCACAGTATTGATTCCCTCGACGCTGGTGGCCGTTGGGCAGTCATGATTCCTTTTTCCGGTCTACCGGTATTCGCTCGTTTCGCGTCTTGGGAAAGTGAAGCGCGGGAAGCAACGATCGGTTCTTGGGCCGGGGTCGATCCTTCAACATGGACCAGCTCAATGGACAGCAAGATGTATGAGCGGGCCGTTGAGAGCACCCGAGCGGAAATTTCGGCAGGAAACGTCTACCAAGCGAATATTTGCCGGATTCGATCAAATGGTAGTTATCAAGATTCGGACATTATGGCCCTTGACGCTCTGCTGGCCGCAGGAAATCCGGCGCCCTACGCAGGGGCGATTCGAATACCTGAAATAGGAGTGCACATTGCGTGCGCTAGCCCTGAGTTGTATCTTGCTCGCTCAGGTTCCACGTTGACGTCTAAGCCAATTAAAGGAACGGCAACGAGTGCCGATGGGTTGTTAGAAAAAGACCGTGCAGAAAACATCATGATCGTGGATCTCGTGCGCAATGATCTTTCTCGCTGTTGCATTGTTGGAAGCGTTAAGGCTGTTGATTTGCTTGAGGTGCAACAGCATCCGGGTTTGGTGCACCTAGTGTCAACCGTGCAAGGTGAGATCTCTCCACACGCTGGTTGGACCGAGATAGTTGAGGCGACATTTCCACCAGGTTCAATCACGGGCGCTCCAAAAATTGCCGCGCTCGACATTATTCAATTCCTTGAGCCCGAGGATCGAGGCCCATACTGTGGGGCATTTGGTTGGATTGATTCTGACACTCAAACCGCGAGTCTCGCCGTTGCTATTCGAACCTTTTGGCTCAATGGTGATCTACTTAAATTTGGAACAGGTGCTGGAATCACGTGGGGCTCGAATCCGCAGCACGAATGGGAAGAGACGCAATTAAAGGCGAGGCATCTTGCGACCATAGCGGAGCAAAGCTGGATGCAGTCATGACAACAATTCAGTGGTGGAATGGAATCTGGGAAGAGTCCGCTTTCCTTGAGGCAACCCAGCAGGTATTAACGGGCCAGGGAGTGTTCGAAACCATTTTAGTCAAAGAGGATGTGCCGCAATTTCTGGACTTGCATCTCGCTCGGCTCCGCAATTCCAGTGAAATCCTGGGAATACCAACGCCAGAACTCGAAATAGTCAAAGTTGGACTTCGACAACTACTGGTGACGCAAAAACGCGATTTGGGGCGGCTACGCATCACAATTTTTGGGGGAACACCACACCCGCAATTGATGCTCTCGCTAGTCGACATGGATCCGTGGCCACCGAGTGCCAGAGTGAATGTTTCACCGTGGATTCGAAATGTGAACTCTGCGATCACCGGCGCTAAGACAGCCTCTTACGCTGAAAATGCGGTCGCGCTCATGTGGGCGAAAGAAAAAGGCTTCTGCGAAACGCTGTTCTTCAACTCTCTCGGCCACCTAGCAGAGGCGGCAACATGCAATATTGCAATCGTCATTGACGGTGGAGTGTTTACCCCACCCCTGCGTTCAGGCTGCCTGCCAGGGATCACGCGTCAGGTGCTTCTCGAAATGGACGCGATCCGAGAAGTCGACGTTGACATCAATTTACTCAATAATACCGCTGCTGCCGCTCTGCTCTCCAGCACACGTGGCGTCCAGCCCATCAACGCGATTGGTGAGCGAGGACTGGATTCAACCGATGAAATATTGCTCCACCTAGTGGAAGTTTATGAAGCTCGAGTAGCGCAAGACAAAGAAAACTGGGCGGGACTCCCGCAGGAATTCCGCCCAGTGTGAGTTACTTCTTCGTGATTAGCGACCCGTGTAGTTACGGGCTGTCTGGAATTGTTGCCATTGGCCGGCAACACCTGGAGCTTTGCCAATGACTGTGCAGGTTCCCTTTTTCTTGATTTTCAATGTGACAGCACCGGTGCTCGGGTAGAGGAGCGTGCAATTCTTCTTGCCACCCTTTTTAATTACCCAATTGATGTTCTGACCAGCGTTGGTATCTGTTTCGTTAGGTGATTCCAGAACCAAGACGCGACCAACTTTGAATCGACCTGACGGTGGAGCCGAGACGCTTGCCGTCTGCGTTCCCGGCACCAGGTTAACGCTGTAGTTGTACGTCACACCCGAATAACCATTGCCCCCAGCTGAGACGGCCTTCATGGAGCAGTTACCGGAGCCGGAGTTAACCGTTAGCGTGAGTCCTGAGATTTGGCACGGACCGTTTTCACTCAGAGTTACTGCTGCGCCGGAAAGAGTACTGGCCAAGAAAGTGAAGTTGGAGCCGTTACCCATGTTGTAGCTGCCGCCGTTTGCCCAATTGCCCCAACCGGGTTGTACGAGCGTTATAACATCAGATGTGGCAGGTGATGCGCTGATGTTAATGACTTCGCTGGTTGATCCCGAGCCGCCAGAGTTGGTTGTGTAGCTAGCTCCCAAAGTCACTTGGCCTGACAGCCCCGGTGTCCATGTGAATGTCGCTACACCGTTAATGATCGGAATTGCGGCGCTGATGGGGTTGCCATTTACCGTGAAACCAACAGTGCCCTGCACATTCGATGGAAACACGGAAGCCCGTAAAGTCACCGGAGTTCCTTGGTTCAATGTTGGAGGCGCCGAGATTGAAATGGTGTTTCCACTGGGTGTCGCGATCACAGCATCCTGCACGGAAGTTGATGCTGTTGACTGGCTACCCGCCGTAGGAATGTATTTCGCGATGAAAAAGAACGTTCCGACAGTCGTTGGGGTATACCTGAAATATGCAAAAGACTGGCCGGCACCGGGTCCATTAGTTAAACCCATCGTTGTGATTAGCGTGTTATTGGCATCAACAATTTGTACCTGACCAGGCGGAGAGTACGCACTTCCTCCACCACTAGTGACCGTTGCCGTTACGGTAAAAGGCTGTCCGACCGTAGCCGTATTGGGTGCGTTGACAACTGTTGTTGTTGCAACGACGCCACCAACCGTTAACGGGACCGAATTTGACACAAACGTTTGTGAGTCGACATTCCAAACTGACAACGAGAGAGTTGTCGCGGTGGATGGAGTTATGAAACTAAAAATGACACTGGAACTACCAACGCCTGCCGTAACCGAAGACCACACTTGACCCGTTTGGTCCTCGAGTTGCAATTGACCCGCTGATGGCGAGGTAAAATTGTAGGTAACTGTCTGCGAGATGTTTGCCGTCGCAGGACCGCTGAGAGTCCCGTCGGCATGTGCAGCGGGACTTGCCAGCGTGATTGCCCCCGTTACCAGGGTCAAACTGGCTAGCACCCCAATGGTGCGTCGCAGTCGAGTTGAGATTTGCATGTTTTTGCTCCTTTAGGATCGTGGTGCGCACTGAAGGTGAATTCATGTGCGTCCTAACCATAAACGCAAAGTATGGGAAAACCGTGGATTCCGGCCGTTATTAAACCCGGATCTGACATCAACATGCTGCCACGAGGTGTCTGATGCGCCCGAGTAGTACGGTTAGACGCAGTTTCGGGCGATTGGCTCAGTGGTAGAGCACTCGCTTCACACGCGAGGGGTCACTGGTTCGAACCCAGTATCGCCCACCGAAGCCGTTGCTTGTTGTGCCCAATTCATTGAGGAGCCCCGTGCAGGTCACGATTGTTGAAGGTCACGATTCCCGCGTGGGTGATCTTGATCCTGGCGCTAGCTCGGCGGATCTGTTCCCCAAGCAAAGTGGGATGGTCGCCGCGGTCGTTAACGGTGTGACCGTAGATTTATTTTCGGCGCTGCATGAGGGCGATTCGATTTCGGGGGTTCACGTGTCCAGCCCTGAAGGTTTGGCAATCCTGCGCCATTCCGCGGCCCATGTTGCGGCCCAAGCAACTCAAAGATTGATTCCGGCTGCCAAATTGGGAATTGGGCCACCTATCACCGACGGGTTTTACTACGAGTTTGATTTGCCGGAGTCTTTGAAGCCTGAAGATTTAGAGGCGATTGAAAAAGAGATGGTGAGCATCATTAAATCTCGGCAGCGCTTTAGCCGCAGAGTCGTAACCCGCGATCAGGCCCTTACCGAGTTGGCTCATGAACCTTTTAAGTTGCGTTTGATTGGCTTTGATTCCGGCGCTGAAGTTCTCGATCCTGACGTCATGGAAGTCGGCGGAGCCGAACTCACGATTTATGACAACGTTGATGTAAAGACCGGAGAAACCTGTTGGAGCGATCTATGTCGTGGGCCGCACGTTCCCGATACTTCATACATTCCACAGAACGCGGTGAAAGTTATGCGATCTTCGGCTGCCTACTGGTTGGGTGATCAAAAGCAAGAGTCATTGCAACGACTTTATGGGACAGCGTGGCCGAGTAAAGAGGAACTGCGTGGTTACTTGGAGTTTTTAAGCGAGGCCGAGAAACGCGATCACCGCAAACTTGGTAGTGAGCTGGATTTGTTTTCTTTCCCCGACGAAATTGGTTCCGGGCTTGCAGTGTTTCACCCCAAGGGTGGAATTGTTCGCAGGGTGATGGAGGACTATTCACGTAAGCGACATGAAGAAGGCGGCTACGAGTTTGTGAATACTCCGCACATCACGAAGAGCGCACTTTTTGAGAAGTCCGGTCACTTGGATTGGTACTCCGATGGCATGTATCCACCGATGCACCTTGACGCGGAATATCACCCTGACGGCCAACTCAAGCGTCAGGGAGCGGACTACTACCTCAAGCCGATGAACTGCCCGATGCACAATTTGATTTTCTCAGCGCGCGGGCGTTCCTATCGCGAATTGCCCCTGCGACTCTTTGAATTCGGAACGGTGTACCGGTATGAGAAGTCGGGGGTTGTCCACGGGCTTACCCGTGCGCGCGGGTTTACCCAAGATGATGCCCATATCTATTGCACGTTGGAGCAATTGCCGGGGGAATTGAACTCCTTGTTGGATTTTGTGCTTGGTTTGTTGCGCGACTACGGACTAACCGACTTTTACTTGGAGCTGTCCACCAAGAACCCGGAAAAGTGTGTTGGCACGGACGAAGAATGGGAGGTTGCCACGGAGTTTCTGCGGTTGGCCGCGCAGGAGCAGAATCTTGAGTTGGTACTGGACGACGGCGGCGCTGCCTTTTATGGTCCAAAGATCTCGGTTCAGGCGAAAGATGCCATTGGTCGCACTTGGCAAATGTCTACGATCCAGGTTGATTTCCAGTTGCCGCAGCGCTTTGACTTGGAATACCAAGCATCCGATGGAACAAAGCAGAGACCAATCATGGTTCATCGGGCACTCTTTGGTTCCATTGAGCGTTTCTTTGCCGTTCTGCTCGAGCATTACGCGGGGGCGTTCCCTCCGTGGCTTGCACCCGTTCAAGTCGTCGGTATCCCAATCTCTGATACCCATGTTGACTACCTTTGCGGTGTCGCTGATCTCATGCGATCCCGCGGCATTCGCATCGAAGTTGACTCATCCGACGATCGCATGCAAAAAAAGATTCGCAATGCGCAAAAGCAAAAGGTTCCATTTATGCTGATTGCAGGGGATGAAGACGTTGCGGCTGGCGCTGTCTCCTTCCGGTATCGCGATGGGACTCAAAAAAATGGTGTCTTGATCACCGAGGCTATCGACGAAATTGTTCTCGCGGTTTCCGAACGCGTGCAGGTGTGAAGTGACTCAGTCATGGGATCGGATCTACACACCGCATCGATTGGAATATTTGCGCGGGGGTAACGACCCTGATGCCTGCCCATTCTGTGAAGCCCCCAATCTTGAGGGAAGCGAGCAACTCGACCTAGTAGCGCATCGAGGTGTTTTGGCCTATGTCGTTTTGAATCTGTATCCCTACAATGCGGGGCATCTATTGATTTGTCCATATCGCCATGTTGCCGACTACACGGAATTGACCGATCCCGAGCGGGAAGAAATTGCCGTGCTCACCCAGGAAGCGATGGCGACGTTGCGACTAATATCAAGTGCGCAAGGTTTCAATCTTGGTATGAACCAAGGATCAATTTCTGGGGCGGGGATCGCCGCGCACCTTCATCAACATGTCGTTCCTCGATGGGGCGGGGATGCGAACTTCATGCCGATCATTGGCGAAACTAAAGTGTTGCCGCAATTGCTCACTCAAACGCGTGATCTACTGCAAGAGGGCTGGATTTCGCGTCACTAATGGTACTGCCTGGCAACAATTCTCCCTGTGTCTTGATTTTTACAATATCGCCAGCTTTTGCAGTCTTTTTTGCTGAACCCTCGATGGTGTGAATATGAGTGATGTCAATTTCAGTGCCGTCTGCGAAATAGGTGCCGACCTTGAGTTCACCTTGCCAAATCCGGATGAGGTTGCTGCCAATTGTTGTACCGAAAAAAATGCCCACGGCGGTATGTTTTGGCGTCCAGGGTTTGAGATTCAATTCGCAAACAAAACTAGCAAGTTCAGTAACTCCGATGGAGTCAGCGAGTGCAAAAACAGGGATAACTTCACGGCGGGATGTTGCACTGAGAAGTTCCCCTCGCAATTGATCAACGGATTCGAATCCATGCTTAAGAACCGAATGAATCAGATTCTCGTCGGTGCTGGTAACAACGACCGCATTCGTTAAAGCCTCAATGTGTGATTCGATTAAGTCGTAGTGGGCTTGTTCGAGTTCGTGCGAATTGAGTAAACCGTCTGGGCCGGGAACCCTAATCTGCAGGTCCACTAGGTCAAGGATCCCAGCGACGTCAGAGTCATTTTTTATATCTAATTCCTGTAGGACCGGCAATGTAATAGCAACCACATGGTGTCCTTGACCCATGACTCTGGAAATCACTGCCAAGGACTCATCAAAATTTGCCCGGGGGGAGTTAAGCCCAGTGACTGCAGCCATGAGTGGATGGTGCTGGGCCACTTCTTGCGCACGCTGAATCGTTTCTCCGTCAATCCCAGCTGAACTGTCGACCACCAGTAATGCAATATCGGCACCCCAGGCCAAAAAGGAGCCCAGTCGGTGCGGATCAAAGAGTTCAGGGTCGGCTGGAATGGCGGTGAGTGTGACGCTTTCCCCAAAAGTCACTGCCGAGTCAGCGTCATTGGTGTTGAATTGAGTTGGGACGCTAAATCGTTGTTGGCCGCTGATCTGATTGGCCACCGACCGTGCGAGGGCGGAGTTAGCCGCCAGCACCGCGATTGATGCATTGATTGGCACGGTCGGACGGTAGCATCAAGCCAATGCTGAACAACCCCAAAGCGCGCCGTGCCGTGAGTGGATTACTCGATCCGCCCGCAAAACTACTGCTGCGTTTGCACATTTCGCCCGATGCCGTCACGGTCGTGGGCACACTCGGCGCCGTATCGTGCGCCGTGTTGTTCATTGCGCGGGGAAATTTCGTTTTCGGTGTGTTGGGCGTCATTGTTTTCGCCGTGGCCGATCTACTCGACGGCACCATGGCCCGCATGAAGGGAACGAGTGGCCCATGGGGGAACTTCCTCGACGCATCCCTTGATCGTGTTGCTGACGGAGCCATCTTTGGATCGGTTGCCTTCTGGGCGGCAAGTGAAGACCAGATGTGGCTCGCGGCGGGAACTCTGATCGCCCTCGTTGCAGGGCAGGTCACCAGTTACGCAAAAGCACGGGCTGAAGCCGTGGGAGCCGAGGCAAATGTTGGACTCGTTGAACGGGCCGAACGACTTATTGCGATTCTTGCGGCCCTTTTCCTATCCGGGGTTGGAGTGCCTTGGGTTCTGGACATTACCGTTTGGGCGCTGGCCATACTAGGTGTCTTCACGGTAATTCAGCGGGTTGTTCACGTGCGAAAGCAACTCAAACCGCGCGCAGAAACCCCGTAGTGGACAAAAACCCCATAATGGATCCAAAACCTTTGGTGGACGCACTCAATGGCTAATAGACGAAACGTCACGGATTCAGCTACCAATTGGGCTTATTCGATCGGTTGGGCTGCGACTAAAAGAATGCCAGAACGAGTCGCCCAACAGGTTTTTCGCACGGCCGCAGACACTTTGTGGTGGCAGGATGCCGGTGGGGTTACTCAACTGTCAAAAAATTTGGCTCGGGTTCGCCCCGAATTGGACACCAACGAAATAAACAGGCTGACCCGAGCGGGTATGCGCAGTTACATGCGCTATTGGTGTGAGGCATTTCGACTGCCGAGAATGAACTCCAAACAGATTAACGAACGGTTTGAACTCCGCGGTGTTGAACTCTTGGATGCGGCCTTAAACAGTGGCAGTGGAGCCCTCATGATTCCAGGTCACATGGCAAACTGGGACCTAGCCGGCGCGTGGGCAGCGCAGCGGTACGGGCAATTGACCACCGTTGCTGAGCGGCTGAAGCCCGAAAAACTATTTGACCAGTTTCTGGAATACCGAGAGTCACTCGGAATGGAAGTCTTGCCACTTGGGGATTCGGATGTCATGCGCAATCTTGTTGGTCGTTTACGCGGTGGCGGATTAGTGGCACTTTTAGGTGATAGAGATATTACTCGCAACGGAGTCGAAGTAGATTTCTTTGGCGCATGCGCATCTTTTCCGGCGGGACCAGCCACATTGGCAATCCTGACCGGCGCGCCGCTTTTTCCGGTGACAATGCACTACGAAGGTCCGCGAACCATCGCAGTTGTTCAGGATCAAATAGAGGTACCCGAACACCTCCTCAAAAGTGAGTGGGTTGCCCACATGACGCAGCAGATTGCACGCGCTTACGAAGGTGGAATTTCCCAGCATCCAGAGGATTGGCACATGTTGCAAAAAATTTGGGTCACGGACCGGAAACAACCGTGACCGTAAAACGAATCGGAATCGTGTGCCCTTATTCATGGGATGTGCCTGGGGGGGTACGAAGTCACATTGCCGATTTGGCCTTAACGCTGCAGGGGAGAGGCTACGAAGTAAGCGTCCTAGCGCCAGTTGAGGACCCCGACACTTTGCCCGACTACGTATTTGACGGAGGGCGCCCAATTGCCGTGTCCTACAACGGTGCGGTTGCTCGGATGAGTTTTGGGGTCCGGGCAACGAGGCGAGTCCGCCAATGGATCCGCGAGGGTGACTTTGACGTCGTTCACATACATGAACCGGTCGCTCCGAGTTCATCACTTCTCACTTGCTGGGCAGCCAGGGGACCGCTGGTGGCAACTTGGCACTCTTCACACGAACGCTCGCGAGTGCTCTCCGCAGGCTATTACGTGGCCCAAACCGCGATGGAAAAAATCCGTGGACGGATAGCCGTCAGTGAAGCGGCTCGGGAAACTCTTGTTCGCCATATTGGTGGCGACGCCGTCTTGATTCCTAATGGAGTCCGTGTTTCTGACTTTCGAGATCAGGAAAGCGTCACACGTGAAGGGACGCAAAGAATTTTGTTCCTGGGGCGGATAGATGAACCACGAAAAGGCCTTGAGGTACTTCTACGCGCTTTGCCGCAAGTTTTTTCCGCGCTCGAGTGTTGTGAAGTGATTGTTGCTGGACCTGGTGATCCAGATGAATACAAGGATTTCCTTGACCCAATTTGGGGAGAGCGGGTCAATTTTGTCGGCGCGATCTCTGACGAAGAAAAACGGCGTACCCTACGTCAGATGGATCTCTACGTCGCTCCTCATATCGGGGGTGAATCGTTTGGGATTGTGCTCGCCGAGGCGATGGCCGCGGGGACAGCCGTGGTTGCATCAGATTTACCGGCATTTGATCGCGTATTGCAATCGGGAAAGGCCGGCAGACTCTTCCCGGTTGGTGATTCGCAATTGTTGGCGGAGGCAATTATTGAGTTATTGACAGACTCGCACCAAAGGCAAGCATTTGTTAAGGCGGGAAACATTCGTGTAATGGACTTTGATTGGGATCATGTCGTCGAGGATGTAATTGCGGTCTATGAAGCTGTCCATGTCGCCGGTGAAAAAGTGGAAGAGGATTTGCGGGGACAAGTTGTTGGGCGGTTTGCCGGGAGATCGGCCCGCGAACGCAAGGAGCCGACATGACATTTTGGATCGTCTTGACGGCAACTTTTGTTTTTGTGACATCGTTTTTTATTCTTTATCTGGGAATGACCGCCGGGCGAATTGATCGGCTGCATCGGCGTATCGACGTAGCCCTAGTTTCACTCGACTTACATTTGTTGCGACGCTCTGGAGTTTCGTTGGAGCTCGCATCAAGTGGTTTCTTGGATCCGGCGTCTTCAGTACTGATTTCTGAGGCGGCTCACGCAGCCCGCTTATCAACCGACCTGTCATCAACCCAGCGTGACCGGGCGGAGTCAGAACTGACCTCTGCCCTCAATGCAGTTCTTGACGTTGAGGAGATTGAACTCATTGAAAGTGAAGTCGGTGGCCCTGAGATCCTTGAGGAATGCTCTGCCTCCGCTCGAAGGGTTGAACTTTCAAGACTCTTTCTTAACGACGCCGTCCGGGCTTGCGTGCAGTTACGCCAGCAACGTTCGGCACGCTGGTTCCAGCTTGGCGGACACACTCTCTTACCGCACACTCGAGAGATCCATGATCATGTGGAGATTTCCGAGCGCCGCTAGCAAGTGGTCGCCCCAAATTGGGCTGGCGTGGCTGGAAATGCTGAGGAAGCCGTGTTCCCCTATCATTAAGTTCCTTAAGAAGTCAACCCTGTGAAAACAACAACCTGTGAGGACGGCAAGTATGTCAAGTGAAATCAGCACCGGTACCAGCCGCGTAAAGCGCGGGATGGCCGAAATGCTCAAGGGCGGTGTGATCATGGATGTGGTCAACGTCGAGCAGGCCAAGATTGCTGAAGACGCGGGTGCCGTCGCGGTAATGGCCCTTGAACGGGTCCCCGCAGATATTCGCGCTGAAGGTGGAGTAAGCCGCATGTCAGATCCGGACATGATTGATGCGATAAAAGCCGCGGTGAGTATCCCGGTCATGGCAAAGGTTCGAATCGGTCACTTCGCCGAAGCCCAAATCTTGGAGTCCCTCGGTGTTGACTACATCGACGAGTCAGAGGTGCTCTCACCCGCAGATTACGCGAACCATATTGACAAGTGGAATTTCACTATTCCTTTCGTCTGCGGAGCTACCAATTTAGGTGAAGCACTTCGTCGCCTCAGCGAAGGTGCGGCAATGATCCGCTCGAAGGGGGAGGCGGGCACCGGTGATGTTTCCAATGCGGTAACACACATGCGCAAGATTCGTTCAGAAGTACTGCGGCTTTCATCCATGTCCCCCGACGAGCTCTTTGTTGCTGCCAAAGAATTACAGGCCCCCTACGATTTAGTTGCTGAAGTTGCTCGCACCGGCTCGCTCCCCACGGTTCTCTTCACCGCCGGTGGGATCGCAACTCCGGCAGACTGCGCACTCATGATGCAACTCGGGGCTGACGGCGTATTCGTGGGTAGCGGGATCTTTAAGTCGGGTAACCCAGCTGAACGAGCAGTCGCGGTGGTCCAAGCAACCATGCACTACGACAATCCCGACATTGTTGCCAAGGTGAGTCGCGGACTGGGTGAGGCAATGGTGGGCATCAACGTTGCGGACATTCCTGTTCATCACCGTCTCGAAGATCGTGGCTGGTAGGTCTTAATGCGGTCGCTTCCCAAAATTGGGGTGCTGGCCATACAAGGTGGCGTTCGTGAGCACCTGCGGGCACTGACGCTTGCAGGTGCTCAATCGTTTCCGGTCAAGACACGCGAACAACTCGGTGCGGTAGACGCGCTAGTAATTCCAGGTGGAGAGTCAAGCACCATGGATAAACTGGCGCGCAAATTTGAATTAATGGAACCCTTGCGGTCAGCGCGCGCGGGGGGAATGCCGATGTTTGGTTCGTGTGCCGGAATGATCATGCTCGCCGACCGGATTGTGGGGGCAATCCAAGGGCAAGAGTCAATTGGTGGCCTCGATATTACCGTCGAACGCAACGCATTCGGCCGGCAGAATGAGTCTTTTGAAACAAGGATTGCCATTAACGGAATTCGTGAACCGGATCGGGAATTCGAGGGGATATTTATTCGAGCCCCATGGGTGATCGCAGCCGGGGAATCCACCGAGGTAATTGCGAGGGTAAGTTCGGGTCCCCACGAGGGTAGGATCGTGGGGGTGCGAAGTGACACTTTGATGGCAACGTCATTTCACCCGGAATTAACCGCGGACCCTCGGGTTCATGAGTTGTTTGTAGAGATGGTGAGGCATTCATGAGTGGGCATTCCAAGTGGGCGACCACAAAGCACAAAAAAGCTATCGTTGATGCCCGTCGAGGCAAACTTTTTGCCAAGTTGATCAAGAACATTGAGGTTGCCGTCCGCCAAGGTGGCGGCGATCTTGAGGGTAATCCAACCCTTTTTGACGCAATTCAAAAAGCAAGAAAGAACTCGGTACCGCTCGATAACATCGAACGCGCTGTAAAGCGCGGCTCCGGAGTCGAAACTGGCGGTGCCGACTGGCAAACAATCATGTACGAAGGTTATGGACCGGGTGGGGTCGCGGTTCTCGTTGAATGCCTCACCGACAACCGCAACCGAGCAGCTTCTGAAGTGCGGGTTGCCATGACACGTAACGGCGGCGCCATGGCCGACCCCGGAAGCGTCTCCTACCTTTTTGGTCGTAAAGGGGTTGTGATTGTCAATAAGATCTCCGAAGGTCAAGAAGTCTCCGAAGACCAAATCCTTAACGCGGTACTTGAAGCTGGCGCTCAAGAAGTTAATGACCACGGTGAGTCGTTTGAAATTGTTTCTGAGGCGACCGATGTTGTTGCTGTTCGCACCGCGCTACAGGGTGTGGGGATCGATTATGAATCCGCCGAGGCAATATTTATGCCCAGCATGACGGTGCAAATGGATGAAGAAGGCGCTATTCAACTTTTTCGTATGCTTGAGGCGCTGGAGGACAGCGACGATGTCCAAAACGTCTACGCCAACTTTGACGTATCCGATGAAATCATGGATTCGGTCGGTTAGCCATGGCTACGGAATCTGTCGGCAAGCAACTTCGAGGTTGGGACGCGGCTACCTTTCGTACAGCCAGTGGTGATCCCACGATGCGCTCAACGGTTGTCGCAATGGCTATTTTGGATTCGGCACCGGACTGGAATCGACTTCGATCAAGGCTTGAGCGACTGACGCTCTTCGTCCCCGAACTTCGGATGCGCCCGCTCTACGGAACAGTTGGATTTTCGACACCACGACTCGGTGTTGACCCGGACTTTGATCTGGACTTTCACGTGCGTCGCTATCGCTTACCCGAAGGCGGTGGCTGGAGTGATCTGCTAGCTGATGCCCGCCGTATTAGCCTGGGCGACTTTGACCATAACCGCCCGCTGTGGGAAGCAACTCTGGTGGAAGGGCTTCCCAACGGACACACTGCATTTCTCCTAAAGTTGCATCATTCAATCGCCGATGGTGCCGCGACCGTCATGATTGCGCTAACCCTTTTTGAACTTGGTTCGGAAACAAATCCGGATGAACCGATACCACCACCAGCGCCATGGGGAGAAGACGTTAGCTGGCAAGACTTATTTCGAGCAAACTCGATGGACAATTTGGTGCGGGTAACCGACGGTGCCAAAGGACTTTTGGGTACTGCGTTTCGACTGGCAAAAGCTTCACTAACCGACCCCGCTCTGGCGTTTGAAAAAACCGTAGAGACGATCGGATCCATTACTCGAGCGGCCACGATCTATGACGCCCCACTTTCACCTATTTTGACAGCACGTGGGACCACCTACACATTTGGAACATTGGAATTTCCATTCGGAGACATCCGTAACGCTGCCAAAACGCGGGGTCTCAGTGTGAATGACGCTTTTATGGCTGCCGTGATGACTGGAATGCAGGCCTACCACGCCCGGCATGGAAGTACAGCTGAGTCATTACGGGTTAATGTGCCAATTTCCTTGCGGGGAGATGCCGGTGATCGAAGTGGGCAAGCTGCAAATGCCGTAGCAATTGCTCGTTTCCCGATGAAAGTTGCCGGTCAGTCAACAGTTGAGCTAATGCAGCAGGCGCATGAGCTGGTGGACAAGTGGAGACGTGAGCCGGCAATGCGACTGGCCGACCCACTTGCCGAAGTCAGTTGGTTTGTACCTGTGCCCATGTTGGCATCTGTTGCCCGCGCCTCAGATATCACAACTAGCAATGTGCCCGGTCCACCAATTCCGATATATCTAGCGGGTAGCCGCATGATCTCCGTATATCCGCTTGTTGCCACAATCGGTGCGGCGGTCAATGTCACCATGGTGACATACGATTCCAAAGCGTTCATTGGAGTGTCAACCGATGACCGGGCAATCGGTGATCACGTTGATTTAATGCATGACCTCCGCGCGGGCTTCCATGCGGTGACACTCGCTGGCGATACTCTCTAGGCGCACCTCGATAAGCCGACTTGGTGTCAACAAGATGGTTATGCGGCCCGCTGGGTCAAGGAGTGAAAGAGGAATTATGCGTGTGCTGGGAATCGATCCAGGGCTTACCCGCTGCGGTGTAGCTGTGATTGACGGCACGCCCGGACGCCCGGTTAAAGCGCACTTCGTTGGTGTGATCACAACGCCGGCAAAGAGTGAGCTCTGCGATCGACTGGCCACATTGCATGCTGAACTCACCTTGATCATAGATAAGTATTCCCCTGAAGTGATTGCCATCGAGCGTGTGTTTAGCCAACAGAATGTCCGTTCGGCAATGTCGACAGCTCAGGCGGCCGGAATCGGTTTGCTTCTTGCAGGTCAGCGTGGAATTCGAGTTGGGATGCACACGCCAACCGAAGTGAAGGCCGCTGTGACGGGTAACGGCAGGGCGGATAAAAATCAGGTAACCCTGATGGTGACGAAAATTGCGCAACTCACATCGGCACCTAAACCCGCCGATGCTGCTGATGCACTGGCAATTGCGATTACCCAAGCCTGGCGGGGAAGTGTCGAGGCAAAATATGAAGCCGCCCGAAAGGCACTAACCAAGTGATCACATTTATTCGCGGGGAAGTTTGGAAGTCCGGGCCTGATTTCGTTGTCGTTGACACGGGGGATCAAGGTATCAAGGTGCTGTGCCCACCGGCTACCGCACAAAGTCTGCGGGTTGGTGATCCAGTTTTCCTTTATACGGCATTAATCGTGCGGGAGGATTCTTGGACTCTTTATGGGTTCGCTGAGGAAGATCAATGCTCCATGTTCGATCTGGTACAGACGGTTACGGGCATAGGTCCCCGGATCGCGTTGGGTGTGGTGGCGACCCTTTCACCCGCCGATTTTGCGCACGCTGTCAGTTCTGAAAACCTAGACGCTTTAACGGCTATTTCTGGGATCGGTAAAAAAGGCGCTTCCCGCATGGTCCTTGAACTCAAAGACAAAGTTGTCGCGACCGGAGCACCTTTCGCATTGGGTTCCCGGGTTAAGCGAGCGCAGGGCTGGCGGATCTCTGTTGGTGCGGGTCTTGCATCTTTGGGATGGACGGCAAGGGAAGCCGAAGCCGCGATGGACGCGGTCAGCGAAAACTATCCGGACTTGATCGCGCAAACGCAGCCCGATGTTGGTGAGCTACTTAAAGCTTCACTGCGATCGTTGGATCGTTCATGAGCGAACCAATTGTTTTTGCCGAATCAAATGACGACGACTTCGAGGTCGAGGGGGCGCTTCGACCCACCAGTTTGGGTGAGTTCATTGGGCAGGATCGGGTTAAATCTCAACTCGGTCTCGTTCTAGAGGCCGCGAATCGGCGCGGGGGCGTTTGTGACCACGTACTCCTGAGTGGTCCTCCGGGTTTGGGTAAAACGACGCTAGCCACCATCATCGCTACTGAGCTGGGTGCACCGGTCCGGTTGACTTCGGGTCCCGCTCTTCAACATGCAGGGGACGTTGCGGCGGTTCTTTCGAGTTTGCAGCCGGGTGAGGTTCTTTTTCTCGATGAGATCCACCGAACCGCACGAGCAGCGGAAGAAATGCTGTATTTAGCCATGGAGGACTTCCGGGTCGACGTGATGGTGGGTAAAGGTCCGGGGGCAACGGCTATTCCCATTGATATTGCACCCTTTACCCTGGTTGGGGCAACAACCCGAGCCGGATTGCTCCCTTCTCCGTTACGAGACCGATTCGGGTTCACCGCACACCTCGATTTTTATGAAAGCGCTGACTTGGCCACGATTATCGATCGCAGCGCACGTCTTCTTGGGGTGCAACTCACGCCCGAGGGTGCTGCCGAACTGGCTGGGCGTTGCCGTGGAACTCCGCGGATCGCGAATCGACTACTGCGCAGGGTTCGTGATTGGGCGCAGGTGCATGGGACTGGAGTGGTAGATCTTGATGCCGCTCAAAGGGCACTGGAACTCTACGAAGTTGACACATTAGGGCTGGATCGAATTGATCGGGCGATCCTTGACGTACTGATCAATCGCTTCGACGGCGGACCGGTGGGATTATCCACCCTGGCGGTTGCCGTGGCCGAGGAACCCGAAACCGTCGAATCGGTCTGCGAACCCTTTCTCGTCCGCTTGGGGTTGTTAGCCCGCACACCACGCGGCCGGGTGGCCACCGCCGCGGCTTGGAAGCACTTGGGAGTGGTCGGGCCACCGAAGAACGTTATGGCTCAAGGGAGTTTTGAATTGCCCCTGTAAAACGAGGATCATGGACCAACGGGTAGCCTACAACCACCCTCATCGGCAGTACCACTTTTAAATTACCCCATTTAATTGAGTACAACACTTCACCTCTAGGAGACACATGGATATCTTGAGCCTTGCCCCCATCCTTCTGCTCGTTGTTGCCTTTTATTTCTTACTGATCCGGCCGCAAAAGAATCGCCAAAAAAAGCACGCCGATATGGTGAGTGCGGTGGCGCCGGGGACCGAAGTAATGACGACCGCCGGGATTTTCGGCACGGTCCGCGAGACGAGTGACACCGAACTCAGCCTTGAAATTGCCCCCGGAATGGTGATTCGGATTCTTCCAGCGGCAGTTTCAAAGGTTATCTACCCGACTTCGACTCCAGCGGAAGACGCAGAGTAGATTTCGCATCTTGTGCGGGAGCTATCCTGCGCTCAGACTTTGTCTTTACGCACCAGCATTGGGTGCACCAATAAAGGAGCTACGTGGCAACACCAGCGAAAACAAGGCCGATACGCCTTCTCGCGCTCTTGGCGGTGATTGTCGTGGGCTTTAGCGTATGGGCATTTTTCCCCGGCACAAGTAGCTCCATTCGGTTAGGGCTCGACCTTCAGGGTGGAACCCAAGTAATCCTGCTGCCAAAGGCGGTTACCGAAGGCGCCGAAATTACCGAGGAGCAGTTGGCCCAAACGGTGGAGATTTTACGGGCTCGCGTAAACGGACTGGGTGTTGCCGAGGCCGAAGTCACTACCCAGGGTTCGGGAAACGACGCGGCCATTGTGGTTTCAGTCCCAGGGCTCAATCAGGACCGAATCGTTGAACTCGTTCAGCAGACGGCGATGCTCGATTTTCGTCCTGTTTGGAATATTTATGGACCAACGCCTGCACCTCCCGCCGTAGGCGCGGCAACCCCTGCGGCGTCGGTACCTCCGGTACAAGCGGCGGAAAACACACCGGAGTTTCAGGCCGACCTTGCGGCCTTGGATTGCACCGATCCCACGATCACCGCCGGTGGAACACCCAATGATCCAGTCAAGTGGCTCGGGACATGTGAGCAAAGTGGAGCGACCAAGTATTCGCTGCAACCGGCCTTCATTAACGGCATAAACGTTACCGATGCGACCGCCCAGCTTCCGCAAAGCGGAGTCACTTGGGTTGTCAGCCTTGAATTTGACGGTGAGGGTGCCGCGGCTCTTGCAAGGGCCTCGACCGAGCTCAGCGCACTCCCAGAGTGCGGATCGGGTGCGGAGCCTTGTAATGCCTTCGCGATCGTGCTGGACGGTGTAGTCGTTTCGGCTCCGCGTTTTAATGAACCTATTATTGGTGGCCAAGCTCAAATCGAGGGAAACTTCACGGCCCAAGAGGCGAGAGACCTAGCAAGTATCCTCAAATTCGGGGCACTACCGATTACTCTCGACCCGGTTGATGTCACCACGATTTCACCAACGGTTGGTCGGGATCAATTGCAGGCGGGCTTGATTGCGGGCGGGATTGGCTTGCTTCTCGTCATGGCTTACCTGCTTTTTTACTACCGTTTGTTAGGCGTCGTGGCTGGGCTTTCCTTGGTTGTTGCAGGTGGGCTCCTGTATGTAGTCTTTGCTGTTTTTAGTAAGACCATTGGCCTGACTTTGACACTTGCCGGTGTCGCGGGTGCCATCGTGGCAATTGGAATTACGGCCGACTCCTTTATTGTTTATTTTGAGCGGATCCGTGATGAAATCCGAGACGGTAAGTCTCTCCGACAAGCGTGCGACTCGGGCTGGATACGCGCGCGCCGAACACTCCTCGCCGCCGACTTTGTGTCAATGCTCGCGGCGATTGTTCTCTACCTGCTTTCGGTAGGAAATGTTAGGGGATTTGCTTTCGTTCTTGGCCTGACAACACTGATCGACGTAATTATTGCGTTCTGGTTTACTCATCCACTTACTGCGCTGATTGGGCGATCTAAATTCATGCAGAAGGGCTCTCGCTGGACCGGGTTGGATCCCGACAGAATGGGCGGAATCAGCGTGGCCGACGCACTCGCTGGGCAATCTCGACGCAAGCGGAAGGAGGCCACCACATGAGTAAACTCACGACACTTGGCCAACGGTTGTATCGAGGCGAAGTCTCCTACGACTTTCTTGGCCGTTGGAAAACGTGGTACATCTTCAGCGCGATCATTTTGCTGATCAGTGTCGGCGCACTAGTTGGTCGTGGATTAAACCTCGGTATTGAGTTCAAGGGCGGTGCGGACTTCTCGCTCCCCAATGCAACGTGTTCCGTCGAAGAAGCCAGAGTCGTGGCCGAAACGCAAACGGGTGGCCAATCAATCATCACCGTTACCGGGGCGGGAACTTTGCGGGTTCAAACTATTACGCTGACGCCAGAGCAATCGTCGGTGTTGGCGGGTCAGCTCGCAGATACCTGTGCGATCTCTAAAGACGACATCAAATACCAGGTGGTCGGCCCTACCTGGGGCGCGGAGATATCTCAGAAAGCGATACAAGGTTTAGTTGTTTTCCTGATCTTGGTTACCTTGTTCCTCACCCTTTACTTTGAGTGGCGAATGGCGATAGCAGCACTCGTTGCACTCATGCACGACCTTGTCATCACGATAGGCGTTTATGCCCTCATCGGCTTAGAAGTTACGCCTGCGACCGTGATCGGCCTGTTAACGATCCTCGGGTATTCGCTTTATGACACGGTGGTGGTCTTTGACAAGGTTAAGGAAAACACGCGGAGCATTACCGGGCAGTCGGTCTTTACCTACGAGGAATCCGCCAACCTTGCTGTGAACCAAACATTGGTGAGGTCTATTAACACTTCGATTGTTGCACTTTTGCCCGTTTTGGCCATTATTTTTGTTGGTGGATTCCTGCTCGGAGCGGGTACATTGCTAGACCTAGCGGTCGTTCTGGCAATAGGTATAGCGATAGGTACCTTCTCTTCCATATTGATTGCAACCCCGGTCCTATCGCAACTCAAGTCTGCAACACCGGAAATGAAGGCTTTGGCAGCCCGTGTTTACGCCCGACGCTCACAAGCGCAGCGCAAAACTGTCGTCGATGGTGAACCTGCTGTTGCGGCCCCCACGATTCGGGTGGACCGGGCAATTGACCCAGCCGAGCGACAGCAGCCCAAAAAGGTGTCGCGGTCAAAGCGCAAGAAGAGCTAAATAATTCGGGCGCCCTCAGTTAACGCGTAGACTATATCTATTAGTCGCGATGATCGGGAGGGTAAATGTCTGAAGACGTCGTTTCCCCGATAGCGTCCTTGCCTGTCGTGGGGCAGCCACCATCAAGTACCGAAAGTGGAATCCGTTCCCGGTTATCACGACTCGGCCCGGGCCGGTCGGGTCCATCGGAAATTGATCCCCTTCTTCGAACGTTACGCAAATACCACCCCAAGTCCGACACCAAAGTGGTCGAGCGAGCCTATGACATGGCGCGGCATCTCCATCGTGATCAAAAACGTCGCTCGGGTGAGGAATACATCACCCACCCGGTCGCGGTAGCTGAAATTTTAGCCGATCTGGGCATGACGTCGGCGACACTTGCAGCAGCACTGTTACACGACACCGTTGAAGACTGTGGTTACTCACTCGATGCTCTGCGCGAAGACTTCGGGGACGAAATCGCTTTGTTGGTTGACGGTGTTACCAAACTTGACAAGGTCACGTATGGGGACGCTACGGCGGCTGAAACGGTGCGCAAAATGGTAGTTGCCATGGCGCGCGACATTCGGGTCCTGGTTATCAAACTTACCGACCGCCTTCACAACATGCGCACTCTTCGCTACCTGCCCGACGCAAAACAGGAAAAGAAAGCGCGCGAAACCCTTGAAATTTACGCACCACTCGCGCATCGGCTGGGTATGAATGCGATTAAATGGGAATTGGAAGACCTGGCTTTTGGCACATTGCATCCGAAAATGTTCGCAGAGATCGACTCTTTGGTTGAGCAGCGTGCACCCTCGCGTGAAAGAAATCTAAATCTGATTATTACGCAATTAAATGAGGATCTACGAAACAGCAAGATCAAAGGTCAGGTAACGGGTCGACCGAAACATTACTATTCAATTTATCAAAAGATGATCGTTCGAGGCCGGGACTTCAATGATATTTACGACCTCATCGGCGTTCGAATCTTGGTTGACTCGATCCGGGATTGTTACGCGACGCTAGGAACAATTCACGCACAGTGGAGTCCTGTCCCGGGTCGTTTCAAGGACTTCATTGCAATGCCGAAGTTCAATATGTACCAATCGCTGCACACCACCGTGATTGGCCCGGATGGCAAGCCCGTCGAAGTGCAAATTAGAACCCACGAAATGCACCGAGCGTCGGAGTATGGGGTGGCGGCTCACTGGCGATACAAGCAAGGTGCCGAAGTGAAGACCGATGATTTTGCTTGGTTGCGGCAACTTGTTGACTGGCAACGCGAGACCGCCGACCCCAGTGAGTTCATGGATTCATTGCGATACGACCTTGGCACCGCTGAGGTCTACATATTTACTCCTAAGGGTGATGTGTTCTCGCTCCCAATTGCCTCAACACCTGTGGACTTCGCCTACTCGGTGCATACCGAAGTTGGGCACCGGTGCGTGGGCGCTCGCGTGAATGGAAAGCTTGTGCCACTTGAGTCGGTGTTGAAAAACGGAGATGTCGTTGAAATTTTCACCTCAAAGTCGGACGGATCCGGGCCCAGCAGAGACTGGCTAAATTTTGCGGTCTCGGCCCGGGCTAAGAGCAAAATTAAAGCTTGGTTTTCTAAAGAGCGTCGCGAAGAGGCGGTGGACAGTGGCAAGGATCAAATTGTCCGGGCGGTGCGTAAGCAAGGTTTGCCCCTTCAGCGCATGATGACGAATCAAGCATTAACCAGCATCGCGGCGGGACTTAATCAGAATGACGTGACGGCACTTTATGCATCAGTTGGTGAGGGTCGAATCTCCGCTCAAACAATTGTTGCTCGTCTCATTGACGTCTCCGGTGGAGTCGATGGCGCAGCGGATGACACGGCAGAAGCATTCCGGCCGACATTCGGGACTGCCACCAAATCGCGGAATCATGACGTTGGGGTGTTGGTCAATGGTGCTGATGACGTTTGGGTCAAGCTGGCACGTTGCTGCACCCCCGTTCCTGGGGATCCGATCTTTGGATTTGTTACTCGTGGTTCTGGGGTTTCCGTGC
>Ga0209390_10002060_pt1 | contig 36578 bp, 19 predicted proteins | sample BON01_FD_187212 | JGI IMG/M metagenome (GOLD analysis project Ga0209390, IMG submission 187212) | Freshwater microbial communities from Lake Bonney liftoff mats and glacier meltwater in Antarctica - BON-01 (SPAdes) (version 2) | ecosystem: Environmental > Aquatic > Freshwater > Ice > Glacier...
AGAACTCGCGCGCGCGCCGCCCCCACCCCCCCGCTCGCTGGCGCTCGGAAAACAAAAAGCCAGAAACCAAAAACCAAGCAAAGAGACGCACCAGCTCCGTGTACGCGTTGGACGACCCGCCGTGGCGCGTCAGGTAGTCGTCGTACGCGTTCTCCGAGGGAAACCGGCGCGACCCCATGAACAGCATGTGCTCGAGCAGGTGCGCCAGCCCCTGCCTGGACGGCGGGTCGAGGAACGACCCCGCGCCGACGGCCAGCGCGGCGGCCGCCTTGCGCGACGGCGCCTCGTCGTCGCCCTTCTTTGCCGCTGCGCCCTTTCTCGCGCCCGCGGCCTCGTCCGCCTCCTGGTCGGACGCCGCGCCGCCGTCGCTCGGCTGCGCCTCCTCCTCGGCCTCGGCCGCGTCGCCCGTCGACGCCTCCTCGTAGCTGCCGCTGCTGCTGCCGCTGCCGCTCGCGCCGTCGCCGTCGCCGCCGTCGCCGTCGCCGTCGCCGTCGCCGTCGCCGCCGCCGTCGTCGCCGTCGGGCGAGCTCCGCTTCTTGGCACCACCGCCGCCGTTGCCGGCGGCCGCTCTCTTCCCCTCGGCCTCCGCCGCCTCCGCCGCGGCAACGAGCGGGTCGTGCACGACCATGACGCGCATGCCGTTGGGCATCACGAAGAGCCGGTACGACTTTTTGTCCTGCGGCGGCACGATCAGCGGGCCATCGGCGCACAGGTCCTCTCTTGCTTCTTCTTCGTCTTGCGTCTGATCGCCTTGGCGCTGCTTGGCGGGGGACGTCATGGTGTTGGACGGTGTCTGGTGTTGTGGGGTGTGTGAAAGAGGACGGGGAGAGGAGTAAAAGGAAAAGGGCGCGCGAGCGTGCCGGCGTTGAAGGCGGCACGCGGGATCGAAGCGGTCGAACGCAGAAAGCGGCGCGCACACCAGACAGCGCTCTGGAAAAGAACCGGCACTGCCCAAGCATCACACACACACACCGTCTTTCACCTAAAGAAGCACCCGCGGCTTGTTTGTTGCTGCTCTCTTCTAAAACCCGAGACGGAAAACCTCCCGTGAATCGACCGTTCGCTCCGTCGACCGCCCCCCCAATCAGCGGCATCACAACGACCACCTGTTCGCGGCCGTCTGCCTTGGGCGAGAGCCGACAGACAAAGTGGGCACGCGCAGAGGACAGGAGAGGAGAGGAGCGGCCAAGACAGCGCGCTCTGCCGGTCAGCGCGCGCGCAGCGACGCCGCCAATCGGGCGCCCGCCGCCGCACTTCCGCCCTCTCGCCGCCGCCCCCACTCGGCAGCGGCGGCGCCAGAAGCCATGGCGGCCCTGTGCGAGACGCTCGCGCTCCTCATCCCCCCTTCCTTTGTCGACTTTTGGCGCGAGCGCGGGCGCGACTGGGGGCCCGTCTTGGCGGGTGCGCTGGTAGGTTTGGACCCCCCCCCCCTGTTTTCAGCTGCGCGTTGGCGGCGCGGCGTCGCGCCCGTCGATTTCTGTCGTCGATTTCTGTCGTCGATTTCTGTCGTCGATTTCTGTCGTCGATTTCTGTCGTCGATTTCTGTCGTCGATTTCTGTCGTCGATTTCTGTCGATTTCTGTCGTCGTCGTCTTCTTTTGCCTCATGCCCCCCCCCCCCCTCCCCCCTCCCCACCAAAACACGCAAAACAACAACAGTTCGGCGGCGGCGTGTGGATCTGGGGCGACGCCGTGGCCACGTCGCCCACGCGCGTCCCCTTTGACCGGGTGAGTGAAGCGCGCAGAGAACGAGGAGGAGACCACGAGGCCCCGCCCCCGCCGCAAAGAGAGAGGCAAAGAGCGCGCGCTCTTGTGTGGAGGCGGGGGGGAGTTTGCTAAAATTTCCGCGCTCTTTTGTGGAGGCAGGGGGAGTTTGCTAAAATTTCCGCGCGCCGCTCCGCCCTTTAAACCAAACCAACCCCAACAAAACCACCGAACCAACAGTACATCCCGGGCATCCTCGCCGCGCTCGCCCTCCTCATGATCAACGCCGTGCGCTACGACCGCCTCGGCGGCGGCGGCGACGGCGGCGGCTACGACCCCTTCGACGACGACGGCGGCGGCGTCTGCCGCTCGCGCTCGTGGCTCTTCCTGTCCTACCTGGTCTCGTTCGCCGCGCTCACGGGCAGCGTGTGGGTGCTGCTCCAGCACTACGCGTTCGCGGGCCCTGGGGGCGGGGCGGCGCCGGAGCCGGGGGCGGGCGGCGGGCCGGCGCCGCCGCCGCCGCCGCCGCGCGTGTGGACGGGCGCGGCCGGCGTGCTCGAGGTGGCGCTGGTGCTGGCGAGCGCGCTGGTCTTTTTCCTGTCGCGCACGCCCGTGGACGGCGAGTACGGGCAGGCCGGGTACACCGGGTTCTGAAGATTCGGGGGCGGCGCTGGGCGCTGGATCGGAAGGAGCGCGCTCGTGTCTGATTTTACTTCTGTTATCGCACGACGCCCTGTGGGGACGGCGGCGGCGGGTGCGGTCAGGCCGGGCAGACCAGGTGAGGCGGGGGCGTTTTCGTGGGAGCGGGGGTGTTTCCACACCCTCCTCGCTGCTGCGCGTTGCGAGAGGGAAGCAAGGAGGGGAAGGTCTGCTTGATGACATTTTTGTGATGCAAGCGCCGCTCTAGTGCTAATCAGTGCGCTGCGAGAAGAAGGGGGGAGAAGGAAGGGGATCATTTTTCAAAAATGATTGTTGTGCGCTGCGTGTTTTTCGTCACGAAAAAAACACACGTCTGCCCTCTCAGTCGTCGGCGCTCCCCCAGACGATGTGCCGCCGCTTGCCGATCTGGCACACCACGCACCGCGGTGCGGGCAGGAACAGAGGCGAGGGCGGCGGCGGCGCCTCCGCTGCGAGGGAAGTCGCCGCCCGGCGCTCGGGGCGGCCGGTCCCGCCGCCGGCGCCGCCCGTCGCCGCCCCCCGCCCGACCGCCGCCGCCGCCGCCGCCGCCATCCGCGCCACCGCCTCGGCCACGGGCCCCTCGGCCGCCGCCGCCATCGCCGCGTGCGACTCGGCGGGCGCGCTCGCCAGGGACACGTGCGGCTGCCCGTCGCGGTAGTAGGGCGGGAGGCCGAGCTCGCGCAGGGCGCCGTCGCACGCCGTGATGGCGCGCAGCAGCGCCGGCGAGCAACCAGGGGTCGAGCGGGGGCGGCTCTGTCCGTCGCCGCCACTGTCGCCGTCGTCGTTGTGATTGTTGCTGCTGTTGTTGCGTTTGTTGCCGGCGATGCTGTCGCCGGCCGGGCGACAGGACGGCGGCGGCACCGCCCCGCCGCCCGGCCGCGCCCGCGCCCGCGGGTCGGGATCGGGACCGCGCGGCGGTTCGGGCCGCCCCAGCGCTGTGAGCGTCAAAAAGGCGCGCGTGCGGTCGTCGTTTGCAAAGGCGCGCGGGCGGCCGAGCCACGAGGGCCGCCGGAGCGCGGCGGCGGCGTCCTTCTTCGCCAGGTGGCGCCCGAGCGCCGCGACGAGCGGGGCCGCCTGGCGCAGGCGGACCGTGCCCGCGCGCGTGAGGCTGACGTGCAGGGGGACGTCCGGCGCGCACGGGGACGCGGCGGCGGCAGAAGGAGCGGCGGCGGCAGGGGTCGTCGCAGCTCCCTCCATCGCTGGAGCGCGCCCGGTCAGCATTTGCAGTCCGGGGACGCTCGGCGCCGCCGCGGCCGCGAGCGCGGCCAGGGCGTCGGCCAAGGGACCGCGCGCCGGCACGGGCACGTAGACCAGGAACGGAAAGTTGCCATCGTGCAGGGGCGGGCCGAGCTGCTGCTTCTGCTGCTGCGGCTGATGCGGCACAGGTGGCGGCAGCGGCAGCGGCCGCGCGGTCGGGCGAGCGTCGGCGACTTCGACGGCGGCGGTAGTGCGATGGCGTCGCGCGGCGCGCGGCGACCCGTCTAGCAGCTCGCCCGCGTCCGGCAGGGTGTACGGTCGTCGTCGTCGCTGGCGTGACTGCTGCTGTCGCTGCGTCTCTGCTTCCGGCGCGCGTTTGCGACGCTGCCCCTGCACCTCCCCCTCCTCCTCTTCGTCGCCGCCCTCATCCGCGTACGCCTGCAGGATGTGTTCCATGGGGATTGTTGGCAGTACGGTTGTGCGGGGGGGGGGACGGGGGGATTCGGAGTGGGAGCGCCGCCCTCTTCCGACGCGGCGGTGGCGGCGGCAACGCGACCGATGCGCCGCCGCCCATCCCGCCCCTCGCGTTTTTTCGCCCCTCGCGTTTTTCCGCGCCTCTCTCTCCTCGCCTCGCCTTGACCTTCCCCCTTACCGCCGCGCCCCAACAACACCGCCGCCTGTCGCACTTTATCAAACAGACGCGCCCACATCGACTGCACTTGCACAAAAACAGCGACCACTCTCCACAACCCGCCCCCGGTCCCCCGCCGACACTCGCAAAGCTGCGGGCGCTCGCCACCGCCTCGATGCGGCTCCTCGGCGCCCGCACAAGAGGCGCCGCCTCGTCGTCTTCGTCCGCGGTCACGGCCAGGGCCACCCGCCGCGCGGCGGCGCCCTCGCCGCCTGCCGCCGCCGCCGCCGCCGCCGCCTCGCCCTCTGCCACCCTCCCGCCGCCCATGCCGCTCGCGCCGCGCGTCACAGAGGGCGCGTGGGGCAGCACGGACGCGCGCCTCATGCGCGAGGCGCTCGAGGACGCCGACGCGACCCTGGCCGGCGCCGCCATCGCGGCGCCATCGCCGGATGCGGCGGCGGCGGACGCCAAGCCGAGGCAGCAAAAGGCGCCCGGCCGCCGCGCGCAGGCCGCCGCGCTCTTTTCAAAGGTGCTGCTCGGCCGGTCGCCGGAGGACCTGCGCGCCCTGGCCGCGAGCCACGGCCAGCCGGCGTACCGCGGCGACCAGCTGTACGCGGCGATCACGGGCGGGGCGGGCAAGGAGGGAAGCGCGGCGCACGACCTGGCCGGCGTCGGCACGCTGCCAAAAGCGTGGCGGGAGCGGCTCGCCGCCGAGGGATGGCACGTCGGCCGGCCGCTTGTCACGCACGAGGCGGCGGCGCCGGACGGCACTCGCAAGCTCTTGCTGCGGTTGGCGGACGGGCACGAGATCGAGACGGTGGGTATCCCCGTAGACAAGGACGACGACGACGACGGCATGAGCGGCGGCGGCGGCGGCGGCGGCGGCGGCGGCTTTGACGGCGAAAGGCGCCAGGCGGCGGCGGCCCGGAGAGGAGGCGGCGGCGGCGGCCCCGCGGCGGCGCCGGCGCCGTCGCCGCTGCGGCAGCAGTCGCCCGCCACCCTGCCCCCGCCCTCGGCCGCCTCGCGCCGCCTCACCTGCTGCGTCAGCACCATGGCGGGCGGCTGCCCCCTCCGCTGCTCCTTCTGCGCCACGGGCCGCTCCGCATTCGCGCGCAACCTCGCGCCGCACGAGATCCTGGCCCAGGCCATGGCCGTCCGTGACGCGTTCGGCGGCCGGCGGATCGGCGCCGTCGTCTTTATGGGCGGCGGCGAGCCCCTCGTCAACCTCCCCTCGGTGCTCGAGGCCGTCGCCCTGCTCCGGCGCGACCTGGGCCTCTCGGGGCGGTCGATCACCCTGTCGACGGTCGGCGTGCCGCACACGATCGCGCGCCTGGCCGAGGCGCGCCTGCCTGTGACGCTCGCTGTTTCCTTGCACGCTCCCAACCAGGCGCTGCGCGAGCGGCTCGTTCCCTCCGCCCGCGCCTACCCGATCGACGAGCTCATGTCCGACTGCGCCGCCTACTTCCGGTCCACGGGCCGGCGCGTGACGTTCGAGTACACGCTGATGGCCGGGGAGAACGACTCGCCGGAGCACGCGCGCGAGCTGGCGGCGCTGCTGCGCCGGCACGGCATGCTGCCCTCGGCGGCGGCTTCGGCGTCGGCGGCCGCCGCCTTCGCGTCGGCCGGCAGCGGGCGCGCGACGCCCGCCGCCTCGTTCGCCTCGTCCTCGTCGCCGCCGCCGCCGTCCTCGTCGATGCACGGCGGCGCGCACGTCAACCTCATCCCCTACAACAGCGTCGAGGGGACGGGCTACGCGCGCCCCTCGCGCACGCGCGTGTATGAGTTCCGCAAGGCGCTGCAGGAGGCGGCCGGCCGCGCCATCAGCGTGAGCGTGCGGGCGACCCGGGGCGAGGAGGCCAACGCGGCGTGCGGGCAGCTGGCGTACCAAGCCAACGAGGTGCGGGCGGCGGCGGCGGGCGCTCGGTAGACGGGGGCCGCGCGTTCTCGAGTGGTCCTTATTCGGGCGCGCGTATGGGTTGGTGGTACGTTCGCCTGAAGGGGGCGGCCTTGGAAGGAGGGATCGAAGGGACCAACGCAGGGCGGGACGGGCGGGCGCCGCTCGCCGATTTTTGAAAGAAATTCTCCTTCATCCGCGAAATCTCTCTGCTTTTGCTTGGGTCGAATCGGGCGTGCGCACTACGTGTAGCACTGGATGCGCTGGCCATGACGGCGGGCGCACGATGGCCCGCATCCTCAGGTTTTGAAAAAGATGGAGGGGGCTTCTCTCCACTGCCCCGCCCTGAGGGCGGGCCGCCCTCTCTCCTGCAAGAACACATCGGCCGCCCTCCCTCGCACATCATCACTCCACAACATCAAATTCACTGAGATCCAAACGAGCGACATTTTCCCTTGAGTCGCGCCCCACACACAGTTTTGTTGGTCCCCCCTCCATCCCTCAACAACGACGACATCTCCCCGCCGCGCCGCTCCCAAAGCAGGATTCGCCATGGCCGCCTGACGGGCCCGATTCTGGCACACAGCCTGCCGCGCCAACGCGTGGCCCACGTAGGCGCACCGCTTTGCGAGGACGAGTCCTCGCGCGCCTTTTTTTTCCCTCCTTCCTCTCTCTCTCTCCCAAAAAGGCCTCGTCAGCAAGTGCTGGCTTCCGTCCCTCCTGCTCTCTCTCCCTCTCCCCGAGGCACAGAAGAAGAAGAAGTCATGTTTGCCGCGAGCAGCACCGCGCACCTGGACGCGTCGGTCGGCTTTGGAGGTGCAGGAGGCGGAGCATCGGCAGCAGCAGCGGCGGCGGCGGCGGCCTCGGCAGCGCCCCTCCTCGCTCCTCCCTCTCTGCCGCCCGCAGCCGCAGCCGCCGCAGCCGCAGCCGCAGCCGCCGAGTTGCCGCCCCGACCCCACCCCCAGGTCCGCCCCCCGACCCCCCCGCCCTCCGCCGCGCCCGCCCCGGCCCGCCCCCACGGCCGCCTCGCCCCCGCTCCCGCCGGCGCCCCCTGCGCCTGCGCCTGCGCCCCGCCCGTCTCCCTGCTGCGCGCGCTGCACGTAGAGGGGCTGCCGGCCGAGGGCACGACCGCCGCGCATGCGTCGGCCTTGCTGTCGCCTTACGGCAGCGTGCAGTACGCCGAGGCGGCGCCCGAGCAGCCCGCGGGGCTGCCCCGGCGCATGCACTGCTACGTGGTGTTCCGGGACCACGCGGGGGCGTGCCGGGCGTGGCACGGCCTGCGGGCGCTGGTGCGCCGCAGCGAGCCGGGCAGCGGCGGCGGCGGCGCCCCGGGCGGCGACGCCTCGGGCGGCGTCCCTGCCGTCGCCGCCGCCGCCAGCGCGCTCTCGGACGACGGGGGGGAGGCCGGGAGTGCGGGGGCCGCCGGCCGCGCCGGCGGCGCCATCGGCCTGGGCTTCTCCCTGTTGTCGTCGTGGGCGCGGCGGTCGGCCGACGTCGCGGCGCCGCCATCGTCTGTCCCGGCTGCGGCCGCGGCTTCTGCCGCCTCGGCAGGGGCCGACGCCGCTCCTGCTCCCCGAACGCAGCAGCAGCAGCAGCCGGCGCTGCGCGTCTCCTTCGCGCACCCGGACAGCCTCACCGCCGCCTGCACCGACGACCTGCGCGCCTTCGTGGCCGCCCAGTGCGCCCAGGCCGCCGCCGCCGCCGCCGCCGCCGACGACCCGGCGAGCGCCTACGCGGCCGCCGTGGCCGCCGCCGCCGCCGCCGCCTCGGCCGCGCGCGCGCCGCCGCCCTACCCTTCTCAGCAGCAGCCTCAGCCGCAGCCGCAGCCGCAGGTGCAGCACCAGGCGCAGATGCACAAGGCCTTTTTGCAGCAGCACCAGCAGCAGCAGCAGCAGCAGCACTATTACCAGCAGCACCAGCAGCACCAGCAACTGCAGCAGCAGCAGCAGCAGGCGCCGCCGCCGTCGTTCTCGCAGTGTCAACACCCGTCGATGCCGCCGCTCAGCGGCGGCAACGGGAGCAGCAGCGGGTCCGGCGGCGCGCCGCGCCGCTCCATGCAGCTGCAGCAGCAGCAGATGCAGCACCACCACTACGCCTCGGGCCCAAGCTCGGCCGCCGTCGCGGCGGCCGCCGCCGCCGCCGCCGCCGCCGCTGTCGCCGCCGCCCACCAGCAGTTTGCCTCGAGCGGCGGCGGCGGCGCGCCCGCCCCCTTTGGCGCGCCGCCCGTGCGCTGCGGCACCCCCCCTCCCCCCCCCTCCTCCTCCCTGGCCGCCGCCGCCGCCCACTGCCGCGTCAACGCCCTCTTCGTCTCCAAGCTCCACCAGCACATCAGCAGCGCCCGCCTGCAGGCGAGCTTTGGGCGGCACGGCCGCATGCTGGCGTGCGAGGTGCAGTACCACTCGGATGGCCGATCGGCGGGGCACGCCGTCGTCGTCTACGAGCGCGTCGAGGACGCCGAGGGCGCACTGGCGGCGTTGGACGGGGCGCGCCTCGAGGGCAGGGTTGTGGAGGTGACGCCGCTGCGCCTGAAGAAGCTGCCGTCCAAGATGGAGCACCTCAAGGGGCGCATCAAGCGGCTGCCGCCGCTGGCGTCGGCGTTTGGCGGCGGCGCGGGCGCGGGCTTTGGTGTCTCGGCCGCCATGGCGGGCGGCGGCGGCGGCCTGATGCCGGTCGGCGGCGGCGGCTGGCCCGCTTCTTGGTCCGGCGGCGGCGGTGACGCCGCCGGAGCGCGCTACGGTGCGCACTACGGTTACGGCCGCGGCCAGCAGCAGCAGCCGCAGCAGCAGCACGAGCAGCAGCAAGCGGGCGGCTTTGGCGGTGGCGCGTTGCGGCCGCAGCAGCAGCAGCTGTTGCAGGAGGACTGGGGCGGCACCGCCGACCCGGTGACGGCCGCGGCCGTCGCGGCCGCCATGCAGCACCACCTGCTCCAGCTCCAGCTCCAGCAGCAGCAGCTCCAGCAGCGGCAGCAGCAGCAGCAGCAGCAGCAGCAGCTCCAGCAGCGGCAGCAGCAGCAGCCCCACTACCACCACCAGCGCGCAGGCAGCGGCGGCAGCGGCGGCGGCGGCCTCGCCGTCGCGCCGCCGCAGCACCAGCAGCACCAGCAGCACCAGCAGCACCACTCCCTGCAGCAGGGCTACGCCTGCGTGCAGCAGCCGCAGTCCTTGCCCGTCGGCCGCCGCCCGCCGGGCGAGCTGCCGCCCGGCCTCGACCTGTCCTTCCTGTGAAGCGGCGGGCGTCGGCGTCGGCGTCGGCTCGTCGGGGCTGTCTCGTCCGCCCGCTCGCCCGAGGCGCCGCCTCATCCCCCACGCCGCGCAATTTTCCCCCGGGCCGCTCTCCCTTCCCTCCTCCTGCCCCACCATGCTTTTCCCTTCCTCCCCCTTTCTACATCTTGCCTCACACACGGAAGCAGGCGGTTGGAGAGAAAACCAGGATTCTGGGTCGGAACGGACGGGCCCGCAGCCATGTTTTTTTCTCGTCCGCACAGTTGGGTTTTTTTGCGCGCGTGCGCAGCCACCTTTTTTCTTTTTTTTTGCGCCCTGGCATTTTTGCGCCCCCATCCTCGCCAGGCGCGGCACACCCACAGTTTTGTCCGATCGCCTCCTTCCCAATGGCAGACCCCTCGAAACTCGTTTCCAACCCACCCACACACAAAGACCCGGCAAGGCAAGCGGCGCTTTTTGGCCGGCCCCAAAAAAGTTTGCGTCCCTGTGCTTTTTTTTTTTTCGGTTTCGTTCTCCTTCCGTCTCCCTCCTGACGAGAGACTTCACCTTCCCCTCCGCATGCGAACGTCGCACTAGAACGGACTCCTCCACCTGCCTCAGAAAAGAAGGGAAGGATGCATGGGGGGGGCGGGCGTGCGTTTTAACAAGGCGACGCGAGCGAGCGAGCGAGCGAGCGCGCCGGCAGCGTGCCCGCTGCTGTCGGTTCTGCAGCGCGCGCGCGCTCGTCTCTCTCCGCTCCCCCCCACCCCTCTCCCTCTCTAAGCTCCACTTGGCGGGGCCCGGTCCCGGGTCCGCGCGCATCCCTCCCACCCCTGTTCGACGGGCCGCGCGCAGCAAACGCCGTTCACCACAACAACGACAGCAAACGCAACCCTCCGCCCCCCCCCCTCAAACATTGCGAGCGTTTGTATTTTTTTTCCTCGTCTGTTTTTTGCCCCCCCTTTTTGGAGCGCTAGGCGCGCGCCCCCCGTTTTATTTCGCGCCGCCGCCTCTCTTTCTCCCTCGACAACCACACAGACACACACACACACACACACACGTGATGGAGAGAGCGAGAGCAGTGGCGACGGCAACGACGACGACCACGGCAACTCGTATGCATTCAAAATGCCGCCGCTCAATCTTGGTTTATCTTTTTTTGCGGCCGGCGCATTTTTGGACCGACAAAACAAAACGCCCTGTGTACAGCGCGAATCATGCTGTTTTACATTGTCAAACGTACGAGCAAACTACGAGGAGAGGTTGTCGCTCGCGGGAGGGTCAGGAAATCAAATCGAGATGCGGCGGCGGGGGGGGGTCCGCACGAGCGTGAAAAGAAAAAAGAGGAGCGCTGTTAAGGGCTGCGGCCGCGATCGTTACGGGCCACGGGTGGGTACCCACGGACGCGCGCGTCTCTCCCGCCTGAGGGGCAGGATGGGAGAGGCGGCCCGTTTTCGGGCGGAGAGAAAACAACGAAAAAGAGCGGCCCCCAAAGAAAGGAAAGGCGGCAGACGCCTCGCGGCGTCGGCCGTCGGCGTCGTCCGGCGGCGGCGGCGTCTGGCGGCGGCGTCGGGCGCCGGCGGTTTCGAACAAAAACAAGTCTCTCGCGCTCATTGCCGCGTGCACTCCTCGGGCCCCATCCACGACGCGCGATAGCCCGTGCCGCGGCAGTCCTGGCATGCCACGTGCCCGCGCCCCTTGCAGACCAGGCAGGTCGGCGGCGGGCCCTCCGTTGACGCGCCCAAGGCGGCGGCGCCGGCAGCGGCGGCGGTGGCGTCGGCGGCGGCGCCCGCGCTGCCGTCGCCGTCGGCCGCCGCCGCCGCCGCCGCCGCCCCGGCCACCACCGCCTCGCCGCCGCCCGCCGCCCGCTCCAGCACGCTCCCGCCCACCATCATCGCGCCCGTGCCCCGGCACCACCGGCACTCGGCCCGCCCGCTCCCCGAGCAGCACGCGCACGCGCTGCGCGCGCCCGAGCCGCGGGCGCTCCGCGCGATCGACCAGGCCAGGTCGAGGCGCTCGGCCGCGCGGCGCGCCGCCTCGAGCCGCTGCGGCGCCGCGAAGCGCGCGAGCTCGGCAGAGAGCGGCTCGGGCGGCGGCGACGGCGGCCCGCCGCCCCCGCCGCGGTCGTTGTCGTCTTTTTCGCTGTTGTCGCTGTTGCCGCTGCTGCTGCTTCGGGCGGCGCGAGGGGGCAGGTCGTCCTCGTCCAGGGAGGGCAGGCGATCGCCTGGGTCGCCGTCGTTGTGGCTGCTGTTGTCGCCTTCGCCTTCGCCGCCGCTGTTGCCGCCGACGGCGCGGGGCGCCACGCGCGGCCGCCGCTGTCGGTGCTGCTGCTGCTGCTGCTGCTGCTGCTGTCGGGCCGGCACGACCAGCCCCGCCGTACGGCCACGTAGCCGCGGCGGCCAGGCGATGGCCGCGCCCGCGCTGGGCGGCAGGGAGGCGACCGCGGGCATGGGCGTTTGACGTCAAAGGGTTGTGAAGTCTAGTTTTTGCGCTCTTTCTCCTCGTGGGAGAGGCGCGCAGCAGCGCAAGCGCGCGCGCGCACAGGAGGGCAAGAGAGGCTGTGCGGTCCCCTCTCGGCCGCCGCTGTTGCTGCTGACGTGGAAGCGAAAAGGAGGAGGGAAGCTTCCGGTGTTTTCAAAACGCGTGGGTCTTTCTCGCTTCGGCTCGACGGTGCTGTGTTGGTTGCCCGTGTTGCTTGTCGAGGCTGTGTGTGTGTGTGATCGACGCTGGCGGCAGAGTGCACGCATCACATGGTCGCGAGCGCGAGAGTCTCTCGCCGAGAGAAACCGACGACGCCGAGCGTGGGCGGCGGCGAACGAGAGGCGCCTCGTCGTCGTGGATCGCATTTTATTGATTTATGTCACACCCCCGCCTATTTTGCCTTCCTCGCCCCAGCCCCACCCCTTCCCCCAGGAGCACCACACGGCACCAGCCTCCCCACCACCGTCGCCAGCGCGAACACGGGCGTCGGCCCGCCCGGCGGCACCGCCCGCCGCGCGCCCGGCGGCAGCCCGCCCGGCGTCTTCAACGGCGCGTCCTGCTCGCCGCCGTACCCGCCGCCCACCATCCGGGCGCTGGACCCGGGGCGCAGCAGGCGCGGCACGGGCGTCGCGCCCGCCCTGGACGCGGGGCCCCTGGCCGCCGCCGCCCTGGCCGCCGCCGCCTCTGCGGCCTCTGCAGAAACGTAAACCGGCGGCGGCGGCGCGCCGTCGATGGCCGCCTGGAGCGCCAGGACGTCGTCGCGCAGGCGCCCGACGACGGCGGCGGGCGGGGGCTTCTTGCCTGGGGCGAGCAAAGCGACGAGCTCGGCCTCTTTCTGGGCGAGCTGCTGGGTCAAAAAGGAGGAGGAGGAGGAGGGGGAGGAGGTCGAGGCGGCGGCAGCGGCGGGGGCGGCGGCGCGGGCGCGCGGCCAGGCCGGTGGAGACGGCAATGGGGGCGACGCGCGGGCGACCGACGCGCGCCCCGCCACCACTGATGCCGAGGTGGATGCGCGCAGCATGCTTTCCTCAAGGGATCACGCGTTTGGATCACGATCTAGGGGGATTGGCTCTAGCACGTCTCGATGTGCAAATGGGAGAATTTGGCGTCCGCTCGATCAGTCGATTGATCCCGAGAACTAGTGGTAAGGCTGTACAAGCGTAAATGTGAATGTTGTTGTCCGGTCGAGGCGTTGCTGTACAATGGCGGGTGCGACGCGTCGTAAAAGACCGAGGGGCGGCGGCGAGCGGAGAGGGCGACGGGCGCCGAGACGGTTTTCGAGCGGTCTTGATAGGAGATTTACAACGATGTGGTTTTGTGGTCCAAGCGACGTGGTGGGCTCGAATCAAACGGGTGCGAAAGGGCGGGGGGGGGGCCGCAAACATAGGGGAGCGCGCGCAGTGCCTCCAAAAAAGACATGCGCCGACGGCGGGGGCAAAAAAGCAAGGCGCTCTCTCAACGGGCTGTGAAAAAGCAGGGCGGGGTTCGTGTTGTCGTTGTTGGAGTTGGTGTTGTTGTTGTTTTGTGATCTCGCCCCCTCCTCCTCCCCTACTCGACGGCGATGCGCCGCGGCGCCATCTGCTCCTCCAGCGCCGCCGGCGCCACCTTTGGCAGCCGTACCTCCAGCACGCCGTCCCTCAGGCGCGCCGTCGCCGCGCCCGCGTCGACGTCCGGCGACAGCGCCAGCGCGCGCGACCACGACGACCAGTGGCGCTCGAGGCGCAGCGGCCTGGCCGACGCCTCGACGCCCCGCCGCCCACCGCCTTCACCGGCCCCCTCGTGCAGCTCTCCGCTCCCGCCGTCGGAGACGCGGCTGCCGCTGAGCGTCAGGGTCGCGCCGTCGGGCGACACCTCCACGCCACGCTTTCCCTGCCCACGCCCGGCAGGTCGGCCCGGACCAGGTAAGCCCCGTCCGTCTCGGAGATGTCGAGGGGCAGGAGCGCGGGCTGCTGCACCTGCTGCTGCTGCATTTGCTGCTGCTGCTGGCGGAGGGCGGGGGGCGCGGCGGCGTAGCGCGGGCGGCGAGGCGGCGGCGGGCCAAAAAAGTCGTCGTCGTGGGAAAAGAAGCGCAAGAAGAAGGGGTCGCTCGCCATCATCTGGTCCATCTAGCGGAGCATGGACGCGGCCGAGGGCGGGAAGAAGGCCTCGATGGCCGAGTGGCCCAGCATCATGGGCGGCATCATCATCATCGGGGCCCGCGCGCCGATGGCCGAGACGGCGGAGGCGGCCCGACCCTCGGCGGCGGCCTGTCCCTCGGCGGCGGCCTGCTGCTGCGGCGGCGGCTTCTGGAGCGCCGCGCCTTCGTGCTGCTCCTTCTTCTCCGCCTCCGTGTGGGGCTGCTGCGGGTCGGCCTTGTACGCGCGAACGGCCGGAGCCAAGCCGGCGTGGCGGCGCAAAAGGGACGCGCCCAGGCGGGAGGACGAGGCCACGAGCGGCTGCATGAATACGATCGTGCGACTTTTGAGACGAGAGACGAGATATACGGCTGGTCTTTTCGGGTTGTTGCGTGCGCGCTCGCGGGGATGTGGGGTTGCGTATGCTCTTGGTCGAGTGTGTGTGTTGCGGCGGGGGGGGCGAGAGGAACACCTTCTACTTATGCCGATGCCGACGCCGAGCGCGGCGGTCTCCGGCGGTCTCCGGCGCTGTTCGCGGTCTCCGGCGCTGTCGAGCGACCGCAGGCCCATGGCCGGGGCCAGCTCGGCCGCGCGCACGCACAGGGCGGCCGCGGCGAGCGGCACGGCGGGAGGGGGGCGGGCGGACGCCGGAGAAAAGGCGGCCGGCCCGAGCAGCAGCGACAGCGACAGCAGCGCGCTGGCGACGCGCTTTGGCGGCAGCGCTGGACCGCGAGACCACGGCCGGGCCTACGATCCACCAGAAGCACCCGCAGCCCCGACGCCGACACGAGTCGTTCGCGATTCCTTTTCAAGCCTTCCGACCCCTCCGCGTCCGCGCGTGCGCGCGCGCCCCCCCGACTAGACGGACTCTCGCGGGCACGGGCGGACAGACAAAAAAAGAGAGGTCACTACAGAACAGGGCCAGAGACTGGGGATGCTGGAAACGTCGCGAGCGTGCTCGACCATCCACTCGCGCCAGGTGGCCGCCCCGCGGGCGTCGATCCGAAGGCCGCCTCGCGCGGTCGCTCGCGTCCGCAGCATGCAGTCGACCAGAGGAGGCCCGGCAGCGGCGGCGGCGGCGGCGCGGCAAGCGGGCGACGCCGACGCCGACGCCGACGCCGGCGCCCGCCGCCCGCAAATACCGCCACCCGCCTCCTCCTCCTCCTCCCTGACCGTCCTCTGGTACCGCCCCTTTGACCTGCGCACCGACGACCACCCGGCGCTCCTGGACGCGGCGCGGCACGGCACGGTCGGCCCCGCCAGCATGCTCCCCTTTTTCGCGCTCGACGAGCACTGCGAGCTCTGCCCGCCGCCTTTTCGCGCGCCGGCCGTGCCGCCGACGGGCCCGCACCGCCTGCGCTTCCGGCTCGAGGCGCTGGCCGACCTGCGCGCGCGCCTGCGCGCGCTGGGCTCGGGCCTGGTCGTGCGCCCCGGCGCGGCCGAGGACGCGCTGCCGCTCGTGCTGGAGCAGGTGGCGGCGGCGGCGGCCGCCGCGCCGCCGCGAGAAGGGGGCAGGGGGGAGGCGGCGCTCGTCTTTCACAGGCGGGTGCCGGCGCCGCCGCTGGAGGAGGAGGAGGGGGAGGGGGACGAGGGCGGCGGCGGCGAAGGAGACGGCGAGCAGGACGACACCGCGGCAGCGGAGGAGCTCCGCGTGGCCTGCGCCTTTGTCGCCGCGGCGCGGAGGCTCGGCTACTCGCGCGCGACCGTGCGGCGGCACTGGGGCGCGGCGACGCTGCACCACCCGGCGCGCGAGGTCGCCGCGTGGCTGCCGCCCCCGCCGCCGCCAACTGCGGCGCTTCGTCCCGCCGCCGCGGACGCCGCCGCCGCGGGCGGGCAGGCGGCTCCCCCGCCCGTCGTCGTCGCCCCCTCGAAGGCGGCAGCATCCATCATCCAAGACGCCGGCGACGGCGACGCCGGCGCCGAGGCGGCGTGCCTGCCGCGCCTGCCCGCGTCGTTCAGCGCCTACAAGCGGGAGCTGGAGGCGGGGGCGCTGCGCGAGGACCGGGCAGAGGCGGCGGCGGCGGGACCGACGGCGGCGGGGGCGGCGGCGGCGACCAAGAAGAAGAAGAAACCAAAGGGCGGGCCGCCGCTCGGCGCAATGCTCCCCTCGGACGCGCCGCTCTCCGCGCCCCGGGCGCCCTTGCCCGCGCTCCCCGCGCCCTTTCGCGGCGGCGACGAGCAGCTCCACGGCGTCCTCGCGGACGACGTGTACGCGCTGTACGAGCGGGCGGGGCCCGCGGCGCTGGCCGGCCTGCGAGAGCTCTCGCGCCTTGTCGGCGGCGGCGTCGGCGGCGGCGGCGGCGTCGGCGGCGACGGCGGCGGCGACAACGACGGCGGCGACGGCGACGGCGGCGGCGGCGGCGGCGACGGCGGCACCACCGCCCCTTCCCCGCTCTTGTTCGGGCCCCGCGCCGTATTCCCCGCGTACGCCTGTCGGGGCGACGCGGCGGCCGGCGCCGAGGCCGACGGCCAGGTACGCCACCCGCGCGCCGACTCCCGCTCGGCCTTCCCCTTTGCGGGCGGCGAGACGGCGGCGCGGGCGCGCCTGGCGCACGTGCTGCGGCGGGTGCTCTCGCCGCCGCCGCCGTCGCTGCCCGGGCGGCCCGCGGCGACGTCGTCCTACGGTGACGGGCGCATGATGGCCGCGGGCGTCGACACCAGCGCCAAGCTGAGCCCCTACCTGGCCGCGGGGTGCCTGTCGCCGCGAAGGGTCGCCGAGGCGCTGCGCGGCCGCGCTGCTGGCAGGGGCGGCGGCGAGGAGGGCGGCGGCGACGAGGAGGGCGGCGGCTGGGAGGGCGACGGCGACGGCGGGGGCGGCGGCGAGGAGGGCGGCGGCGACGACGAGGCCCTCTGGCTGCTGGCGCACCTTGTCATCCGAGACTGGTACGTCCTGAGCGGGTGGCGCAGGAGCAAGGAGGCCAGGAGGAGAAGGGCGGCGGCGGCGGCGCCCATCGTCGTCAGCGGCAAGGAGGCGCGCCCGCCGCCGCCGCCGCTGCCGGCCGCGTTCGAGTCGTGGGCGCGCGGCCGCTCGGGCGCCTCACCGTTCGTGGACGCGGCCATGCGCGAGCTCGCCGCGACGGGGTGGCAGTCCAACCGCTCGCGCCAGAACGCCGCGAGCTACCTCGCGCATGAGGGGGATGAGGAGGAGAGGGAGGAGGAGGGGCAACGAGGCGGCGGCGAGGGCGAGGGCGGCAGCGGCGGCGGCGGCGCGGCATGGGCGGCGCGCTGGCGCCTGGGCGCCCGCCTGTACGAGTGCCTGCTGATCGACGGCGACCGCGCCGCCAACAGGGGCAACTGGCTCTCGGTGACCGGCCGGCGGTTCGACGCGGCGGCGCAGGCGGCCAGGTACGACCCTGCGGGCGCGCTGGCGGCGGCGTGGCTGGGAGAGGGCGAGGGCGAGAGGGGCGGCGGAGGGGTCGGGCCCTCGCGGGTGAAATGAGGGAGAGGGCGACGGCGAGGGCGACGGCGAGTGACACTGAAAAGCGAACGCCGCCGCCGCCTCTCGAACGGCCGCAAACACACACACACGCTCTCCCCTCTTTGACGCAGGAACCTGGCTTATCTTTGACCACGCACCCTCTCGCTTTAGTTCCCTCCCGACACGGCTCCTCCTCGAACGCGAACACCTCACGGAAACCTCCGAGGCCCGAACTTGTTCTCACCTCTCCCTCTCTTCTCTCTCTCTCGCGGGGGTGACCGCGCCCCCCGCGCGCGCGCGCATCGCGATTGTCAATCACCGCGAGGTCAAACGACCACCACCGCCAGGCGAGACCTGCCACGGCCTCTTTCTCGTCGCGGCGGGCAAGCGGACGAACGAGCGCGCGGCCCTCGGCCGCCGACGACGCGCCGTCCAATAAGAGCCCCCCCGGGGCCGCCGCCGCCGTCGCTCCCGACCGCCGACGACGCGCCGTCGAATAAGAGCCCCCCCGGGGCCGCCGCCGCCGTCGCTCCCGACCGCCGACGGGGCCCGCCGTCGCGCGACCCAGAGGCCCCAAAACAGCGAGGCATCAAACCAAAACGACACAGCATAACCAAGCGCAGACAAGCGAGGCATCAAGCCAAAAACGCCAGCAGCATCACCACAAAGCAAACAAGCAACAAGAACCACCCCGTGAAAAAACCATGTGGGCCGCCGCGGCGCTGTGGCTGCTGGCGGCGGGCGGGCAGGCCGCGCTGCTGGGCCGGCAGCTGCACTGCGTGCTGCTGCTGGCCGACCTGGAGACGGACATCCAGAATCCGCACGACTGGGCGCGGCAGATGAACAGGTTCCGGGTGAGGAGTGCGCGTGGGATCGAGGGGATGGGGCGCGAATGGGGAGGGGGAGCGGGTGGCCGGCGCTCCGGAGAGAAAAAAAGAGAGGCAGGGCGAGCGAGCGGGACGTTGGCGCGAGCGGGGCGGGCGCGCGCATTTGCTCGGGCCTTGCGCCCAAATGAAGAACGAGTCCGTCCATTCCGCGCAGCTCCTCCTCCCCGAAGTGTCCTCGCGCGCTCCCGCCCTCCTTGCGGAAAAAAAAGGTGCGACCAAAACACTACGACGCCAAACCAACAAAACCCCGCCCCGCCCCGCCCCGCCGCCAAAACAAAAACAAAACGACGGATGGAAAAACACAAAAAAAGACCTCCGAGTATCTGGGCCAGGCGTTGCTCGCCGCCGCGCTGCTCTCTTCCCGCTGCTGGGCGTCGGGCCTCGCCAACCTTGCGCTCGCGGCCTTTGTGCTCGAGCGCCTGCGCCGCCGCGGCGAGGACCGCTGCGCGCCGGCCGACGCCTTTGGCGCCGGGTCGTCCGTGCACCGCCGCAACCGCCTGGCGCTTCTCGGCTGCCACGCGTTCCTGTTTGCGCTGCTCGGGTTCCGGCTCGTCGAGTGCGCCGCGCGCGAGGCGATGCGGCGCCACCCGGGCGGGCCGGAGGGGGCCAGGCTGCTGGCGGGCGAGCTGCTGCGCGCCGCGGCGGCGTCGACGCACGGATACTGAGGGGAGGGGGGGGGCGCTCGGCGCCCCTTCTTGTACCCTTTGGTGCTCTTTTGTTTACTAGTAGGTTTTATCCCAGGTTTGAAAGGAGAACACATCTTGTCGGACCCCCTCGCTCGTTGGGAGGCGCGTTCAGAGGCGGTCACAAGCGCTGGAGGAGGGAAGGGGCGGGGATCGAGTCGACGGAGACGCCGCCGCAGCCGAGCGCCGCCGCCGCATCGCCGGACCGAACACTTCGACCTCCGTCCACATCACGCCTCCGACCTCCAGTCACCTAACATAATGCGTTGAAACAAAGCAGGTGATAAAAAAAGAGATTCCCCTCTTCTTCTTGTTTCAACTCTAGCTTCCCGGGAGCTCTTTCCCCCCTAAGAAACCAACTTTTCCCGCAAACGCGTCGCGAGGGCGCCCAATCGCCCGCGCCCGCCGATCCGCGGCCGTCGCCCAGCGGGAACGATCGACGCTCGCTCGCGGCTCCGCCGCTCGGGCGCACGGCCGGCGTCCTCGAAGGGGCGCGCGCGCCTCGCCCGATTAAGGGGGTTCTTACCGAAAAAGGAAAAGGCGTTGCACTATTCGACGACACCAATTGGAGCCAATCATGCCGACCGCGCGCCGGCGCACGCACCCGGTCGCCAAGAAGAAGGGCGGGTGGACGCAGGAGGAGGACGACATGCTGGTCCGGTGAGTCGCCCGGGATCGCCAACGAAAGACGCGATAGGGGGGGGGGGGGGGGGGGGGGGGGGGGGGGGGGGGCTGAACCCAAGGCGCCGGACGTCTCCCCCGCCCCCGCTTGCTCACCGCCCCCCCCTCTCCGCTCGTTTCCCTCTCCCCCGCCCCCGCTCCCCTACAACAGGCTCGTCGCGCGCATCGGCCAGAGCAGCTGGTCGGCCATCGCGCGCAAGCTCAACGAGGACGCTGGCCCTTCCAACGGGGACGGCCGCATCGGCAAGCAGTGCCGCGAGGTGAGACGGCGCGAGGGCGACGCTCGAAAGAAGCGACGATCAGCCGGGAGCGCGGGTGGGCGGTCGGGGCGAGCGCGCCGTGCCGCGCCGCGCCGTCGCCTTGCCCCGGCCTTCCCCCTCTCCAAAGCCTGACACCCCGACCCGAGCCCGCCCTTTGGCCGCTTCCTTTGGCCCTATCTCACGCTCCCCCATCCACGCACAACCGAACGCGCGCAACACACGACACATCGCCCCCCCACAAACATTCTCCCCGCTTCCTCAAAAAAATAAAAATAAAAATCAGCGCTACAACCACCACCTGCGCCCCGACATCCGGCGCGACCCGTGGACGCGCGCCGAGGAGGCCGCGCTCGTGGCCGCGCACCGGCGCTCGGGCAACCGCTGGTCGGACATCGCGCGCCACCTGCCGGGCCGGACGGAGAATGCGGTGAAGAACCACTGGAACGCAACGCGGCGGCGGCGGCCCGTCGTCTCTGCCGCCGCCGCCGCCGCCGCCGCCGCCGCTGGCGCGGGCGCGGGCGAGGGCGCGGCGGCGGCGCCGTCGCTCTCCGCGGGGCAGCAGCAGCAGCAGCAGTCGCAGCTCGAGGCGCTGCAGCAGCAGCAGCATCAGCAGCAGCAGCTGCAGCAGCTGGCCGCGAGCACGAGCGTCGTGTCGCTGACGGCGGCCGTGGTGGCGCCCGCGTTGCTGGCGCTGGCGCGGTCGGGCGGCGCGGGCCAGGCGCCGCCGGCGACGCCCTCGGCGACGCCCTCGGCGGGGGCGGTCGCCGCGCCCGACCCCTTCCTGCTGGCGCCGCACGAGGGCGGGCCGAGCCCCCTGCGCGACTACCTTGCGTCGCTCGGCCTCCTCCTCCCGTCGGCGGTGCCGGTAGAGGCGGCGGCGGCGGTGGCGGTGGCGGTGGCGAGCGGGCCGGGCGACGGCGGCGCCGCCGCCGCCGCCGCCTCTGTCGACGGCGGCGGCTCGCGCCACGGCCCCGCCGACTCGACGCAGCAGCAGCAGCGGCAGCAGCAGCAGCCGGCCTCGGCGGCCGTCGGCCCCGCGACCAAGCGGTCGACCAGCAGCGCCTCCGGCCAGGCCAAGCGCCGCCGCCGCCCGGACGGCAGCGCCAGCGCCGAGGACGTGCGCGGCGGCGGCGGCGGGCAGGAGCAAGGCGGCGACTCGTCGGCGCGCGGGGCGGCGGCGGGGGCGGCGGCGCCGGCGCCCGAGCCGCCGCAGCAGCAGCAGCAGCCGCAGCAGCCGCCCCACCAGTCGGCCACCCGGCGCCCGGTCCGCGCGCGCCGGCTCCCGGCGCGCATCGCCGCGGCCGACGTGCTGCTGAGCGACGGGCCCGGCAGCGAGCACGAGGACGACCCGGGCGACTGGCAGCGGCAGCGGCAGCAGCAGCAGCAGCAGCTCTCGGCCGCCGCCGCCCGCGCCGCCAGCTTTGCTGCCTGCCACGGCAGCAGCGCCGCCCTCGCCCCCGTATCGGCCGAGATGCCGCCCCCCGCCCGCCCGCCGCTCGCGCCCGCGCAGGTCCTGCCGGCGCCGCCGGCGCAGCTGCAGCAGCAGCAGCAGCTGCTGCTCCAGCAGCTGGCGCAAGCACAGGCTGCCGCCGCCGCCGCCGCCGCCGCCGCCGCCGCCGCCGCCGCCGCCGCCGCCGCCCAGCGCGAGGAGGAGGAGGTCGACGACCTGATTGAGCGCGCAGCGGCCGCCGCCGCCGCCGCGATCGCCGGCGACGAGGACGACGACGACGTCATCGTGCTCCTCTCCGCGCCGCCCTCGCACCTGCTGATGGGCAGCGCCCCGGTGGCCGCGGCCGGCGGAGCCGACGCCGACGCGCCTGCCGCTGCGCCGCCGCCGCCGCCATCGTCGTAGGCCGCGGCCGGCGCGCCCGGCGGCCACATCGACGCCGCCGCAGCCGCGGCCGCCGACCAGGAGGAGGACGACGGCGCGCTGGTGGCGGCCTTTGCCGAGCCGCCGCAGCAGACGGGCCTGCCGATGCTCCTGAACGCGGGCAGCGGCGTGGCGGCGGCTGCTGCTGCTGCTGCCGCCGCCGAGGCGCGCCCGCCGTTTTCGTCCTCGGCCGCCGCCGCCACCGCCGCCGCCCCCGCCGCCGCCGGCACCGCCCCACTTCCCCCTGGAGGCCTGTTCATGCCGCGCCCGCCCTTGCCCCAGCAGCAACAGCCGCAGCAGCAGCAGCAGCAGCAGTCGTGTCCCGACACCCCCACGGCGCAGCAGCAGCCGCAGCAGTCGAGCAGCAGCGGGGCGCACGGCCCTGACGGCGCCGCCGCAGCAGCAGCAGCCGCCGCCGCCGCGCCGCAGCCGCTGCGGCCGCCCCCGCGCGGCCAGAGCGGCAACCTCGCGCTCGGCACGCCGCCCCCGCCCGCCCCGCCCCCGCCCCTAGCCGCGCCCTTCTCGGTCGCCGGCCACGTGCTCTCGCACCAGCAGCACCCGTGGACGGCGGCCGCCGCGCTCGGGCTCGGCCCCGCCGGCGTCGGCGCCCCCGGCGCCCCCGGCGGCGCCGGCGCGTGCGGCGCCGGCGGCGACGGCGTCTCAGTCTCCGTCGTCGACTCTGGCGCCGCCCTGCCCCCGCTGTCCAATCTTCTGGCGCTCGCCACCGCCCCCGCCGGCACCGGCCCGGGCGGTCCGGCCGACGCCGCGAGCTTCTCCAGCCGCGGCCCGCAGGCCATCTGCCCGCGGCGCGTCGCCGCCGCGCTCTGCGCGGCGGGCGTCCGCTCGGCGCTCGCCGAGCTCGGCGCGGCGGCCGCCCGCCAGCAGCAGCAGCAGCAGCCCTCCCAGCCGCCGGGCCCCTCGGCCGCCGCCGCCGCCGCCGTCGCCGCCCACGCCCAGCGCGCCGCCTTTGCCGACGACCTGCGCGCCCTGCTGCGCGCGGCGAGCGAGGACGCGCGCCGCGCCTTTGGTCTGGAGCGGGTGTTGGTGGCGGTCCGCGTCGACGCCGCCTTGGGCGCCGACGAGCCGGGCCTGCTGGTGGCCGCGTCCGCGCCGCAGTGGCGCGTGGCGATGGACGGCGTGCGCGCCCTGGTCGAGACGCACGTGCGCCCGCTGTACCAGTGCTGATGCGACGGCTTTGCTCGCTCGAAGAGAAGAGCAAGACGCGTCCCTCGAACGAACGACGAGCGAGGGAGCGTGGGGCGGCGGCGCGGGCGGCGGCGGCGATTTCTGCGCGGCGAGAGCAAAAACGCGACGGATGCCCCTCTCGCCCCTCCGTCCCCCGGATGCTGGTTGACAGACGACTGCGCATGCCCACGACCTGTGCCAGAAACGCCCGATTCCCAAGAGCGAGCGGCCACCAAAACAGAAGAACAAAACCCCCCACACCCACGCAAGAGGCGCCCGCGCGCCTGCGCGCGCCCCCCCGTTTCTCTCCGCTCCCCGCTCCCCCTTTTTTTCTTCCATCCACTCGTCCCCCCGCCCGTCACCCGACATTCAACCGACCGGCGGCCAGAGCAGCACACACACAAGACTGTGATCCAGTGCACCCTCTTTCCCCCCAACCACTCAAAACAAGGCCCCCTCCTCCCCACTCCACGCCTCTTTTTGCGTGCGAGCGTGTGTCCTCGACCTCCCTCGCGTTTTGCCGTCTCTCTATTCCGCGAGCGGCGACGGCCACCGACCTGCCCCTCCTTTGCACGCCCCGTCCTCGCGTGGCTACTACTCGTCTCCGCAAGAGTCGGAACGTGCGCCATCCTCTTGCTCTCCAGGCACACGCACGCACGCACGCACGCACGCACGCACACACCCTCTTTCCAACCGGCGTCGAGCGGCGCCCTTTCCTCTCGCCCTGCCCCGTCCAAATAAAGCAAGCACCACTTCCTCTTGTACTCTTTTCCCCGTCCTTTGGCGAGACCTCTACCTCGCGCGCACGCACGCGGCGCCCCCTGGACAACTACAACAGGACGGCGACCGCACCCGTCGCCCGAACACACACTTTTCGCCGCGCCGGCCGGCCGGGGCGCTGCGCCTTTGCCTTCCCGCATGGGGGAGAGAAAAAGACGCGCAGACGACGCCACCCCCATCTTTTTTCCTGTCTGCACCCCGCGGCCTGTGTACAGTCCTTCCCACCTCGTCAGTCTCGAGCAGCATCTTAGTCTTGAGCAGTTGCATCACCATCATCATCAGTAGCAGCATCAGCAGCAGCAGCGAAGCCCCCCGTGTCCTCCAGTCGCACGCGTCGGCGCCATTCTCGCCCCCTCCCCCCGATTGTTTCCAAGACGCCCGAAAAACAACCCCTCTCCCTCCTGCAGTCGGCCCCGCGCGTGTGCTCCAGTGCCCTCCCAGTGCGTCCTGTTACCAGTCCTATACTACCAGTTTGCTTTGTTTTGCTGTTAGCCTTCCTCTCCTCAGTCCACCAAGAAAAAACATTCAAAAAATATTCGAGCCGTCGCGCGCGTGCGTCGTTCAAAACTTTCGGCCCTCCCTCTTTCTTGGCAGTCATAGCGCGGCCTTGCACAACAGCTGTTTTGAACGACGCGTGCGCACTCTCTCTCTCTCTCTCTCATATATGCGACAACGCGCCCCGCTCCTCATTCCTCGTGTTCGCATCAACCGACGCGCCGGCAACAACCAAACCTCCCCTCCCCTCCCCTCCCTTCACGCGCCCCGATCCGCCGAGATGGCGCGCGGCAAGGTGCGTACTGCGCTCATCACGCTACACCTAGGGCGCCCCACGTGGTCTGTCCGGCCGATGCGGGCGCACAGACGCGGCAAGGGACAATCGCGAAAGGGGGCCGTGGAGCGCAAAAGCGAGAGAAGAGAGAGAGTTTTCAATCGCGCGCTCACCAATCCTCTCGCGCACTCCGCCCTCAAAATAACGACACCAGGCGCACGACAATGACGACGGGGAGGCGGGCGCGATGCGCGCCGCCGCGGGCCGTATCGAACGCGCGCTCGCGGGCGAAACGGACGACCGCGCGGCCGCGCTCGCGCTCGACGGCGAGCGCGCCGCCGCCGCGGCCAACGGCGGCGGCGGGCCCCCCAGCGCCGCCCGCGCCGCGGCGTCGTCGTCCTCGGCGATGGCCGCCCTGGTCCGGCGCCTCTCGGCCGCGGCCGCGCGCGCCTCGGCCGCCGTCGCGCCTGCGGGGCCGCTCCCGCCCGACGACTGCCGCGTGGCGGAGGCGCATGGGGCGCTCGAGCTCGCGCGCGCGGCGTGCGACCTGCTCGCGGACGAGGGGGCGGCCGACCCCCCTTTCGCCGGCGCCCTGATCGACGCGCGCGGCGCGGCGGGAGGCGCCCCGTCGGACGGCCGGCGGCAGGTGGTGAACGACGTCGCGGTGCTGGCGCGGGCGTTGGGCGCGGCGGTGGACGTGTTGGAGGCGACGGGACGCTGCGAGGACGGCAGCGACAAGAAGCGCGACAAGGACAAGAACAAGCGCGGCGGCAAGGGGGACGACGACAACGGCGGCGGCGGCGGCGGCGGCGGCGAGGGCGACACCGACAACAAGGGCGCCAACAACAGCGACGACGACGAGACGCGCCTCGAGGAGGACGACCGCTCCGCGGGCCGCCGCCGCGCGCTGGCGGCCGCCGCGCGCGCCGCCGTGGCCGCCGCCTGCCAGGCCATGCGCGCGATCGCCGAGTGGGACGTGCTCCGGCGCGGCGACGACGGCGGCAAGGGAGGCGGCGGCAAGGGGGGCGCCTCCGCCGCTGCCGCCGCGGTCCCGCCGCCGCAGCCGCCGCCGCCGCGCCGAGTGCCCATGCGCCCCCTGATGATCGCGTGCGTCGCGCCCCTGGCGCGCCTGCTGCTGCAGCCCCCCGGCAACGGCGCCGTCACGTACGCCGAGCGCCGCGCGGCGGCCGCGGCGCTCGAGGACCTCGCCCTGTCCGCGCAGGTCCAGCAGGCCATCCTCGCCCTGGGCGGCGGCGGCGGCGAAAACGGCGGCGGCGGCGCCGCGGCCGACGCCGACGCCGCCGCCGCCGCCGCCGCCGCCCAACGGCCGACCGTCGAGCTCCTGTTCCGCGACGGCCTCTCCTGCGCGGGCGACTACATCGCGCAGGCCGATCTGGTGACCGTGCTCTACCGCGTGTGCTCGGGCCAGCACGCGCAGGACCCCGCGGCCGCGCGCCTGCCCGCCACGTGCCTGCCCGACGCCGCCGTCTCGCTGCTGCCCGCGCTCTCGGCGGTGGCCCCGGCCCATCCGCGCGCCGAGGCCGCGCCGCGCAGCGCCCTGGCGCGCTTCTCCGCGATCCTGGACGCCGCGCGCGAGGCGGGCTCGGACGTCGACGAGCGCCTGTCCCGTCACGTGCGCGCCGTCGTTCGCGCGGCCAACGAGGCGGCGCGCGCCCTCGAGCGCCAGCGGGAGCAGCAGCAGCCGCAGCAGCCGCAGGGCGGCGACCAGGGCGGGGCCGCCGCCGCCCCTGCCGCCGCCGCCGTCCTCACCCTCGCGCCCGCCTCCCTGCGCGCGGTCCTCTCGGCCGGCGGCGCCGAGGCCGACTGCTGCGTCTGGAGCAGCCTCTACGTCGACGTCGCCTCGGACCACCTCAGCACCTTTGTCGTGCCCGGCCAGCCCGCGCCCGCCGCGCCCCCGCCTGGCGCCCGCGCCGCAGACAGCATCGAGGACCCCTTTGCGGCGACGGGCACGGGCGGCGAGCGGCGCGGGCCGAGCGGCGACGGCGGCGGCGGCGGCGGTCCTGGCGCCCCCGACGCGGCCGGGGCGGGCGCCGGCGAGACGCGCACACTCGACGTCGACCTGGCCTCCGTCGCGGGGGTGGCCGTCCTGCCCGGCTCGGGCGCGGCGGCTGCCGGCGGCGGCGGCGGCGGCGGCGGGCCGATCGAGACGGTCTCGCTCGAGCTGCGGCGCGCGCCCCCCGCGCTTGCCGCCGAGGTGGACCGCCTGGCGTCCCTGCTGCTTCTGCAGGCGCACGGCGGCGCCGCAGTCGGGGGCCGGGGCGCGCGCGCGGTGGCTGCGGACGCCGCTGCGGCAGCGGCGGCGGGCGCGGGCACGGAGGCGTCGCGCGCGGCGACGACGGGGCCGCCGGGCGGAGCGGCAGGGCGCGGCGCGGCGCTGCTGGCCGGCGGGCTGCGCCTGACGCTGACGCTGGCGCTCTCGCGCGCCGACAGCGACCGCCTGCAGTCGCGCCTGAGCAGCGCGTGCGGGCTCGAGGCGCGCCTGGACGCGCTCGTCGTCCGCGAGCGCGCGCCGGGCCTCGAGGGCATGTCGCAGCCGCAGCCGCAGCCGCAGCCGCAGCCGCTGCTGATGCTGCCGCCGCTGCCGCGCGCGGGGGCGCCGGCCGGCGCTGGCGGCGGCGGCGGAGGCAGCTTTAAGGTGCCGCAGCGCAAGGTCTCGCGCGTCATGCAGCCCATCCACCAAACCGCCGGGGACGTCGCCGCGCGCCGCCGCGAGCTCGAGCTGCAGCGCTCGCCGCTGACGGGCGCGGCGCGCGCCACCGCCGCCCAGGCCCTGCGGTCGGGTGCGGGAGGCGGCGGCGCGGCGGCGTCGGCGGCCGCGACGGCCGGCGGGCCCGTGCGCCAGCCGCTCGACCTGCGCCCGACGAGCGCCGCGCCCGCGGCCGACGGGCCGCCCGCCGGCCCTGCTCGCGTCAACCCCCTCGCGGACGACACGACGACGGAAGAGCTCGACGAGGACCCCCGCGGGCAGGGCGCCGCCGCCGAAACCCCCGTCGCCCAGGCCGCCGCCGCTGCTGCCGCCGCCGCCGCCGCCGCCGCCCATGCAGCCGCCGCGTCGTCCGGTTCGCCGGCGTCAGCGTCGCCGCCGACGTCTCCGCTGCTGGGGCAGCCGCCGGAAGAGGCGCAGGAGCTGGAACCCATGATCGAGGACGAGGGCGTGGCGCTGCAGCAGCAACAGCGGGAGGAGGGCGAGCCCGAGGAGCGGCCGCAGCGCAACGAGCAGCAGCAGCAGCCGAAGCAGCAGCAGCAGCGGCAGGCGGCTGCGCCGGCGCGCACGACGCCGCCGCAGCGCGGACGCCTAGGCCGCATGCACGCCGCACCCGTGCCGGAAAAGGCGGCGGCCGCGGCGCAAGAGCAGCCGCAGCCGCAGCCACAGCCGGAGGAGCGGGCGGCGGAGGAGGATGACGAGGAGGAGGCGCCCCAGGCGCGCGGGCGCAGCCGCGTCCGCGCCGCCCCAGCTGCCCGCGCCAAGGGCGCCGCCGCCGCCTCGTCGCCGACCGCCTCCGAGGGCAAGCGCCCCACCAGCGTGCCGCCCACGGCCACGCCGGCCAAGGGCGGCGCGTACGACTTTGACGAGGAGGAGGAGGTCGAGCGCGACGAGGCGGACGAGCACGTGAGCCTGGCGCTGCCCCCCCGCTCGGCGCGCCTGCGCGCCGCCACGGCCCCGCCCGGCCGCAGGGCGGCGGCCGCCTCCGCCGCAGCGGCCGGCGGGGCCCGCGGCAAGGCCACCGCCGCCGCCGCCAAGCCACCCGCCCGCCGCGCCGCCAGCACGCCCCCGCCGCCCAAGGCCCCCGCGCGCCGCACGTCGCAGCGGGCGGCCAAGCAGGCCGCCAAGTCCAAGATCCGCGACACTGTGCACCGCGAGGAGGCGCGCGGCTCGGACGCCGACGACGAGCGAGGCGGCGGCGCCCGCGGGGGCGCCCGCGGCGGCGGCGAGGGAGAGGAGGACGGGACGGCGCCGGGCTGGGGCTCGGACGCCGAGGACGAGGGGCGCGCGGCGGGGGCGGAAGTGAAGGCGGCCAGGTCGGCGCGCAAGCCGGCCAAGGCGGTCGCGCCTTCCCCCCCAACGTCAGCCGAGGCGGAGGACGAGGAGGGCGCGCCGCTCGGCGAGCTCGTGTTTGGCGGCGACGAAGGCGCCGCCGAGCCGCCGCCGCCGCCGCCTTTGGCGCCGCGGCCCTCCAAGCTGCCGCGCTGGGTGGACCGGCAGACCGCGGGCGACGTGGCGCGGCAGGCCGCTGCGCCCATGCTGCTGGGCGACGACGAGGAGGAGCGGCAGCAGGCGCTGCAGGCGGCCGAGGAGCAGGCGGCCGCTGGCCCGTCGCCGACGCCGACGCCGACGCCGCCGCCGCCCGATGCCGCTGCCGCCGCCGCCACCCCTTCTCCCTTTGCGGCCGAGGCCGAGCTCGCGGCGCGCCGCGCTGCCACGGAGGCCGGGCGCCTGGCGCTGCGCGCGGTGGCCCGCGGCGGCCCCAACACGACGGCAGCGGTCCAGGTGGTCACGGTGCAGGTGCAGCAGCGCAACGGGCCGCAGCAGCAGGCGCGCCGCGCGGCGGTGGTGATCGAGGAGGAGGACGACGAGCAGCGGCAGCCGACGTTTGCGCCGTGGCCGCCGCCGCCGCCGCCGCCGCGCAAGCGCTCCGCCGCCGCCGCCGCCGCCGCCGCCGCCGCCCCCGCCGCGACGCCCGCGCAGGGACCCAAGCGCGCCAAGCACGGGCCCGCCCCCGCCGCCGCCGTCATTCTGGCCCCGTCCATCTCGGACGACCGGCAGGCCGACGCCGTGTTCCGCGTGCTCGACCTGATCGCGGGCAGCGGCGGCGGGCGGCGCGGCGGCGGCGGCGGCAAGGGCGCGGGCGCGTCGGCGTCGGCCGCCGCCGCCGCCGCGGGCGCCATGAGCCCGACCGACCTGCGGCGCAAGACGGACCAGATTTTCAAGGTCGGCGCGGGCGCCGACGCGCGCCGCCACCAGCAGCAGCAGCGCCAGGCCCTCGACCAGGCCGTGCGCACGGCGCGCGCCGCGCTCGAGCGCTCTGGCGAGCGGGCGCGCGCGCGCGCCGAGGCGGCGGCCGCCGGCGCGCTCGACCTCGGCGAGGCGGGCGCCGGGCGCGCCGCCCTCGAGCGCGCCGAGGCGTCCGTGCGCGCGTGCCGCGCCGAGTTTGAGGCCGAGGTGCACCGCCAGAACCAGGAGCTCGAGGCGGCGCTCGACGACCTGCGCGCCGAGCGCGCCGGGGCCGAGGCGGCGCGCCTTCTGGCGGCGCTGCAGGCGCTCTCTCGCGCGGCGCGGCAGCGGCGCGCGCGCGCCGCCGAGGAGCTCGAGCGCGCGGCGCGCGGCGCGGCGGGCGAGGCGGTGCGCGCGGCGCGGGCCGAGTTCGCGGCGATGCCGACGGCCGGACAGGTGGCGAGGCTGCTGCGCGAGGCGCTGGCGGCCGGCGGGCAGATGGTGTAGAGGGAGAGAGATGAGACCAAGAGAGAGAGATGACGGGAGGGGGGCGCTTTTTTGCCTTTTTTGACGACGACCAAAGACGACGACGACGCACAACGAGACGGACATGCGCACGTTCTCCTTTTTTCGCACCACCGACCTCTCGCAAATACCCTTCGGAGAGACGGGCCGCACAACACTACACCCTCACTAACTCGACAGCGACCGAACAACGACGCATATAAAAAACCAACACGCGCACGTGTGCTCTCTCTCTCTCTCGTGCGCTCTGTCCCCCCGCTCTTTGAAACGCCTAGCGGCCGCCGCCGCCGCCGCCGCCGCCGCCGCCGCCGCTGCCGCCTCTGCCGCGCCCCGAGGCGGCGGCGCCCCTGCCCCGGCCGCTGCCCGGCCGCCGCCCCCCTGCCCCGCCGCGCCCGCCCCCCCTCCCGCCGCCCCCGCCCTTGGGCCTCTGCGCCGCCACCTCCGCGCAAACGGCGCGGAACTGCGCCAGGCCCACCGCGCGCGCGTCCGGCGGGGCGCCGAGCTGCGCCGCCGCCGCCTCGAGCAGGTCCTCCCCGCCAAGCGCGCTCGCCGTCGCCGCGCCAAGCGCCGCCACCAGCCGCGCGTGCTGCGCGCGCTCGGCCGACGCGGCCGGGTCCTGCGGCAGGCGGCCCAGGCCGGCCGCGGACGCGGCCGCCGCGGCAAAGTCGAGCGCGGACGACAGGGCCTCGGGCTCGGGGCGCTCCTGCAGCAGCCGCTCGCACGCGCGGCGCAGCGTCTCTGACGCGACGAGAATTTGCTGCTGCTGCTGCTGCTGCTGCTGCTGCTGCGGGTGGCGGCCGCCCCCGCCGGCCGCCCCGATCTGCGCGAGGAGGCGGAACATTCTCAGCTCCGCGTCGTCGTCGGCGTCGTCGTCGTTGGTGTCCATGTCGTTGCGTTTCCCGCCCTTGCCGCTGTTGCCGCCGCCGCGCCGGGCGCCGCCGACGTTCCCGCGCCGGCCTCTGTCCTCCTCCTCGTCGTCGTCGTCGTCGTCGTCCAGGATCACCACCTCCTCGCCCTCTTGCTGCTGCCGCTTTACGCGCCCTCCGGACCCGCGCGCAGCTCCCGGACGTCGCCCGGCGGCCCCGGAGCCGCCCGTCCGCTCCTGCCGCGACAATTGCAGCGCGAGCTGGAGCTGCCAATCCTCGTCGTCGCCGCCGCCGCCGCCGCCCGCGCTGCCGCCGCCGCCGCCGCCGCCCCCACTCGCCCCCGCGATGGCCGCCGCCAGCATGCCCGCAAGTCCGCCGCCGCCGCCGGCCATGGCCTGCGCCTGCGCGAGCTGGCCCGCGGCCGCCAGGGCCGAGCGCGCGTACTCGTCGGCGGCGGTCGGGGCCTGGGGCTGCCGCTGCGGCGGCGGCGACGGCTTGGCCTTCTTCGGTTTGGCGGCAAGGGACGACGACGGCGCCGCCGTTGCCTGTCCTCTTTCCTTCTTCTCGGGCTCGGCTTCCTGCTGGCCGTCGTCCTCGTCCGCCTCGGGCTCATACTCTTCGTCGTCCTCCTCTTCGCTCGCAGGGCGGCGCTTGCCGCGCATCGTTACGTGGAGGGGGCCGGGGTCGAACGCGAGACACGAAAGAATTTCGCCCGCCCGCTCCCTCCCTTTGCAATATTGCTGCAGCAGAGAGTGAGGGGACGTGTGTTTGTCGAGTGTGTGGGCTGTAGTACTGTGTGTCGTCTGTTGATCGACCCGCTGACGAGCACGCACTTGCCAAAAAAAGGGACGAGGCTTGCGCGCCGAGAACGCCGACGAGCGACGAGGACGCCGACGCTGCCGAGCTTGAATCGGCCCTCTCGTCCTTGGCCGTCTCTCTCCCTCAAAAGCGACGGCGCCCGCGCCCGATCCGCCCACGCGACATCAACCAATAAGCACTTTATCCTCCCTTTTCCCAACCCCAACCTCTTTGCTCCCCCAACAGCACGCGGATTTGAGAAAGCACGAGACTTTGGCACATGAACACGCGACAGCAGCATGAGCGCGCCCCAGGATCAGGCCGCCGATGGCGCGGCCGTGACGCCCGATGAATCGGGCGATCTGTTCGTCAGCGCGAGCGGCGCGTGGCGGAACGACTCGCCCGTCCGCCCCTGCCCGCCGCCGCCGCCGCCGCCTTGGGTGCTGCCGTCGGCGTCTCCGTCGGCGTCTCCGTCTCCGTCGCCGAAACAGCAGCAGCACCAGCAAACGCCGCAGCGGCGCTCGCCGCGCGCCGCGGCCTCGCGCCTGCCCCTGCCGGACGACCCGGACGCCGTGACGCGCTCGGCCGCCCTCGCCCTGGCCTCCGCGGCGGCGGCGGGCGCGCCGCTGGCCTGGTCCGGCCTCCACGCCCAAGCGGGGTGGCCGCCGGCCGCGCCCGCGCTGGGCGTGCCGACGCCGATCCGCGAGGGGCCCGAGGAGGAGGGGAGCTTCCCCGCGCCGCCCGCGCCGCCGCCGGCCAAGCCCGGCGGCCACCTCTCCTGGGGCGACGACGACGTGTACCAGCACCAGCACTCGACGCCGCGGCCGCCCGAGGCCGCCGCCGAGGTCCGGCGAGGCGGAGCAGAAGGAGGAGCAGGAGGCGGGGGCGGCGGCGGCGGGCCGTTTGCGGCGGCCGCGGCGCAAGCCTTGCTCTCGCCCCCGCCCTCGCAGCCGCCCACGCCGCAGCTGCCCCACCACCACCCGCCCCAGGACCTGTTGGCCGGCCTGCGCATCCTCCCCTGGCTGAGCCGAGGCAAGAGCTCGTCGTCGGCCGGCGGCGGCGCGATCGACAGCCCGGCGACGCTCGCGCGGCCGTCCGGGGGGGGGTCTGGCGCTGCTGCCGCCGTCTCGCCCACCGCCGCCGCGGCGTCGTTTGGCGGCAGCGGCGGCGGCGGCATGGGCGGCGGCCCGGTCGGCGTCCCGAGCGCGGCGGCCGGCCGGGTGCGCGCGCGACGGCTGTGGCTGCTGCGGGGCGGCGACGGCGGCGGCGCCGAGGGGATTGAGCCGGCGGGAGAGGCGGTGGCGGCGACGCCGCAGCAGGTCGTGGCCTCTGTGCAGCAGCACCAACACCACCAGCAGCCGCAGCTGCAGCAGCAGCACCAGCACGAGCAGCAGCAGCACCAGCACCAGCAGCCCCTGCCGCCGCATCGCCCCGCAGCGCCTGCCGCAGCAGCTGCCCCTCCCGACCCCTTTGCCGCCTTTGCGGCGGGCCAGTCGTGGGCGCCGCCGTCGCGCGCGTGCGCGCTGCCGCCGCTGCCGCCACAGCAGCAGAAGACAGGGACGCAGCAGCAGCGGCAGCAGCGGCAGGGCGACGGCGACGGCGAGAGCGAGGCCGCCGCTGCCTCTGCCGCCGCCGCCTCTGCCGCCGCCGCCTCTGCCGCCGCCTCTGCCGCCGCCGCCGCCGCCGCCACCACGCGCGCGCAGCTGCGCGCCACCGTGTCGCGCCTGCGCGAGCGCGTTGACGTGATCGCGCCGCGCGACCTGCGCGTCGTCCGCTCGCTGGGCTCGGGAGCCTACGGCACCGTCTCGCTCGCCCTCTGGCGCGGGACGGAGGTGGCCGTAAAGACGCTGTCGCCCGCGCTGCTCGCGCCGCCGCCGCCGCTCGCCTTTTCTTCCCCCTCGTCGCCGTCGGCGGCGCCGCCGTCGGCGTCGTCCGCCTTGGAGGCCGCCGCGCGCGCGGTCGTCGACCTCTTGCGCGAGGCCGAGGTTCTGTCCCGGCTGCGGCACCCGAGCATCGTCTCGGTCTACGGCGTCGTGCTGCTGCCCGACCCCGGCCCGCCGGCGGCGGCCGCCGGCGGGGACGGAGCTGCCGCCGCCGACGGCGCGCCTGTTGCCGCCCCCCGCTCGTCCGCCTGGATCCCGGGCCCGCCGGCGCCCGGCCTCCTCTCGGGCGCCTCCGCCGCCGCCCGCACAGAGCCGGAGTTCGGCTGCTGCGGCGGCGGCGGCCCAGACGAGGACGAGAGCGGGCCCATGCTCGCGACGACGGCCGTCGTCAACGCGCTCCTCTCGCCCGCGCCGCCAGCCCCCGCTCCCGTCCCCGCTCTCGCCGCCGCCGCCGCTGCCGGCGGCGACCCCACCGCCGCCGCCGCCGCCGCCGCCGCCGCCGCCGCCGCCGCCGCCGAGGCCGACGCCCTCGTGCGCCCGCCCGCCCTGGTCGTCGAGTACTGCCCGGCGGGTTCCCTGCGGCGCGCCTTATCCACGCGCGCGGCGTGGCTCGTGCGCGGCGTCCCCTCGGCGGCGCGGCGGGGCCCAGCCGCCGGCGCCGGCGCCGCCGGCACGGCCGCTGCCGTCGCGGCCGCCGGGCGGGAAAGGCAGGCCGACGCCGCGCTCGCGCGCCTGGCCGTGCTGTCGGACGCCGCGCGGGCGCTGGCCTATTTGCACGCGCGCCGAGTCCTGCACCTGGACGTCAAGTCGGCCAACTGCCTGGTCGGGCTGAGGGACGGCGGCCGCGTCTTTGCCAAGCTCTGCGACTTCGGCCTCTCGCGCTCGCGCGCGGCCGCCGCCGCCGCCGCCGCCGCCTCGGCCTCGGCGGCGGGCGCGGGCCCGCCGGCGGCGACCACGGCCCTGCTCGCCGGCACGGCCCAGTACGCCGCGCCGGAGCTCGTCGGCGCCCCCGCGCGCGTCGGACCGGGGACCGACGTCTGGGCGTTCGGCGTGATGATGCACGAGCTCTGGACGCTCCGCGAGCCCTGGGGCGACGAGCCCGTGCACGCGCTGCTGCACGGTCTGATGGCCTCCGCGGCGCCGCTGCTGCTCGAGTCGGCGCCTGCGTCGGGGCCGTCGTCATCGTCCGGGGGCGCGGGCGCGGGCGCCTCGGCCTCGGGCTCCCTGCTCGCGCCGCAGGGATCGGCCGCGGCGGCGGCGGCGGCGCCGCCGCCGACGCTGCCCGTGCCCGGGACGGACGAGTGGCGAGAGGACGCGCGGCGGGCGGGCGATGCGGACGAGGACGGGCCGGACGAGCCGGCGCCGGGCTGGGCGCGGCTGATGGAGCGGTGCTGGCGGCTGAGGCCCGAGGAGCGCCCGGCGGCGGGGGAGCTGGTGCGCGAGCTCGACGCCATGCGCGAGGCGGTGGTGTCGGCGCGGGCGCGCCAAGCGGCGGCGGACGCGGCGGCGTGACGCGCGCATGCCGCGGCGCGCCGTCGATTTCGAGCAAGAATTGCTTCTTTTTTCCATCGCCTTCTTGCGTTTCCATTTTATTTCCTTTTGGCGGCGCACACGACACACCTCCCCTCAAGGGCAACAAGCATAACGTCAACACTGGATCGAACCCCCTTTTGCACAACTCGCACGATGCACACACCGCGACAAATAAAGACCCCCCCCCGCTCCTTTCCACGACCCGCCGCATTATGTTAAAACCGCGCGACAAATAAAGACCCCCCCCCCCGCTCCTTTCCACGAGCCCGCCGCATTATGTTGAAACCGCGCGACAAGTCAAGACGACGACGGCCGCTTCTCAAGGCGCTAGGTTTTTTCATGAGAAGAAGGGTTCTACTAGGTACAGACTACGCAATGCAGTGCGCCGTTTCTGATGTATTGATCTTGTGAGACTAAGCGGACGGGAGGATACTGAAAAAGTTTTGGGTTTTTGGCAGCAGGTCACGAACACGATCGGAAAAACAAACCGATCGTAAAAAGGGGTTGGGGGGGAAATGGCGCCGGCGCCGTTTTCTCTCAGAGTATTCTCTACCACGTCTTGAAGGGGCAAGAAGGCGCAGTGGGGGAGGAGGGGGGGGCGGGTTGTTTCGTACGACACACGAATTCTCGGGAAAAAAAAGCGGGGGCGGAAAGACGTCCTCGACGCGGCCGGCCGCCGCGGCCGCCGTCTCTCTCTCTCTCTCTCTCTCTCTCTCTCTCCCAAGAACAATCCTCCTCTCTGTCTCTCTTCTTTTCCTTCCACACACTCTCTACCAGACCAGGTGGCGCGCGATCCAGCTGTTGGGGTTCTTGCGCGCGCAGCCCTTGGTCCATTCGGTGTAGCAGACGACCCAGATGCCGAACGGCACCCAGGGGATGTAGCACAGGCCGGGCGGCGGGCGCGCCGAAAAGATGTCCTGGACCCCCGGGACAAACACGACGATGGCGCCGACGGCCAGCGAGACGGCGAGGCCGTAGAGCGTGGCCTTGTTGCGCAGGATGCCGTGCTTGAAGATGGAGACGAGGCGGGTCTTGGAGCAGAAGATGTTGACGGCCTGGCACAGGATGAGGGTGATGTACCACGCGGCGTGCGACTCGCGCACGATGCGCAGCTGCCGCTCGCCCGACAGCGTCCGGCATGCGCCGCCGTCGGCGGGGCAGATCTCGAGCGGCGGCGCGCCCGCCTTCCACTGCGTGGCGCCGCTGTCCCACACGGACCACAGCGGCACGCCGTTGACCCAGAACGCCGTGAAGTAGGACACCAGGCACGCGATCGACATGACGCCGCCCACGGTCAGGTAGCCGTGCGCCAGCAGCTTCGGGCCGATCAGCCGCTCCTTGCGCCGGTCGCGCGGCGGGCGCTTCATCGTGGCGTCCTCGCCCGGCTCGTAGGCCAACGAAATGGAGGGGCCCTGCTCGGTGATCAGGTCGATCGACAGGATCTGCAGGCTGGCCATGCCGAGGGGCATGTTGAGCGCGACGGAGAGGAAGAGGGGGAGGACCTCGGGGAGCACGTGCGCGACGGTGTAGGCGATGGTCTTCTTGAGGTTGTCGAAGACTGTGACGAGCGGCGGGGGTGTTGGGGTTTTTTG
>Ga0209390_10002062_pt1 | contig 36563 bp, 34 predicted proteins | sample BON01_FD_187212 | JGI IMG/M metagenome (GOLD analysis project Ga0209390, IMG submission 187212) | Freshwater microbial communities from Lake Bonney liftoff mats and glacier meltwater in Antarctica - BON-01 (SPAdes) (version 2) | ecosystem: Environmental > Aquatic > Freshwater > Ice > Glacier...
TTTTTTGCCTCCGTATTCACCTGATTTAAACCCAATAGAGAAATTCTGGGCTAACATGAAGCGATGGATCAAAGGAAAAATAACTCTTTTTGATACATTATATGACACTTTAGTTCAACTTTTTGCATTGTGCTAATTCAACTTATTTTACTATAGTGACATTTCTTCAAATGTTTTCGTACTAACCAGTAATTTACAGGTAAAGCAGCTAGGTAGCCAGCAGGTATTGCTAAAATTAAGCCAATCCAGAATATGGGGGCTAGGAGTGATGGAGCGCTGACGCCGCCAACCCAGTAATCTACAGCATTCATTGCTATTTCCATTATGCTTATCGAGATAATTTCTCCTAACCATACCGTTTTCGCAGCCACTAAGTAAGTTGCCTTACTGTGTTTCACCACAGATAATATCGCTAAGAGCATCCCTGTGATAAAAGCTAAAATGGTAGCTAATATCATAGTAACAATAGGGTCTAATTGCATAGTAACACCAATGGCAAGCCCTATAACTTCGCCTATAACGCAACCTATTAAACAGTGAACAGTAATACGGGCGGCAAATAACCAATCATGGGACATAATTTTTTATATTTGATTTAAGGGAATTTTTATATAACTTACATTATTATCTTCAGGCATAGATAGTTTACCTGCTCGCATATTAGTTTGAATTGAAGGTAATAATAATCTAGGTACGGGTAATGTTTTATCGCGTTGAATTCTAGTTTTTATGTATTCTTCTTTAGTAATTTTTCCATTAATAAAAATATTTTTTTCTCGTTGTTCCTTTACCGTTGATAAACAGCCTTCTTTTTCATTTTCTTTAGGATAATCATGACAGACGAAAATGCGTGTTTCGTCTGGTAGGGATAAAATTTTCTGAATGGAGTCATATAATATTTCAGCACTGCCGCCAGGAAAATCAACACGGGCAGTTCCTAGATGAGGCATAAAAATACTATCTCCAACGAAAATTGCATCCTCTATTAAATAGCTAATACAAGCAGAAGTATGCCCAGGAGTATATAAAATTTTTACGGATAAATTACCTATTGTAAAATTTTCTCCATCCTTAAATAGATGATTAAATTGCGAAGCATCAGTGGGAGTATCTGTCTTTGTATTAAAGATAGGCACCCAATATTCTAATACTTGCAATATATGTTCTCCTATACCAATTTTGCCACCAAGTTTAGATTTAATATAATGCGCTCCAGTTAAGTGATCAGCATGTATATGTGTTTCTAAAATCCATTCTAGTTTTAATTTATTATCTAGAATGAACCTGATAACTTTATCTGCAGAAACAGTCCCTGTCTTACCACTTGATACGTCATAATCCTGCACTGAGTCAATAATTGCGCAAGAATCAGTGTCTGGGTCAATTATTATATAGGTGAATGTATTTGTTACATTATCAAAAAAAGGTTCTATTCGCATAAATTTAAAATTCTTTGATTATTACAGTTATGCCGATTAACAAAGTAAAATATCCAAATATTTTTTTGAGATTCTCTGATGAAAAACGACTAGATAATTTGCTACCTATAATTAAACCAAATATAGAGCATGATAGGAAAGTGGTTAACAACATATAGTCAATGCTTATGCCTGATTGTAGATCACCAATAAATCCAATTAGGGAGTTAAGTGTGATAATTAAAAGTGAGCTACCAATAGCAATTTTCATTTCAAGGCCAGCTAGCAAAACTAAGGATGGAATAATTAGAAACCCTCCACCTGCGCCTACTATAGAAGTTAACATTCCTACAAAAAAACCTTCTAAACCAATATACGTTATTAGTTTAATCTTGCTTTTCACAATATGGGGTTTTGGCTTGTTGTTTTTGATCATTATGGTTGCTGAAATCAACATTAATGTAGCAAAAAACAACATGATAAAAACATCTTTTGTTATAATAATATTTTCATAGAAAATTATTTCAATAGGAATAGCTGGAACCATGAAGCGTCTTGTCGTATAGACTGCTATGATGGCTGGAACAGCAAACATCAAGGCTATACGTATGTTTATTTGATCTTTTCTATAGTAACGAATAGCCCCTACAAGAGCGGTAACTCCAACAATTAATAACGAATATCCAGTAGCTATAACAGGTGGTACATTCAGGAAATAAACTAATATAGGCATGGTTAATATCGAACCGCCAGCGCCCATAAAACCTAGCGTCACACCCATTATTATAGCTAGTATGTATCCTATTATTAGCATGGTTATTGTTTATTGTTGTTCCAAGGAAATAGTGCAACTAATTTGGCCATACCACACCATCCAGTAAGACCTGCATTTATCAAACCAAGGCCAATAATGGCTGGAACTAATATCCAACTATCATTGAATAAATAAGCCATTAGCACACCAAAAGTAATAATAATTCCCAGTGTTAATTGAACTTGGCGCTCTAAGGGTAAAGCGTCTTTTTCTTGAACAACGTCATAACCTTGCGCTTTCCAAGCCAAGATCCCACCATCTAAATTGTATAATTCAAGGGATGGATCAGCCTCTGATAATTTTTTACAAGCAGACATAGATCTAGCACCAGAGCGGCATTGTATAACTATTGGCTTATTCTTATTTTTTGGTAAATCTAGGTCTTCTAGATCTATTTGTGCAAGCGGAACATTTTTAGCAAATGCAATTTTTTCAATACTGCATTCAAGTGGTTCTCGGACATCTATTAGCAATACTTTATTAGCTTTCATCCATTTATTTAGAGTTTGTGCATCGACGCTTTTAATCTGGGACATATATTTACCTAAGTTTTTAATATTTAATATATGATGCGCGTATTATTTTAGCAAGTTTAGGTTGTATAAATTTAGGCAATTTCTTGTAAGGTTCCATTTTCTAACCATAGAATCATAGTACTAATTGTTTGTGTAGGGTAAATTTCTTTGACCATTTTTTTATAAACCAGTAATTGCTGGTAATAACTATCAGGAATATTTTTTTCTCTGGAGGGGGGGGATTTATCGGATTTATAGTCTACTATAATTACTTCACTTGGAGTTATCAGCATAAGATCGATTCTACCTATGTGTATTTTATTATTAATATTTGAGCCGAGTGTGATTTCTGTTTTAATATCCTTTCCTTGAATAAGAGAACGAAATTTTTTATTATCAATAATTTTTTTAATTCCAGCATGCATACGGTTTTGTGATTTTGGATCAAGGGTAGTAATTAATGGATGAGAATCCATCATATTAATATTTTTAGCGTTTAAAGAATCTTCTAATATTTTATGGAAAACTAATCCATAACCCATTGGATCACGATCTGATAGAGGCGAAGCAACGGTTCTGCTAGTATGAACTTCTCGGTATGTTAAAGAAGTCTGTGCTTTTGCTGTAAAAACTTCCCTATTAGTTTTTATAGGAGCCACATTATTTTCTGCTATATAGCTAGTATCTGCTGTACCATATATTAAAGTACCGTCTGCCATCGGTGTGGCTATGTCAGTTAGTTTGGAACGTACTAGCTGATACCAGCAATTATCTGGCAAAGATTTACCACCTTGATAGCCACATATAATTAAATGATCTTCGGCTCTAGTCATGCCTACATATAGAAGGCGTAAATATTCAGCATAGGCCTTTGCTTGCTTTTCATCTTTTAGTAGTTTGTAATAATCTGGTACATAAGTAGAGTTTTTTGCGGATAAAGCCTGTCCGTTTACAAAGAGAAAGCGATCTGAATTACTCGGTATGTTATTAGTATCACATAGGATTACAAAAGGAGCTTGCAGACCTTTTGAAGCATGTAGGGTCATTATTTTGACTTTGTCTGTAGAATTGTTATCACGTTTTATTGAGCTGTTATAATTTTCTATCCAAAAAATAAATTTTTGGATAGACGTGCTTTCTTGAGAAGCAAAATCATTACATGCATACAGGAGTTCATCAATTGCATCATTGCTATCTAGCCCACAATTAGCATTTAAACTTTCTCGATATCCAAGTATATCAACTATATATTGGAAAAAATTACTAACATCAGAATGGTTAAATAGGTCTATAAATATGTTAAGCTTATCAGTTAGATTATATTTATCATTTGATTGTATATATTGCCAAATGGATAATTTCTTTCTAGAAGTTGCTATATCATAAAGTTTTTGTTCAGTTAGACCAATTAATGGAGATTTTAACAGAGCGGCTAGATTCAAATCATCTTCGGTATTGAGTGCAAATTTAGCTACTGACAATAAATCAAGTACGGCTAAATTTTCATGTAGAGATATACGATCAAGGCCAGTTACTTCAATATTATCAACTTTAAGAGCTTTGATAACCTCATGCGTTAATTCATCGCGTTTACGGAAGAGAATCATAAAATCACTGCAGCTAATTGCGCGCCCAGTAGAAGGTAGGATTCTATTTGATGCAAGCTGAGCCTTTATATAAGAGCTAATTTTTTTAGCCAAAGTAGATTTTGTTGAATCTTGATTGTCTAAATGTGTTGCGATATTCCAAAAATTTTCATCATTGTTATCAGCAATACATAATGGCCATAGTTCCACACTGCCTGTGTGCTTCGAGCGAAAAGGTGTTAATTGTGTAAGGGTAGCAGTAAATAAAGCTGGCATTTGCTTACGAATTTTATCAAAAACTTGGTGCACAACTTCTAATATTTCTCCGGCAGAACGGTAGGATATTTCTAAATTTACATCTTCAAAATGTTTTCCACCATCAGTCATTTTTTGTTTTAGCAATTTATTCATATGAGCAAATGATGCAACATCTGCGCCTTGAAAGCTAAAGATAGATTGTTTTTCATCGCCAACTACAAACACTGTACGATTTTTATCTGTCTCAGTTGAATTGCCTGCATAAAATTCTTCGATCATAGCATCAATAATCTGCCACTGAGAAGCACTAGTATCTTGGGCTTCGTCTACTAGTAAATGATCTATTCCACCATCGAGTTTATAAAGCACCCATTCTTTAGCGCTACTTGATTTTAGTAAATTGCTAGAATAAATAATTAAATCATCATAATCTAGTAAGCCTTTGCTGGCTTTATAAGCTTCATAAGCCTTAATAATATTGGCACTAAGTATAGAAAGCAATTTTGAATAATTTTCTATATGCTTACCGCGTTCAGCTTGGTCAAGCGAGTATATCTGGTGTTGTATTTGTTCTAAATTTTCATAAAAATTTGACCCTGGTTTTGCTATTTTTTGAGGAACTATACGTTTTCTTTTTTGCCCATCTTTGTTGAGAAAGAAAATTTTAAGCTCGTCTACAGATATATCTAAACCTACTACAGTCTGAATGATAGGATGCTGTAATATATCTTTATAAGAGTTATATTCTATGGTGTTGAGCGATTTTATTATTTTTCGGGATTCTTCGAGTGTGTTGTCAGTTTGTGTAGTAAATTTTGTTTTATGCTGTACGATTTCAGTAAAAATTTCATCGATTGTTATTTCATGAAAATTAACAGTCAAATAATCATTAATAAGCTCTAATTCAGCCTTGTTTAGTAAATTCTTTTTTATTTGTTGTAAGATGGAATATGCTTTAGACTCATCAATGATTTTAAAACTAGGGGAAACGCCAGCTTCAAGTGGAAATTTTTTCAATAAAGCCTGACAGAAAGAATGTATGGTTTGAATATTTATATTTTCATCAGAACGCAGATATAATTCATATAATTGTTTAGCTTTAGCTAGTTCTGGCAGGGTGCTATTGCGCCCTAGTGTTTTATGTAGCTCTTCTTTTAGTTCCGTATCTTTAAGTTTTGACCATTTGGCTAGAGAGTTCACTATCCTTTCTTTCATTTCACCGGCGGCTGCATTAGTGAAAGTTAGGCATAATATTTTATTAAAAGCTGCGTTGCTTAATAATAAACGCAATACTCGGTCGGTTAGGATTTTAGTTTTGCCTGTGCCAGCAGAAGCAGATACCCATGTGGAGATCTCAGGGTTTGATGCTTTGAGTTGTAGAGGATTCATATTTTCTAAAGATGTAAGCTTTTTTACCAATATACATCATAGTTCCTTTCTTACTAAGTATTTTTATATAAAATAAGGCAATTTATAATGCAATAATTTAGCCGTGATTATAGAATGTAATAATTAAAAATTCTTATAGTTGCTGGCTATGAATTCAAAACAGCATTGTTTTTAGTGCTTTTTATGGCAGCGTGTCTAACACATGCAATAGAACCATAGTAGCCGTGTTACTCAAACTTAATTGCAAATAGAAGATTTTAAGATTGACCATATAATACTAATATACTTTAATATAATTAAAGTATATTAGTATTATATGTTTTAAGTTTAGAAGTTAGTATATATGAGCAAAAATAAACCAGAATTATCAGCAAGAACGGCTGGAGCTTTACAAGATCTAAACGCTTTAGTCGGTAGGTATAATGCGTATACACAAGCGATTGATAATGGATTAAGCTTGGGTACTTTTAAAGATGCTGAAATAACATCCCGTTATCATGATAGTTGCTTGAGTGTAATAGATGGTCTGGGAACGCAAGAATTCCGCAATCACTTAACTTCCGAACAAAAAGTTACGTTGGTAAATGCTATCAATTCTTCTTCCTTAGAGGTGGTTAAACTAGCAGAAAATCAGGTAGATAAAGATAAACTTACTTTAATTGCTGCAAAAATTGAAGCTAGTTTAAAGGGCTTCGAATTACCACTGTCACTTGGCGGACCATCGGATGAGTTAGAATTATATGCATTAGAACAAGATCATTATGCCCAAATTATTGATATTACAAAAAAATCATTATTGGAACTTGCTGGTCAAGATGTTCAGCCAGAAGCTTATGCAGAGCAAATAAAGATACTAATAAATCAAAAAGCAAAAGATATTTTTCCAGAGGGGCAGCTAGAAGATGTTAGAAAAATTATCGAGCAGGGTTCTAAACCAAGCAAACAGAATAGATTTGAATCTAGTGAATTACCTGTTCTTGCGCAAACAGCTGTTCAATCATCTAATAATCTAATTGAGATATTAGAACAAAATAAGCAAAAGGCGATATCTCAAGATATTATTATTAGTGTAATAGCATCAATAGAAGCTAGTGGTACCAAGGTGGACCCTAAGCAGACTAAAATACTAATAAAAGAATTGACTCCAATGTTAAATAAATCTTTATCGGATCTTGATCCAGATTATGTGCAAAACAATAAGGGGATCATAATTGCTGAGATAGAAAAAAGCATAGTATCTAAAAGCATGACTACCTCTAATAGGTTGGGTGGTTTGTATATCAGAGAAGCTAAGATAGCAGAAGTGTTGGTTAATTTAAACGATAATCATATAGATAGATCTGATCAATATAGGATAAATAAAATAGAACAAGGGTTAAGTACTTCACCTGATTCTGTAATAGAAGCCAAACTATCTGAACTAAATATAGAAAGAGCTGCAAATGTAAAACATGATATTAATAAAATTTCTGATCAAGACTTAGTAACTATGCGCAAGGAAAATCCTCAGCAATTTGATGACATAGTTTTAAATAGAAAAAACACGGTTTCTGATTCACAAACTATTGTCAATGAAGTAATAAATGAAGCAATTCAAAAGCTTGAAGCACACAACGGAGTAAAAGTAGATAAAGATAAAATCCAAAAATTTAAAGAACAATTATCTCCGGCCTTGTCTAAGCTAGATCCAGAATATTTAAAGGCACAAAGTGATATAATATCAAGTAGTTTACAAAAAGATATGTACAAGAATAAATCAATGGGTTCTTTTATTGGTCGCCCTTTTTCAGTATCTACCAATAACTTATCAGCAATTTCAAATAAGTTAACTAATCAGCACAAAGAAGCCTCTCATAAATTTGAAACAAACATGGTAAAATCATCTATTTCTAAACTTTCTGAAACTAATGCTCAACTAGAAGAAAGGCTTTCTAAGCTAGAAGTGACAAAGGCTAGAGAAGTAAAATATAAAGCAAGCGCAGTTTCTTCGGAAGATTTATTAAAAATGAGAAAAGAAAATCCCGCAAGATTTGATAAAATTATACTGGGAGTAAAGCAAGCTCAAGGAAAAACATCTAGTAATAAAGATTTTGCCAAACAGAACATCATAGATAAAGCCAAAGGTATAGGCAACGTTATAGCAAAATCTCCTTCAAAAGCACTCACACCTCCTCCATCATTAGTGGCCCCAGCAAAGACTAAAGCAAATACAGCATCGAAAGGAGGGGGCGCGGCTGAAATAATATTCAATACGGCTTTGTTGAAAATAAGAAATTTGTTTAACATTATCTAGGAGAGGTGTAGGCTACCGAACAGCACCAGGAATCGCCATGATTGGTTGGTTATTTATTTGGTATGAATGTGTGTATATTATGACCCTGCAATATGATTGTTGTTTGGATCAACATTTATTTGGCCAGATGAAATAGCTACTGCGTTTCACCATTCGGTGATATTGCAGTCTATGCTGGAGCTTTATATGGCTGTATACAAGTTAGTGGAGCCGCTTCTTTTGCTGCATGTGTATCGTTTACCAGATGAGAACCAGTTAACTTTAGCTATTGCGATTACAGTAACATCTATAAGTTTTTGGTTAATATATAAACTTGTAGTATACAAAATATTAATCAGAGATCATAGATTTGGGAGTAAATATCTCTAAAATATTACCTTTGCTAGCATGAAGTTCGTGCCAATTATGCATTTCGGGAAAATCTAGAATAATTATTCTGCCTGTAGGCATCATACTGCTCCTCAGGAGTTCATATTCGTCTGAATCATGGTTTGCTAAGGTTAAAGCAACATCATATATTAGTGGGTTATGGCCGATAACTAGAATGTGTTTGTTACGATCTTCTTGCTCGCAAAGCAGGTTAATGACCATATCAATATCACCTTGATAGAGCTCCGTTACTATCTCTGATTCTGCTGGAGTTACTCGTTCTTCAATTATTTTAGATGTTTGCATGGTACGCTTTGCATAAGATACCAGTATTTTATCTATTTGGTGCCTATTAAGAAATTCTGCTGCTTCCGCCGCTTCTAATTTGCCATATTCAGTTAGAAGACGTTCAAAATCATGTCCATCTTTGGGGCTTTCGGTTTTTGCATGACGCATTAATAATAGACGCATAATTACCTATATTTTTTTGGATATAAAGATAGCTGACCGACAAATGCAACGAACTATATTAGATAAAACTCCATAAAAAGGCGCATCGTTACTGGCATTATCGATAGCAATATGGATGTGACCCGCTTCATCTTGTTTGAATTTTTTTATTTTTTTTAGTAACGGATTTTTGGGATCAGTTTTTTCTAAATAGTTAATTTGTTCTTGGTAATGATCTACGATCACCTCTTCAACATTTTCGGTAACTAGCATCGCTGTTTTTAATCCTAGTCTTGCGCTAAGTACGCCTAACCCGTATCCAAATATTGTCCACACAGGAATTAAGGCTGTAGGTCTTCCCTTGCCAGCTTGTATCTGCTTTTCGAAATACTCTAAATGTTCAAGTTCTTGTTCTAGCATTTCTTTAATTAGAGCTTTTGATTTCGGATCCTTCGTATGCGCTAATTGTCCTTCATAAATTCGCTGTGCACCATATTCTCCAGCATGGTTCACCATAATAATTTCTTGCAGCTTTTTTTGTTTGTCCTCAAAATACGGTCTTGGCATTATATTATTCCTTTATAATTTCTCAGTTTTACAAACATTATGAGTAAAGCTATATTTAAAAATAAATTCCATTCAGTCATTGAAAAACCAAAAACCACTAAAGCTGGTTTGTTGCACATGCCTATTTGTTCACTATAGAGCATTTTTTTAAAATCATTTACTGAGACTTTATCAGTAATAGAAATTAGTGGTTTGCAAAAGCTAGAAAGTTCAAAGATGCCTCGTTCAATACCAGTATGATAGCCTGCAAGTAATACTGCGCATATGGCTGTTATTATATAATATTTGCTATAATTTTGGGTGCTAGATAGAGAAATTAACGACAACATAATAAAGATTAGATAAGGGAAGCGCTGATATATGCATAATGGACAAGCCGCTAGATGCATAACATGTTCTACAAAATACGCGCAGTATAAACTGATCGTAGAAAGTAGTAACAACAATATATAAGGATTTTTTAGTTTCGTTGACATAATTCTAATATCATAATAATATTGCCTTGGTTCGTTTCTTATCTTAAACATATATTTAAATTATGACAATAAATTTCGAGACCTTAGTTGGCTCAAAAGCTTGGCCATTCGTAGAAGCGAAGAGAATACACGATAAAATTGGTGGGAAAACGCCTGAAAAAGGTTATGTATTATTTGAGACTGGCTACGGCCCATCTGGATTGCCTCATATTGGTACATTTGCAGAGGTCAGCAGAACTATCATGGTGCAGGAAGCATTTAAACAAATGTATGATATACCTACTAAATTAATTTGTTTTTCTGACGATATGGATGGCCTGCGTAAGGTACCAGGAAATCTTCCTAATCCAGAAATGATCGCAGAACATTTGGGTTTACCACTAACTGAGATACCAGATCCATTTGGCGAAGCAGAAAGTTTTGGACATTATATGAATGCAAAATTACGTTCATTTTTGGATCGTTTTGGTTTTGAATATAGTTTTTATAGTGCAACTGATCATTATAAATCAGGTAAATATGATCATATGATGCTTAGAGCTCTTGAGAAATACGATGATATTATGAATTTGATGTTACCAACTTTTCGTGAGGAGCGTCGTAAAACATATTCTCCATTCATGCCAATTTGTCCTGATACTGGAGTTGTCTTGCAGGTCCCCATTGAGAAAATTGATCGTGAGCGTGAAAGTGTTTTCTATAGAAATGAAGATAACGAACTTGTGGAAGTGCTTGTAACTGGTGGACATTGTAAATTACAATGGAAGCCTGATTTCGGTATGCGTTGGGCAGCACTTGATGTAGATTATGAAATGTATGGTAAAGACCATAGACCAAATGCAGAAATATATAGTAAAATTTGTCAGATATTGGGCGGTACTCCTCCAGTACAGTTCTTTTATGAACTGTTTTTAGATGAAGAAGGCGCTAAAATTTCCAAGTCAAAAGGAAACAGTATTAGTGTTGATGAGTGGATGCATTATGCACCAATCGAGAGTATGAGCTTGTTCATGTTCCAATCTCCAACAAAAGCTAAGCGTTTGCATTTTGATGTGTTGCCGAAAAGCGTTGATGAATATCTCACATTTAATAAAAAATATCATGAAGAAGATATAGAAAAGCAATTAGTAAATCCGGTATTTCATATTCACCACGGAAATGTACCAACTATAGACACTTATGGTATTAGTTTTAGTTTACTTTTAAATTTAGCGTCTGTGTGTAATCCAGATGATAAATTTGCGCTTTGGGGATTCATTACTCAATATGCAAAAGATGCAACGCCTGAAAATGCACCATATCTAGATCATTTAACCCAATTTGCCGTAAATTATTACAATGATTTTGTTAAAAGCAAAAAAGATTACCTGATACCAACTGATAGGCATAAAGAACTCCTAAAGCAAGTTTCTGCAATGTTATCGACATTATCTGGAGAAGAAACTGGTGAAGAAATTCAAAATGAAATTTATACTATTGGTAGAGAAGCAGGTTATGAAAATCTGCGTGACTTCTTTAAAGAGATATACCAAATTTTATTAGGCCAAACCCAAGGTCCTCGTCTTGGATCATTCTTTAAGCTTTACGGTATCCCTGAAACAATTAAACTGATAGAAAGCAAAATATAAGTATGAGACGGTATCAATTTGACAAATTAATTCGAAGTAAATTGCCTGCGCGAATGATTAATGAAGGTGTGATTATTAATAGCACCGAACTTTCTGAAGCAGACTATGTAATGCAATTAAAGAATAAAATTGTTGAGGAGTCCGAAGAAGTTTTGCTTGCTAGTAGCCGAGAAAACTTAAAAACAGAACTCGCAGATGTGCTAGAAGTAATACAGGCACTTGCTGAAGCTAGTGGTATTGATATGCAAGAAATTGAAGAGGCTAGGCTTGAAAAACGAGCAGTGAATGGTCACTTTCAAGCAGATAATTATATTCATTATATTGAAGTAGCAAAAGATAATCACAAAGTAATTGAATATCTAAACGACAAAGACCGTCCTTATAAATTTACTGAAAATTAGTCTAATTACCATCAATAATGGTAATTTTTTCAGAGATTAATTTCGAATTTGGTATTAGATGTTTTTCATTTTCATTTTTTAGTGTTGTGTAACGTAGGTCAATATCTATTACTATGCCTTCAACACCCATTACCATAATTTGTGAGTTTAATTTAAAAGGGCGATAGAATAGTATCAATATACCAGCTATACAACTAGCCAAGGCGTCTTTTAGAGCAAACCCAAGTGCAAAGCCAGTTAGTCCAAGCCCGGTAATAAGCGCGCTTATATCTACTCCTATAGTGCCCAGTAATGTTATGATTGCCATGGACATAATAGACATATTGGTTACTTTAGAGAAAAAAGTAATAAGTGGATTTTTGTACTGTGCTTTTTTCTTCAGACGTTTGAATAATAAAATTGAGAATATCCATGCCATAAAGAATGGCAATAAAGTGAATATTCCTAATGTAAAACGTGGCATTAATTCAATAAGTTGATCTAACAAATGCATAAATTTTTTTTGTTTTATTTGTTAATAATATATCAGTTAAATTTTTCTGATAAAGAGTTTTGTTGCAAGCGCTTTTTTAATATCTCAAAATCTATAATATCTGAGTCTTGATCTTGACAGGAGCAAGAGAAAATATATTCCCTTGAGTCTGTTACTTTTTGTATACATTGTCCGCATATTCCCTTCATCATGCATTGCATAGGAGAGTTGATGCTACAGATCATTTTTATATTACCAAAAAGTGTCAGTTTTTGTTTGGCTACTGCGGCCATCATTCGATCTGATCCGATACAGATAATATGCTCTGCCCCGTCTAGTATTCCCAATTGCTTGGCATGTATGATACTATCTATAATATTGCCTTTGATAATAAAATCTTGCTCTCTGGAGGTGGATATCAGTTCTTGCTCGCAGCTCCACACTACATGATCAGAATATTGTTCTATGCGCTCTGGATAAAACCTATCCTCTAATTTGCGATAAGCTGCAAAATATGTAACCTGACAATTATTAGCTTTAAGCGCCTCGGCAATTGGTAATAAAACGGCGTTACCAAGGCCTCCACCGATTAATACAACTTTCTTATTTTGAACTATTTCAGTAGGCGCGCCAGTTGGACCCATTAAAACTACTTCATCCCCTGCTTTTAGTGTTCGGCATAAACGACTTGATTTACCAATTTCCAGAATAATTAACGATATAAGGTTGGCTTCTTTATCTATGTAAGCACCGGTAAGAGCTAGAGGTTCTACTATTTTTTCTATATCATGCACATTATTTTGTAACCTAAAAAACTGTCCAGGTTGAAAATTCTGCACACAAAATGGGGAATGAATAATAAGTTCTACTATATTCTTAGACAAAATATTAACTGCATGTACGTGACTTTTAAATTGTACGTCCAATTTTAGCTTGTTTGCTGGCATTGATTTTAAAGCTTCAGTAATGGTTTTATAACCATTCTTTGCACTAGCTAACGCCTTGACAACGTTGCCAGCGTATTTTTGATTACAGTCACCAAAATAGCTTATTTTATGATCTTGGTTTTTAAATATATCTGATGGATAATTGCTTAGATTATCTATATCTTGAAACTCATTTGCTTCTGTGCCTATTGCTAATAAGATAGATTTAGCTTTTATTATTTTATTATTAGAAAAGACCACTGACTGCACCCAGCCATGTTGATCTTGATTCAATTTTTCTGGTGATAATGACTCTTCAAACTTTACCCCGATGGCGAGAGCGTGTTCAATCTCTTCGTGATTTAATCGATATGCGGGGGACTCTTGTAGAGTTTTACGATAACAAATAGTTACTCCACCAAGCTCTTGTAATACTTGTAACTTTTCTATATCGTTTTTAGCCGACCTAAATAATTTTGCATGCGCTATAAATTCTTGGGCGATTTCTTGTTCTTCTGCGTTTAGATCCTGATTTGGATTAGTTTTATTTTGCCAGTTATTATAAAAATTTTCCACTTGAATAGGATAATAATGTAATATTTCAACTGCGCTATCTATAGCAGTTAATCCGCAGCCAATAACTATGGCAGGCATACGTAATAATAAATTGCTGTTGCTGCTTGTAAGGTAGCTAGCCCCTTGCTGTAGGTTCATTAAAAAGTCGGATGCACTTTTGACGCCTTTAGTAAAATAATCAGTTGAGTTCATAAAGCGTGGTTTGCCCGCGCCAAGGCATAGGGCAATATGGTCAAATCCTAAATCAAATGCTTGCGTAGTTGTGATATTACTACCTAGTCTAATACCGCCCTGCATAGTAAAATTAGTGCGCCTTTCTAGTATAAGACGTATTAGGGTTAAATTATTTTTATCCCAGCGATTAGTGATGCCATATTCTGCCACCCCACCAAAACCTTGTGGCTTTTTTTGTGATAATGGTATTTTTATATCTTGCCAATATTTAATTGGTTTGCTGGTATCGCATTCTAATGGTGAAATTTTTAAGCCATCAATGGCGCTGACATTATGCCCTTCATTAATTAGATAATGCGAGAGGGCAAATCCAGCAGGGCCAAGACCAGTCACTAATATATTTTTATTCGTTAGGCTTTTAGGCAGAGGGGATTCTATATTTAATGGATTCCACTTGCTCAATAAAAGATATATCTCTACTCCCCAAGGTAAAGATAGTACTTCTTCTAAAATATTGGATTCTACCATAGGGGTATTCACGGGATCTTGTTTTTGATAAATACAAGACTGCATGCAATCATTACAAATACGATGCCCTGTGGCCGCTACCAGGGGGTTATCAATCATAATAACTCCAAGGGCAGCAATATTCAGTCCTTGGGATTTTAACAAATGCATTTCAGATATTTTTTGCTGCAGCGGACAGCCATTCTTATCAGTATCTGTTATTCCGTGTGAGCAGGAATCTTTTTCTTGTTTATGGCAATAAATGCAATATTTTGAATGGGCTACTGCCTTATCGACAGATTTCTCCCGATCACGATAATCAAAACCTAGATTTAGATCTTGTTTTAAAGAAGCAATTTTATGTTTCCGTATCTGCTCCATTGGCATAGGTACGTCAAATAGCATTAAATTACTATTGTTGTGCATCATAAAAGCGCAGTATTTTGCCACTAAATCTAATTGCTTGGAATGTTCTTCGGGAGATTCTTGCCAATTTAATACGGCATTCGATATAGAGTGTTCAGTAATTGTTCCAACTATATCAGCTAATTCTAAGGAAATCTGCATGAAATCAAAGTCTAAAATCATATCTTTAGGATATTTTTTTAGAACATAGCGCTGGATAAATTTGCGCCTACATTCATAGATTACATCAAACTGTTTATGGATCTTTTTAATAACTAAATTTTCTTGGGTAATATTAAAAAGCTCGGATATAAAATCATCTAGCAACGGGGCTAGTTTCACGAGGAATGTAGAATATTCTTTGTCTTGAGGAACTAGCTGTTTACGATATGATTTTAATGAATTAGCAAGAGAGATATCTTGCTCTTTGAGATATTGCAAAAAACTCTCATCTAGTTTTGTCAAACCAGATAGAGAGTTTAAAGCTTCAAAATTACAGTTAAAATTTAAAGTAAGCATCTATATAGATGAATTGATCCACTCCATAAGAGTATTTTTTGGTAAAGCACCAACTTTTGAGGCAACTTGTTTACCATCTTTGAAGATCATTAAAGTAGGAATGCTGCGTACTCCAAGCGTTGATGGTGATTCTGGATTGTCATCAATATTCATTTTAACTATTTTTACTGTAGCCTTCATTTCTTCTGAAAGCTGATCAATAATTGGAGTTAACATTTTGCAAGGACCGCACCATTCCGCCCAAAAATCAATTAATACAGGTTGCTTAGAGTTTATTACTTCTTGCTCAAATTCACTATCTTTTATTTCTTGTGTCATAACATTATCCTTTTAATTTAAGTTACAAAGCTCTGTACTAAGCTTCCAGATAATAGATACCATCCATCAACTAATACAAAGAAAATTATTTTAAACGGGAGCGCTACCATGACTGGCGGCATCATCATCATACCCATTGCCATCAATACTGAAGCAACTACGATATCAATAATTAGGAACGGTAAGAATATTAGGAAACCAATTTCAAACCCACGTTTTAATTCGCTGATCATAAAAGATGGTATGATTACACGTAGAGGTAAATTTTCTAGCGATTCTGGGCTATCTACCTTTGCAATTGATCTGAATAAATCTAAATCTTTAATACGGGTATTAGAAACCATGAATTTTTTAAATGGCTGTACAATTAATGGGAAGGCTTCTTCTTCTGTTAATGTCTCTTCTAACATGGGTTTTAGCCCTTGTTCATAGGATTTCTCCAGGGTAGGAGACATAATAAAGAAAGTTAAAAACAAAGCCAAGCTAATTAACACCTGATTAGGTGGAGATTGTTGTAGTCCTAAGGCTGTACGTACGATAGAGAGAACAATTGATATTCTGACAAAAGAGGTAACCATTATCAAAATAGAAGGTGCTAAACCAAGTACGGTTATTAACATAAAGATTTGCATTAAGCGGCTAGTCATAGAACTACTGCTTAAGAGGTGCTCTAATTCTGTTGCAAAAGAATCTGCAGCCATAGCTACTTCAGGCATTGCTAGCATAGCAGTGCTTAAAATGAAGCTAAATATGGTGATAGTTTTTTTCATTCTTCGTCTGTTAATGTTTTGTATTTATCAATCAAGAAAGAATTATTTTTACTGACAGCAAGTATATAATGAGAACCTGATTTATTGCTGATATTTACAACTTTCGTGCTTTCATCAATATACACAATATTTTCAATTTTTAAACCACTTCCTTTTGCGCTTAATTTAGAGTGGCTACCGACATTGCTATATTTTTGTAATATCTTTAAGACTATATACATAGCAAGAAAGACGGCTCCCAGAGAAATTAGCGCTTTAAAAATTATTTCTAGTTCCATTGTGAAAATTATTTTTTATAGTTAGCATTCTTAAGATAACGAGAAACTTGTCCATGTCTTGCTAAAGTTTCTGTACTTATTTTTTTTATTTCGTTCTTTTTTTGTGCAAATAAATCACGTAATTTTTGTAATTTATCACGTATTTTTTTTAGTTGTTCATTATCAAAATTACTATTAGCTACAGTTTCTCCGAAATTTTTAAAGAATTCAGGTAGCGATGCATCGCTGGAATCTTTGGCAAATTTTTCTTCAAAATCATCAAATTGGGTCATTATTTCTTCCCAGCTTATTTTTTTGGTCATAACTTCTTCATTTTATTTTGTTTCTTTTTTGTATCTTCTTCGTAAATATAAGTAAAAATTTCAGCAATTACGGAGTATACTTCTAAGGGGATATACTCATTAATTTCTAATACAGATAAAACTTCTACAAGGTCAGCATCTCTATGTAGAGGAATATTGTTTTCTTTTGCCAGTTCAATAATTTTTTCTGCTATTATCCCTTTGCCAGATGCTAGTACTTTTGGCGCATGATCTTGATTTTTTTCATAGCCTAGGGCAACTGCCTTTTGATTTTTTTGAAAATTCTTGTAATTATACATAAATACAAATTAAATATATTTCATTATGAATATGCACAAAAAACTCGCAGAGTTCTTCGCAACAGTTTGTTACATTGGGAAAATCAAATATGCGCCAGGCACGTTTGGATCTCTTCCAGCTTTTCCATTATGTTACATCATAATGCATTTTACCTTAAATAACCAAATTGTTTTTCATATAGAAGGATTTGCTATTGCAGAACAGCAAATTATCACCTTAATTATTATAGAGTTATTTGCTACGTTATTATTATTTATTTTAGGAACGTATGCCACCAATATTTATATACAAGGCTCAGAAGATCAAGACCCAAAAGAGGTTGTAATAGATGAAGTTGTAGGGCAGATGTTAGTTATTATCTTAGGTTCCTTATCAGTGATCCTTGCATTTGGCACCACTTTGCCGGAGCATTTTGATGCAGAAATTATAGACTTTGTTTTTTTGTTTTTATTCCCATTTATATTATTTCGTTTGTTTGATATACTAAAACCTTGGCCAATCAATTGGCTAGATGAAAATATTAAAGGTGCTTTTGGCGTGATGCTAGACGATGTCGCTGCTGCAATATTTGCAGTGATAGTGCATTATGTAATAATATTTTTTATATTAGATGCTTATGCTAAATAAAGAGTTGATTAATTTAGTTCAGCAAATTAAAGATACCAAGTCAGCTATTATAATTTCTACTGCTGAATCATGTACAGGCGGAATGCTTGCTGCCTGCTTAACAGAGCTTGCAGGTGCCTCTCAATATTTTGCAACTGGTATCGTTAGTTATTCTAATGCCGCTAAAGTCAAAATTTTGTCAGTTCAAGAACAAACACTAAACAAATTTGGAGCCGTATCAGAAGAAGTAGCTAAAGAAATGGCAGAAGGGAGTAGGAATATTGCAGAAAGTGATATTGCTATATCAATTACCGGCATAGCTGGGCCAGGAGGTGGTACAGAACACAAACCAGTAGGCATGATATGTTTTGGAGTGGCTACTTCTTGTGGCACTAAAACTAGTACACATTATTTTAAGGGCAATCGAGCAGATGTAAGAAAACAGGCATGCCTGACAGCATTGCAATTAATATTATCTGAAATAGTACATAAATTATAGCAGTTATGATATTTGATAAAGTTTCAGAAAATATGCTAATTACGGGAAGCAAAAGCAAAGTTTAATGCTGTATTAAAGGACTGAAAAAGATGGATTCCAGTAGCTAGAGGAAAGACGGCTTTTATTATTCCGTCTGCTCAGCAATATATGGATTTAACTGCACCTCGACCTGTCATTTATTAAAATTTACAGTATACTTATTGATTTTAACAGGGTTAAAACTCCGTCCTGCAATACAGAGTGATTGATCCTAGCTCTTTTCTTGTAATTTATACTAAAATCAATTATCCTTGCGGCCAATAATAATAGCTATAAGTAAAATTTATGTTAGAGCAAATATTGCAGTCAGCCACTGCGAAGATAGACGCGGTAAGAACTTCTCGTGAGTTGCAGGATTTGAAGGTAGAATTTCTTGGAAAATCTAGCTTGATTAATCAAGAAATGAAAAAACTAGGTAAGGCTTCACCAGAGGAGCGTAAGGAACTAGGACAGAAAATCAATCAAGTTAAGCAGCAGATTCAAGTACTAATAGATGAACAAGCTATTATCATTGAAAAAGCAGAATTAAAAGAGCGTTTTCTTGTTGAGAAACTGGATTTAACAATTCCAGCAAGGCCGGTAAGGTCTGGCAGCATCCATCCGATTACTCAATGTATGGACGAGTTGATACAAGTATTTGCTAAATATGGCTTTGACATTAAAGACGGACCAAGCATCGAAGATGATTGGTATAATTTCACCGCATTGAATATTGACGAAAACCATCCAGCACGCCAAATGCATGATACGTTTTATTTAAAAAAAACGGATGAACATACCAAATTGCTTAGGACACATACATCGCCTATTCAGATTAGGACAATGCAGAATGAAAAACCGCCATATAGATTCATCGCTCCTGGCAGAACTTATCGTTCAGATTCAGATTTAACTCATACTCCTATGTTTCACCAAATTGAAGGACTGGTGATTGACAAAAACATCCATATGGGGCATCTAAAACATGTGATTATTGATTTTATTCGTACTTTCTTTGAACAATCAAATATTGAAGTACAATTTAGACCAAGCTTTTTTCCCTTTACAGAACCATCGGCTGAAGTAGATATCAAAATGAATAAAGATGATAAATGGCTTGAGGTTTTGGGTTGTGGCATGGTACACCCTAATGTACTACGTAATGTCGGTATTGACCCTGAGGAATATCAAGGTTTTGCTTTTGGCCTCGGAGTTGAGCGTTTTGCCATGCTTAAATATGGCATTCATGATTTACGTCAATTTTTCGAGGGCGATATGCGTTGGTTGAATCATTATAATTTTAGTGCTCTAGATATACCAACACTTGCAGGAGGGTTAACAAAATGAGATTTACTATATCGTGGCTTAAGCAATTCTTAGATACAGATGCAAGTTTAGAACAAATTGCTAATAGTTTAACTATGACTGGTCTAGAAGTAGAAGAAATCGAAGATCGCTTAGCCGAACTTGCTGCATTTGAAGTAGCGGAAATTTTATCAACTGAGCCGCATCCAGATGCAGATAAATTGAAATTATGCCAAGTGCAAACTAAATCAGAACTATTACAAATTGTATGTGGCGCCTCAAATGCTAGGGCTGGTCTAAAAGTGGTCCTTGCAAAAGTTGGAACATTAATTCCCAATGGTAATTTTAAAATTAAACAAGCAAAAATACGTGGCATAGATAGTTCTGGCATGATGTGCTCATTTGAAGAGCTAGGCTTAGATGGGGATTCAAACGGTATTATAGAGCTTAATCCAGATGCAATTATCGGTGATGCGGCGGCAAAATATCTTGGCGCCGATGATCCAATTATCCATATTAATATTACTCCAAACCGAGCAGATGCACTTGGGGTATATGGTATAGCTCGTGATCTGGCTGCTTCTGGCGTTGGCAGTTTAAAAGAGCTTAAGATCCCATCTATTGCTGAACAATTTGAAACCAATTATTCTCTAAATATAAAGGATAGTACTGCTTGCCCTCTGTTTGCTATCAGAGAAATCAAAGATTTAGATAATACAAAATCTCCAGAATGGTTGAAGAATCTGCTTGAGAATATTGGTGTTGGTTCCATTTCACCTTTAGTGGATGTGACAAATTATATTTCATATAGCTTTGGGCAACCAATGCACGCTTATGATGCAGATAAAATTAGCGCAAATCTTACTGTTGAAACTCTGAATTCAGATGATAAAATTAAAGCATTAAACGAGAAAGAATATATGCTGAAAGCCGGCGACATAGTTATCCGTGATGCAGATGAGATACATTGTCTAGCCGGTATTATAGGTGGCGGAAATAGCGCCTGCGATGTAACTACAAAGCGTGTTATTTTAGAAGCAGCAAGTTTCAACGCAGAGCATATTGCTAAGACGGGAAGACGTATAATGGTTGATACTGACTCTAGATATCGTTTTGAACGTAATGTCGACCGAGAGTTTACACTTAAAGCGTTGGATTTCGCTACAGATCTTATATTATCTATCTGTGGTGGTATTCCGTCGAAATTAGTTAGTACTGGAAGTTCTGATTTACCAGTGCGAACTATTAATTTTCCCCTAGATTTCCTAAAATCTCGAACTAATGTTATCTTATCATCAGAAGAAATATGCGATATATTAAACAAGCTAGGTTTTGTCTGCAACACTAATGCGTCCTCTATAGATATTACTATTCCTAGTTGGCGTTATGATGTGTCAATTAAAGAAGATATCATAGAAGAAATAGTTCGTATTTATGGATATGATAAATTACCGGAAGACCCCTTGCCTCCAGTAAATGTAGCAAGAATTATACCTCGTGACCAAAGACGTATTTCTGATATTAAGCGTTTATTAGCAAGTGCTGGTTATACTGAAATTGTTACTTGGTCATTTATGGATAGTCAAAAAGCTAAGCTATTTTCTTCGATTAAAGAAGAGCTGACTTTATTGAATCCGATTAGTTCAGATTTAGATTATATGCGACCATCAATCCTTCCTAACTTACTGCGCGTTGCTAATAATAACCTCAATAGATCTTTTCGAAATTTATCTTTATTTGAAGTGGGGCCTGTTTTCGAAAATGTTGGTGATCAAGTTGTAACTAGTGCAAGCGGTATTAGGACTGGCATGAACGCAACTAAAAATAATCACGGAGATAGCCGCCTATTTGATATATTCGATATTAAAGCAGACTTGGCAAATATTTTAGCTTCAGTTGGTCTTGATATCAATAAGTGCCAAATCAAAGATAATGCACCAGATTATTACCATCCAACTCGTTCTGCAGCAGTTTGTTTAGGTAAAAATATTTTAGGATATTTTGGCCAAGTACACCCTTTAGTCTTGAAACAATTTGAAATTGATAGTGACGTGATGGCTTTTGAACTTAATATATCTAATTTACCTTTTAATAAGGAAAAATACGGAAAAAAACCAGAGTGGAAAGTATCTGATTATCAAATGATTACCCGCGATTATGCATTTATAGTGGATGCAGCACAACCTGTTGGTGAGATGTTAAATTTCATAAAAAATACAGACAAAAAACTGGTTAAGTCTGTAGATTTATTTGATATTTATTGTGGTGAGAAGATTGAAAAAGATAAAAAATCTGTAGCACTTTCTGTATATATCCAAGATGACAGTAAAACTCTCATAGAAGCCGATATTGAGACTATAAATAGAGCAATTATTGATGGTATACAGCAGAAATTCGGAGCAGTTCTTAGGGATAGTTAATTAGTGAAAAAAATACCACAAGAAATTATTGATGCTCTGAATAGTGGACAGAGGGAATCTTCCAACCTTATGGAATTCCTTTCTGTAGATATAAAGTTATTGCTCAAGAATGTATTGCCGGAATTTGATTGCCCGATATTTCCTATCCCATTTGGCGTGACCAAAAAACATCGGATGATTGGAGCAGAATTACAAAAGCAGTTTGGTTTTGCAATATTTGAAAAATTAAAGACCCATAAATCAGATACTATACGTACCTTTGCATGCTATTTACTTGGAGAACAAAAAAATTCTTTTGCCCAAAAATTAGAATTAGTACGACCACTTGCTGACGATGGTAATGCGGGAGTACGTGAATGGGCGTGGATTGTTCTACGAGATGATTTACTACTAGATTTAGACATTCCACTAAAATCGCTTGTTGCATGGACGTCAGATCCATCCGATAATATTAGGCGGTTTGCTTCTGAGTTAACAAGGCCTAGAGGCGTGTGGTGCAAACATATTGCAGCATTGCGTGCAAGGCCATGGTTAGGTTTGCCAATATTATTACCACTTTATTCTGACCCAGCAAAATATGTGCAACTCTCAGTTGGTAATTGGCTAAACGATGCAGGCAAAGATCATCCTAGCTGGGTAATTGACCTATGTAGAGAATGGAAAAAAAGCTCGCCTACTACAGAGACCAATAAAATTTGTAAACGAGCAATGCGTAATTTACCTACTTTGTGACTGAGCTTTTCCTTGGCTTCTGACCGGTGTTTGTTCAGGAGTTATGGGTTTAGGTGTAAATTTTTTTGCTATAGGTTTTGCGATATTTGGTTTTGCAACTTGCTCTTGTTGGAACGCTTTATTTTCTTTGCGCGAATCTAATCCAGCTTTGACAGCCGTACCTGCTAATATGCTAGCGGCAATAATGGTGCCAGCTGGAAATACCATTGCTGTTAGCCCTACGAGTAGAGCTTTACCTTTATTTTTGGTAATTTTCTGACCTAAATTACCCAGCATATTTTTAGGCTTTTGCGGACCTTTTGGTGCTTGTGCTTGTGACCCTTGTTGGAACGCTTTATTTTCTTTGCGCGAATCTAATCCAGCTTTGACAGCCGTACCTGCTAATATGCTAGCGGCAATAATGGTGCCAGCTGGAAATACCATTGCTGTTAGCCCTACGAGTAGAGCTTTACCTTTATTTTTGGTAATTTTCTGACCTAAATTACCCAGCATATTTTTAGGCTTTTGTGGACCTTTTGGTGCGTGTGCTTGGTAATATGCTTTTTGCAGCTTGTTGGTTTTGTACCCCGTCACACCAGCATTACCTGCAATAATTAGCCCTGCTGCAACTGTGAATATAGGCGCAATAGGTGCTACTGCTATCATGGCTGCTAATAAGACTGTTTTTTTAGGGTTATCTTCTATTTGTTGTTTGATAGTTTCTAAGAATCCTTTTGGTTTTTCATCTTTTTGTGTAGTCATTGTCCTTTTTATATATTTTGTTTGCAATGAATAGTGGCTATTTCTATGAAACAGCCACTATTTATTGTTATTATACTATTCAGCCTCTCCTAATACAGTGATTTCTACAATAGTGGCCATATCATCTTCTATTATATGAGTTTGTTCTAAAGCAGCTTGTTCTATGACGGCTTGTTCAAGAGCAGCCTTTTCTAGAGCGGCCTTTTCTAAAGCAGCTTGTTCAAGAGCAGCCTGTTCAAGAGCAGCCTGTTCAAGAGCAGCCTGTTCAAGAGCAGATGCTTTTATAATCTCATAAATTTCTAAGGCCGCACTATTAGCAAAGTAGTCCTTATGGTTTTGTACTATTCTAGTAGTTAATTCTAAATTGTTTGCAATAAATGCTGCTATAGGCGCATAATTAGTAGATCCGATTTCCTTAATAGCGGCATTTATAGTTTTGAACCCCAATATTTTTACTATAGACATAACATCTGATGCTGTATGTAAATTATGACCAAGGAGGCTATTACCTAGTCCTATGGTTGTTAAATATTCTTCATCAAGATATCTTAGTAACTGACCTTCTATTGATTGACTCCACTCACCTTTTTTAATCAGGGCGGTAATTGGAATAAATACACTAGCTTGCAATCTTGCTTCAATAAATGGCATGATAGCGGTTTCAAAAGCTTTATTATACTCAATATTTTCTGTTACTGAATGTCCAAGTAGTGCTGGGCTGTATTCGTGTGCATTAAGAAGAGTGGTTTGTAAGATAAAACCATCAACAAAATATTCTGGATGTGTTGTGAGGGTTGCTTGCACTATTTCCGGATATTCTTGAGCAAAAATTACGGCGCATAAAGGATTTTTTTCTAAACTTTCCATTATGCCAAGGTTAATTGCTTCAAAACACAAAGTTAGAACAATCTGTATGTTTTCCGGGGTGGCTAGCTCTGCGCCTAGTATGCTTGTTAGATATTTTTCATTTATATATCCAATTACTCCATACTCACCTGAAAGTTTTTTGTTGAACCATTTACCATGAGCGGCTGCTTTAGAAATTTCATTTAAGATTGGTACTTGTATTAATGTTTTTAAATGTAGTTCATTTGAAACTATAGAGCCATGCATTTTTATTACATCTATAGATACGTCAGATTCATCTGCTTGTGTTAATAAATAATTTGCTTTTAAGTCATCTCCAAAGAATCTGTAGATAGCAGCCATGCAGTTTAACGCACTGTTGAGTTCTATTTTCATCCCAAGTTCAGTTGCCATGTTATAAGCTTCTTCTGCGTATGTTAGCGCTTGTATTTTATAGGGAGCTTCTAACTTTGCCCCAATAGTTGCTATAGCAATTAATGCAGCAAGTATTGTTGGATTGTTAGATTCTAAGTGTTCTTGTCTATAGTCTAATGATTGCTTAGCTAAAATAAAAGCTTCTGTTAGATTAGAGTGAGTGGATATTGTGTGATTAACAAAATTATTAATCATGACCTTGGATTTTGTACTAGCTTCACTGGTTTCTATATTATTGTGGTATATTGCATTTGCTTTTTCGCAAGCAAGTAATGACGGTGTAAGATGAAAAATTCTTATTTCTGCTGATTCATCAGTTGAGCTTTTAATTATTGCTTGTGCTTTATGGAATAGTGAATCAGCTTTTAGTTGTTGTAACAATTCTGTAGGTTCACGGTTAGTTTTAATTTTATCAAGAATAATTCCGAAAATTTTTGATACAAATGCAGCATTATTATTAAATTTACTTGCAAACATTTGTGCGAAATACGGCATTACTTCCAATTCAGAAACTTCTATTTTTAATATTATTTTCTGAACGTCTATTGATTTACGAGAATTAACTGCAGTATGTAATTGTTCAATTAAATCCTTTGGTGGAGTTGGTTTTTGTACGGCTTTTGTGTGCTTGCTAGTTCTTTTCATAAATATTACTTCCTTACATTAATTAAAATTGCTTTTCAGTAGAAATATTAAAGATTAAGTCAATTGTAGATTGACGTAATTAAAACAGTATCATAGTGAAATTATTAAATCAAATTTAAGAAAGGTTGAAACTATTAATTATTCTTGTAGTTTGCTCCAAAGAGCATCAATTTTTGTTATGGTTTTGTTATCCATCTGAATCTTTTCGCCCCAATTACGCTTTGTCTCTGGTAGTAACTTATTTGTTGCATCCAAACCCATTTTACTGCCTAATCCAGATTCAGGGGAGGCAAAATCTAGATAATCAATAGGAGAATTTTCAATAAAACTCGTATCTCTTTTGGGATCTGTTCTGGTAGATATAGCCCATATAACTTCCTTCCAATCACGTACATCAATGTCATCATCAACAATGATCACGAATTTTGTATACATAAATTGTTGTAAAAACGACCATACACCCATCATGATTCGCTTCGCTTGCCCTGGATAGGTTTTTTTGATAGATACGACTGCAACACGATAGGAACAGCCCTCTGGTGGTAAATAAAAATCAGTAATTTCAGGAAATTGTTGTTGAATTAATGGTACAAATATTTCGTTTAATGCTTCGCCCAAAATAGATGGTTCATCAGGTGGTTTGCCTGTATATGTGCTTAGATATATAGGTTTATTTTTCATAGTAATTGCTTTGATATTAAAGACAGGAAATTCTTCTACATCGTTATAATATCCTGTGTGATCACCGAATGGACCCTCTGGAAGATATTCAGTCATGCTAACCTCGCCTTCAATTACTATTTCAGCATGCGCTGGTACTTTTAAATCTATGGTTTTGCACTGCACTAATTCTACAGATTTATTTTGCAGCAGACCGGCAAAATTATATTCAGAAATAGTATTTGGAATCGGCATTACCGCAGCTAAAATAATTGCTGGGTTAGCTCCAATAACTGCAGCAGCTGGCATGGGTTCTTTTTTTAATTCTTTCCATTTTGCATGATGCGCAGCGCCACCTCGCATTTTTAACCAGCGCATAATCAGTTTGTTTTTAGCAACTGGCTGTAGACGATATATGCCCAGATTATAATTATCGGTCTTGTCAGTTCCAGTGCCTTTTGTCACAATAAGGGGCCAAGTAATAAGTGGACTAATATCGTTTGGCCAGCAAGTTTGTATAGGCAGAAGATTAATATCTGGATTTTCAATAAATTTTTCTTGAACCGGGGCTTTTGATACAGTTTTAGGTGGCATAGATAAAATTCGTTTAGCCAGTGGTAGCATCGAGAATGTTTCTTTCAGTGAAGATGGAGGCTCAGGGTTTTTCATAAATGCTAGTAACTTACCTAGTTCTCTAAGTTCGCTAGAATTTTTAATACCAAGTCCCATCGCAATACGCTCTTTGTTGGCAAATAAATTAGTTAGTACGGGAAACTCGGAAAGAGATCCATCATCTTTGCGTACATTTTCAAATAATAGAGCAGGACCATCTTGTTCTAGAAAACGACGACTTATTTCAGTTATTTCTAGTCTAGTAGCAACTTCTAATGTAATTCTTTTAAGTTGGTTATTTTTCTCTAGGAATTTTAGAAATTCCGGTAAATCTTTGAAGCTCATAAACTATTTCTAGTACTTTTCCATATGCTGAAGATGATACAAAGAAATAGGTTGGCGTAACAGAGAAAAATATAATTCGTCTCCTTATAGGCAATTTTTTGCAGCGTGAAGTGAAAATAAGAGACTAGCAATATAGGTATAAAAGTTATCAGATACTGTTTAATATGCGATTTTCTATTGTAAGGCTGACTTAGAAATATGCTTAAAGCAAGAAAAATAAAAGCAAAATTAAATAATGGCCACACAATCCTTAAATGTCCATCAGTAATAAGTTGCTGTTGCTTATCTAGGGTCAGAGTGCTATCTGGCCAAAGCATTTCTGTTATATATAATTCAATACTTGTTTTGTTTCTTTCTGATTTTTTAGTAGTTTCATTTGTGATAGCAACGATTAAATTGTCAAAATATAGTTTTGTTAAATTACCAAGCTGGTCATAAGAATGCCTCATTCCGTCGGTTAATTCAAATTCGGTTATATTGGAGGTAGAGACAACAATTCTTGCACTTTTTGCAAATATAATGGTCCTTTTTTCAGGAGTCTTGTTATCAAATAAAACTATACCACTTAAGGTTCCATCAGAATTTTTACGATCAATATAGATATTTGAATGCTTAGATATTTGATTGAAGGTTCTTTCATTTATTATGTTTAATAAATATCCCTCACGAAAATTGTTTAGCTCTTGTTTCATGCTATTATAGGATAATGGCATTAAATGGGCAGAAATATAATATGAAAAAATAGTAATTCCAGTTGCAACTAATAATGCTGGTTTTGCCAGATCATAATTACTAAGGCCACTACTTCTTAAAATCAGTAATTGTCTTTCATCTTGTAGGGTACTATATACATAAATGACAGTAATTACTCCAATAATGGGCAGGATCATAAACAGCAAAGAAGGGACTAAGAGAATAATTAACTTAAAAAAATGCTTTATTTCGATACCTTTATCGATTAAATGCACCATTCGCAAGGTTTGTGTTATCCATACTAAACTTGTTAGTAATATTGTTAACATTGCAAGAGTTGGAATGATGCTCTTAGTGATGTATTTTTTATATGTTAACATGAGGATTTAAGTTTATTGTAGATCAATACCCCATTGGTCACATAACGCCTTATGCTTTTTTTCATGCTTAGCTACCTTGGAATAAGTTTTCGCAGCATAGAATTTTACTACTAAAAGAGGCATAGAAGCATAGAGCAATTGGCCAATAAAAGCTGCCCCATAAATTATCATCCATGTTTCCACGTTGGATAATATTTGTTTAGCAACATAATCTACTGAACTGCTTTCCCACATGCGGATTAAATACGGTATTACACCTATCAGATTAAAGCTACAAATTGTAGCAGAAAGGCATCTATGTTCGTTCTTATCAAAAAATATGGCAAAAATTGTTGGCAACATTGCCGCAGCAAAAAAGATTAAAGCATATTTTGAAATAACCATTACCATTAAAGCAATGACTATTGCTATCACCTTAATTAGTGAAGCTGCAAATTTAAAACTTTTATCTGAATCTGATTGTGACATGTCTATTTTACCTATAAAATTACAGAGACAGTTACTACGAAACATAATACATATGAAACAAGTACAGTCATTTTTTGTCCCAACAATAAAGAATTATCGAAGATTTTTCTTTCATTGTTTAGGGTCTTGATTTTTTGTTCTAATATTTTTGCTTGCCTACACGCTTCATAGTAGCCATTATAGTCATTTATAAATTGCTGTTGATCTGATAATATTTGGATGATTTCAGATAATTTTCCTTCTTTCGCAACTTCATCAAGCGTAGATAGTATTTTTTCTTTAAATTCCACGTTATGGAGATGATCTTTAAATAATTCCTTTAAATCAGATACAATTATTCTACAAACATTAGGAATTTCTATCTCGGGTTCATATGTTTGCAGAATATTAAGCATGCTTAGAGTTCGTACTATAGGGTTCTCAGAAATTTTAGGAAAGTTTGGTAAAATAGCAGATTTTATATCCTCTGTTAAATCTAATTTCGCGGAAACAAATGCAACAATATGTTTATCAATATTAAACTTTGTTGGGTTTTTTTCTGCGATGAGATCTAAGCTCATTAATAATTCAGGTATAGTTGATACATAGTGGTCTTTTAATAGGGCGCTGCAACATATAGCGTTTGCATTTAAAGAATATACTAATTTTTCAATACCGCGGGTAGTAGATGTTCCGGATTGAATATGCATAGCCATAGTGACTAATGTATCTGCTTGCGCTCTGCTTAAATGTCCAGCAGAATCTTCATACTCTTGGTAAGATACCCATGCTTCGTCTTTGATAACCTTAAGAACTTTTTCTGCTAGCTCTTTTTTGTTATTTATAACTAAGTAATGTAAAAAAGTAGGTATTGAAGCAGCTGATAAGGCTAACCCTTCTTGGCGTATAGAGCCATCCTTGTCTAATATAGATAGTAATTTAGATATTTTAATATTAGCATTTAAAGTATTGGTAACAACAAACGGTGTATCGGATTTCTTATCTACAAGATTTTGGATGCTTGTCAGATCATCATTGCTAAATTGTTCACGACTTGCCCATTTATATAATTTAGTATCTTTGATAAAACTTATTGATTCAGTCCATTGCTCAAACATAGCATATGAAAGTGCTTTAATTGTAGAATAATTATGATCATTAAATCCAATGGTATTTTTATTATCCACAAGCGATTCATGTGTAATCTTAGTAATCTTACCATCCAACCATTCTTTGAGATTAGCAGTTTTCCAGCGCATTGAAGCATCATCACGTGTAGTCCATTTAAAAAAGACGCGCAGCTTATCTGGTAATTTGATACGAGATAATAGATATTTGTACGTTGTATTCTCAAAACGTGCAATATTGTAATCATGTATTTTTTTATGATCATTCCAATGAGCTCTTGCAGTATAAGCTTGGAGCATTGTGATTCCTAGAGCGTAAATATCACTTTTGGTGCTTTCAACGAAGCGAGCTGCAGGGTGACATTCGATAAGCTCCGGAGCAAGATACTGCTCCTTTTGATAAAAATCCGGATAGGAATCAATGAATTCTCTTAGCGCTAGAAAGACGCCATCTTGCATTAAAATGTTAGCTGGGTTAATTGAGCAGCAAAAAATTCTAGCATCTTGCAAATTTGTTAGAACAGCAGTAATGCTTGTGACCATCTCTTCCAGTTCAGTTGCATTAATTGATTTATTTTGTTCTAAATAAGTTTCTAAAGTATTTTCAACATTATAACTCTCCACAAGTACAACAAGTCTCTCTTCTTTTGTTGAAGATAAACGTACTACTGAATAGTTAATAATTTTATTCAGACCTTCGATTGGATGATTATATAGAAAATCTATATTCTTGATATTTGGTACAAAATTATTTTCAAATACAATAGCAAAATATTCTTCTTGCTCTTCTATATCAGTTGCATAATAATATTTACAAAATTCATTACTTAGTTCCAGAATCTCTTCATTAAGATGTATTTTGAATACATTATCAATAGTGTCTTCAATATTACTCCTAGGAAGAGCTATAAACTCTGCATTTTCAACTATCCATGTCCTTTCCATCTTTTTTTCTACTCACAGCTCATTTGTACATTAATTTGCCTTTGATTCAACAACTGCATATTCGAGGTCATTAAAATTTTCAATACTTTGTACAAAGGCTCCCTCGTTTGTTATATTTGATATAACAGCAACAGCTATACCTTTTGGATAAAGTTTACCATCACCGGAGGTATAAATTACTTCGCCATTTGTAGCATCATGGTTATTTTTTAAATATATCAGTTTTAAATGATTTCCTTGTTTTGTCAGTATGCCTCTGACTTTTGAATTACTAGTTATAACAGGAATTCTTGAGTTATGGTCATTGACCAGCATTACCGTGGCGTAATTAGCACTCACTTCTGATATTCTTCCAATTAGTCCAGTCTTACCCCTAACTATATTATTGATGTTAATTCCATCATTTGTACCAGCTTGAATAATAGCCGAGCTTGCAAATGGGCTAATTGCTGTGCTTATTATTTTAGCTGTAACAAAATCATAACTTATATTTTGAGTAACATTTAGCAGTTTTTTTAGCTCCATATTTTCTGATTGAGTACGTACGGCTAGTTGCTTTGTATTATCTAATGAAGCTAATTCCAGTTTGAGTCGTAAATTTTCTGCCTCTAGATCTTTAAAATACGATAGCCTTCCGTGCGCCCATTTCAAGGTTTGAATAGATTCTTGATATATTAGAGCTCCTGCTGATAAGAATCTGCCAGTGCTCTCTAATAAAGCGTTTGCAACAACACGAGGAGTAGAAAAATATAGTAAATAACAGGAAACTAGCACTAGAATTATAACAAAAAATTTTCTAATTGAGAAAAGAGCAAATTTGCTTAACTCAATTAAATTATTTCTTATTTTTACTCTATTAGCTAATATAGCCACTTAATTCATTCCTGTTTAAATAATACATGTTTTAGTTTTTGAAAATCTTCTAATACCCTTCCTATACCAAGAACTACGCAGGCTAAAGGGTTATCTGCTACAAATACTGGCAACTGCGTCGCTTCTGTCAGCACATGCCCTAAATTATTTACTAAAGCACCGCCACCAGTTAGAACTATACCTTTATCAACAATATCAGATGATAATTCAGGAGGTGTACATTCTAATGCAGTTTTTACTGCTTCCACGATCTGACTTATAGGCTCTGTTAAACTTTCTGCAATTTGCTTTTCATTTAACACCATTTCTTTTGGTATTCCATTTATCAAATCACGACCTTTAATGGCCATCTCTCTTAAAGGTTTATCTGTTTTTACAAAAGCAGTTCCAATTTGTTTTTTTATCTTTTCAGCAGTCGATTCTCCTATCAATAGGTTAAAATGTCTTCTTATGTATGAAATGATCGCTTCATCCATTTTATCGCCACCTACTCTGACTGATCTAGCATAAACTATGCCACCTAAGGATAATACCGCAACTTCTGTTGTACCTCCACCGATGTCTACTACCATAGACCCTGTGGGCTCAGTAACCGGTAATCCAGCTCCTATCGCTGCAGCCATAGGTTCTTCAATAAGATACACTGCTCTAGCCCCGGCTCCCTCTGCTGCTTCTTGTATGGCTCTGCGCTCAACAGGAGTAGAACCAGAAGGAACGCATACAATAATCATAGGGCCAGTGAATGATCTCTTATCTCGTACTGAGCGGATGAAATATTTAATCATTTCTTCTGCCGCCTTGAAATCTGCAATCACGCCATCTTGTAAAGGACGTTTTGCCTCTATATCGTTTGGCGTACGGCCAAGCATGCTTTTTGCTTCATGACCAAAGGCATAAGGTTTCATAGTGCCATTTTTATTTATTAAGGCAACTACTGAAGGGGCATCAAGCACAATACCTTTGTTTTTTTCATATATCAAAGTATTGGCTGTTCCAAGATCGATTGCTATATCTGAAGAAAATCGATCAAGAAAGGCAAGTAATTTCATTGTAAATGCTCCAAAATATATCTTAAATTAATATGCTATTTTATATTGAAGAGCAGTATATCAAGCTTCTTGGAAATGTAAAATAACAAAGTTACTTATAAGAATTATAAATAAAATTGGTAATAAGGTAGCTAGGATAGGATGCAGGCCGCTATAAGCAAGAATGCGAAGAGATATTTCCAAGAAAAAATATGTACATATACCAGTAACAAGAGCTAATACAGCCATGCGAGTGCTAGAATTATCACGTATATTTAGGCTGATAAACCAGCAGGCGATGAAAGACATAGCAACCATACCAAGAGGTTTGAATAATTGTTTGTAATAATGAATTTGATATTTAGTTACTACTAAACCAGAGCGCGCGAAATTTTCAATAGAGCTACTTAAACTCCATAGAGGAATCATTTCTGGCTGGCTAAACCTTTGTATTAAATTATCAATAGATAAATTGGTGGGTAGGTGTAACTCTTTTAGCTTTCTAGATGAATTACGCTTAGTAATCACTGGTGAAATTAATTTAAAAACACCGGGTTGTAATTGAATTAATGGTGTATCTATACGTTGTGTAAGATTATTATATTCATCCACTAATAAAATAGTTACATCAGTTAACGTCTGCTTATATGCATTAATAGATTTTGCCTGGATAATATAATTATTACCAGCGAAATTTTCAAAAAAGAAAAGGCCAGTTGGAGAAATAATGAAATTTAGATTTGGGGTATTATTGAGCTTAGCTGCTAGTTTCTCATATTCCTGCAGTCCATAGGTGCCAATTGGATTTATTAAACCCAGTATCAGTACTCCGATAAGAAAGGTCACTATAATAGGTGCAAGGAAAACTTTCCATATAGGTATCCCGCTGCTTAAAATTATTACCAATTCATTCTGTTTAGTAAGTGTTCGCAAGAACATAAAGGTAGAAATGAAGCAAATTAGTGCAGCAACTTCATTAAATAAATAAGGTATTTTGAACGATATGAGTTTCCAAAAATCATTTGGAGTAATATTAGTAGATTTGAATTTTTGTAGGACATCAAAGGCACTAGTTACAAAGAGTACGCATAGAATAATAGCTGAAGTGAAAAAAAACTGCTTAAAAAACATCTTGGAAAGATATTTTGTAAGAGTTTGGTGATTAATCATGCATGTCTAAAAAATATATATAACGCCAACTATACTTATATGCAGAACATTATGCAACATTTGCTTGTCTTAAAGAAAGTGTTTTATAATTGTGGATATCAGGAACAAGTAAAATTTCAATAGTGATTTTGTTAGTTTAGCTATTAAATACCCTATTCGGAGATTTAATAGCTAAACTTTTATTATTTAAGCTGCAGAACGCTTCTTTTTCTGCCAAGTTTGTGGCTTACGTTTTGTATTGCTGTTATTGCCGCCGCTAGGTTTAAAGTTATTTTTACCACGGCTTTTACCACCGCCACCGCCCTTACGGTTACGACGTTCGCTAATATCATCAAGTTTAGCAGTTGGATCTATCAAGCGTTGGATAGCTCTCCATTTAATACCATCAGCTGGACTTAAAAAGTTTAAAGCTTCACCAGTTGCACCTGCACGTCCGGTACGACCAATACGATGTATGTAATCTTCAGGACATTGTGGTAAATCATGATTAATAACGTGTTGAATATGCGGAATATCCAAACCTCTAGCAGCTACATCAGTTGCTATAAGAATACGATAATTTTGTTTACGGAAGCCTTCAATTACTTGTGAACGTTTGTTTTGACGTAAATCACCATGTAATGCATTTACTTTATGACCAACTTTGCGCAGTTTTTGCGCCATTGCGTCAGCTCCATGTTTCGTTTTGATAAAAACAATAATAGAACCTTCTCTTGAATCTAATTCCTCTAAAAGACGTGGGAATTTTTCTGATTCAGAAAGCTTTACATTTTCTTGTTTGATTTGGGTAGTCGGAGCATGCTCCGAACCTACAGATATACGTACTGGGTTTTTTAAATATTTAGCCGCAAGTTTTTGTATATTTGGAGGCATAGTTGCAGAAAACATCAAAGTTTGACGTTTAGGTGCAGTTAAAAATTTTGCGATAGCATCAAGCTGAATACCAAATCCCATATCTAACATACGATCAACTTCATCTAATACAAGGAAGTTAGTATCGTGTAATTTCAACGTTCCACGTGTTAAATGGTCATTAATACGACCTGGGGTACCAACGATTAAACGTGGGTTAGATCTTAATTGTGTTATCTGTCTACGCATATCTTCTCCACCAATTAATAGTGCAGAAGAAATTTGGCTTTTTGCGCTACTAAATTGTTGCAACGCCTTTAGCACTTGTGTTGCTAGTTCGCGTGTTGGCAACAAGACTAGAGCTGTACCGCGTGAATTATTCATTAAATTTGTAATAAGAGGAATACCAAAGGCGCCAGTTTTACCAGTGCCAGTTTGCGCTGATCCCAAAATATCGCTGCCTTCTAGGGCTGCGGGAACGGCTTTTTCTTGTATAGGAGTTGGGGTAGTAAAGCCTATTTGTTCTAGGCGATGAATAAGGGGCAGGGGAAGCCCCGCCTCGTTGAATTTTTTCATAGTGTTATCCTGTATTTGACAGGATAACCCTATGAAAGAGCCTCTGTCAGTTAATATATTTAAAAAATGAGAGAGTTACTCTGTATTTTTTACTTGTCTAGTAGCTCAATATCAGCAGCGGCTTCTCTGCCGTTGTTTTCTACTATGTTGAACTTGACTTTTTGGCCTTCGTTCAGTTGTTCAATGCCAGCTTTTTCAACTTCGCTTATGTGTATAAATACATCGCTGTTGCTGTCATCGTTAGTAAGGAAACCATATCCTTTAGTTGGGTTAAACCACTTTACGTTACCTGTAGTCATAAAATTAATCTCTTTAAAATAATAAGCGTTATATAAACTCTCTAAACAACTCAGAGAGGCCGAAAGCTTGAATACTAAGGCTTTGATTGGCTTGCGACTAAAAACATTGAGAAGACCGCAAGATCAACGCCAGTTTTCAAGACATGCTCATACAAAACTTTAAAAACAAAAGTTGCGTAGAAACTAATCGCTACAAACAACCCAAGTTAGTTAGTATTAAAACTATAGGCCATATCTTACACTATTTTTACGAATAAGCAAGGTATTTGTATAAGGTAATCAAAAAGGCTCACGCAATGTAATAGTTACCATATTTTGTTTATACTAATGTAATCGAAGGAATATTTTGTTGGTGCTCTATTCAAAGCGCAGATACGTATCCTGATAAAAATTATATCTTCAGAGACTTTAAAATTCATGTCCAGGCAAATTTATGGTTGCATTGATAGGATTGTATAATTTTTTATAACCTAGGCTGTGTTAACAAAGTAATTGCATAGATACAGTTATTGCTATAATATGATCACATATCATATTTAAAGAGAGTATTTATCTTGAGTTCCCGCTATTATCCAATAAAAGAATCTGATTTCGACAT
>Ga0209390_10002064_pt1 | contig 36546 bp, 40 predicted proteins | sample BON01_FD_187212 | JGI IMG/M metagenome (GOLD analysis project Ga0209390, IMG submission 187212) | Freshwater microbial communities from Lake Bonney liftoff mats and glacier meltwater in Antarctica - BON-01 (SPAdes) (version 2) | ecosystem: Environmental > Aquatic > Freshwater > Ice > Glacier...
AGTTCTTTGCCAACTTTCACCCCGCCGACCCAGCGATGTTGGACGACATTCGCGGGCCGAGCGAGCAAACCAACCTCGACCTAGACAAGCGCGATGACGCGCGCTGGGGCGACGATACGAAACCAAGTGGCGCGTAGATGTCGCGCGGATTATTAGACACGAGCGTTTTTGTAGCATTCGAGTCAGGACGGGAAATCAACGTTGACTTGTTGCCGGACGAGTTTGCGGTGTCAATCGTGACGCTAGCCGAATTGCAAGTTGGTGTGCTCACCGCCAAGGACGTGTTTCTGCAGGGCAAGCGGATGAGGACGTATCGTCAGGCTTTGCAATTCAACCCGATCGAGATTGACCAGCAGATCGCCGACGCCTGGGCCACGCTGCGGGTGATGTTGCGTGAAAGTGGGCGCGCAGTCGAAGTCAACGACTTGTGGATTGCGGCCACTGCAATGGAACTGCAAGTACCGCTCATCACCCAAGACCGAGCGTTGCTGGGGCTGCCAAACATTGAAACGATTTTGGTATAAAGTTTAGCCTTGTCAATTTTTCACGCTGTGATTCTCGGCATCGTGCAGGGGCTCTCAGAGTTTTTGCCGATCTCGTCGAGCGGCCACTTAATTATCGTGCCTTGGCTCTTTGGATGGAACGACTTTCCTGACAACGTCGCCGCCAAGAGGGCGTTCGACACCGCGTTGCATTTGGGCACACTAGTAGCGGTGCTGTTTTACTTGCGCCGTGAGTTGCAGGTTTACATTCGTGACGGGGTGCGCGCAGTGTTCGTGCGCTCGCAACGCGCCACCGTGCACGGGCGGATGGCGTGGTTGTTCGTGGTCTCGGCGCTGCCAGCCGCGATCGCTGGCGGCATCGGCGACGCCTACATCACCGAGCGCCTTGGCAAGCCGTGGCTGATCGGCTGTTCGCTGATTGTGTTCGGCGTGATCTTGTTGTGGGCAGATCGCCAAACTGGCGTGCGCGACATCGAAACGTTCGGCGCTCGCGATGCGTTCACGCTCGGCCTGGCCCAGGTTCTGGCGCTCAACCCCGGTACGAGCCGCTCGGGCATCACGATCACGGCGGCGCGACGCCAAGGGTTCACGCGCGACTCGGCGGCGAGGATTTCATTTTTGATGGGAGTGCCTGTGATTGCGGGTGCCGTCGCCTACAAACTTCTCAAATTGGCTTCTGATGGCATGCCCGACGGTTTGCTGGTGCCGATGATTGTAGGCATCCTTGCTTCTGGGGTTTCTGGTTGGCTGGCGATGTGGGCAATGATTCGGATGTTGCGCACGCGCAGTTTTACGCCGTTCGTTATTTATAGAGTGGTCGTTGGCCTAGCAATACTCGGCGTCGCCGCTAGCGGTCTGCGCTAAAAGTCTTACGGCGCAACTACCAGCGTGGCGTCGCCGAAAGCGGCGGCAGTAGCGACAGTTGCCGCGGCGTCGGCAGGGATCGCGATTACGACCTGAGAGGCGAGCGTTATCGAGACAACAATGGCGTCGGCGACGAGCACAATGTTGTTGGCGATCACGTCGACGTGATCGCCAGGTTTCATCGGCGGGAGTGCCGCTTGCGGGGTAATCGACACGATGCGCCAACCAGCTGGCACGAGGCTTACCGCGGCGGGTTGCGTCGCGACATTGCTAGTGGTTATCAGATCGCCGGCGCCGATGTCGCGTAAGGCGAAGGCCGGATGGGGAAGATTCGAAATTGCGTCAGGCGCAAATATTGACGATGGTAGGGCAAACGCGGCGGCGGCGGTTGCCCCAACCAACTCGCCCGCGCTAATGGGGCGTGTGGCGATGAGCGCATTAGTGGTTGCCGTCAGTTGCTGGCGTTGCGACTGCAACTGTGTGACGTTGACAAAAAATATCAAAGCGGTAAATACCGCCAAAGCGATGACGACCTGGCGCTGTTTGGTTTGGTTACGACACAGTTTTTCGTACCGTACGCCGAGCCAGGAGGAGATTCGGGTTGTTGCTGGCCTCGTCGCCGCGGCAAACCTGGCGAGTGTTTGTGATATCGAGATGCGTTGCATAGTGCAACGATGTGTGCCAAGGGGGTGCCACGATTGCAGCGATTACCGCGGGCGATACGTAAATTACGCGAATTATCTGCGCGGTTATTTGGCTGGTGTACTTGCTGGCGCGCTGGCTGGCGCGCTGGCGGGCGCAGGTGCTGGTGCTGGTGTACTGGATGGTGCGGTCGCGGGGGTAGTCGTGGCGCCGCCCGATGATCCATCGCTAGAACTGGCGGCAGGAGTCGCAGGCGTGGCGGCTGTGCTCGATGCTGGTGCACCCGAGCGGCTGTCGGTCTTATAGAAGCCGCCGCCCTTAAACGAAACGCCGACGGGGGTGAACACTTTTTTGATGGGGCGCACCGTGCCGTCGCTGGGATGGGCGATAGACGTCAAAGCCTCGTCGGTAAAGGCTTGCTGAACCTCGATGGTCTCGCCTGAATCAATGAACTTATAGACATAGGTGGGCATGCGACTTGTAATTCTAGGATGCTGAGATGACATTTCGCACCGCCGTGATCCCCGCCGCCGGGCTCGGCACTCGGTTCTTGCCCGCGACCAAGGCCGTGCCCAAAGAGTTGATGCCGATATTCGATACTCCGGCACTGCAATTAGTGATGGACGAGGCTATCGGCGCGGGGATTGAGCACATCGTGGTGGTTTCGAATCGGACCAAGAGTGCGATCGAGTCGTACCTGAAGCCGTCGCCAGACGTTGTACGCCGCGTGCACGACAGTGGCCGAATTGAGTTGGCCGAGCGGTTGGCGCGCATCGGCACAGACGTGCAGGTCAGTGTTGTGTACCAAGATGTGCCGCGCGGTTTGGGTCACGCGATCGGCTGCGCACGGAAGGCGATTGGGGGCGAGTCATTCGCGGTGTTACTGCCAGACGAGTTGATGGGTGACTCTTCGCTGCTCGCGGCGATGATCGCTCTCAGCAAGAAGACATCAGAGAGCGTGGTCGGCTTGAAGCGCGTTGATCGCAGCGAGGTCTCGGCGTACGGATGCGTGCGCGTGGCCGCCGAGCCAGGCGCTGACGGCGTAGTGCAAGTAACCGATGTTGTCGAGAAACCCAACGAGCACGAAGCGCCAAGCGACATCATCTTGATCGGTCGTTACGTGTTGACACCGCAGATACTCGACGATATCGATGCGCTGCAACCTGGGCCGAGTGGCGAGATTCAACTCACCGACGCGCTACTGATCGCGGCGCAGGCAGGCCACCTGCAGGGCATTGTCAGCGACATCGAGCGCCACGACACGGGCACGCCGCGGGGTTGGCTCGAGGCCGTGATCGAGTTTGCGCTGAAGCGACCAGACGTCGGGCCGTCGTTTGAAGAGTGGCTGCGCTCCCGCTTTCGCTAGCGAGACGACTCACTCGTAGGCTCTATCACACAACGAACTAGGAGAGCATCATGGGCGAATTGAGAGTAGAAGTAGAGCCGAAGCAAGTTGGTTTTTCGGCCGAGCGCCTTGCGCGCATCGACACGCACTTTCATGACTATGTAGACGACGGTCGTTTGTCTGGCTACACAGTGGCTGTTGCCCGCAAGGGCCAACTCGCGCACGTTGCCACTTACGGCATGCGCGATGTCGAGGCCAAGTTGCCGACCGAGTTAGACACGATGTACCGCATCTATTCGATGACCAAGCCGATCACCTCGGTGGCGCTGATGATGCTCGCCGAAGAGGGTCTGGTGCAACTCAACGATCCTGTTAGCGACTACATACCGGCATTCGCAGAGACGCGCGTGTGGCGCGGTGGTTCGGCGTTAAAGCCGGTCACCGACCCGATCACCGAGCCGATGCGCATCTGGCACCTGATGTCGCACACCGCGGGGTTGACGTATTCATATAACTACGCGCACCCAGTGGACGAGATTTATCGCCGAGCCGGTTTCGAGATGGGCAACCCGAAAATTGACTCACTCGAAGCGTTTGCCGATCGCGTCGCCACGATGCCGCTGCTGTTTCAGCCGGGCACTTCGTGGGATTACAGTGTGGCCACCGATGTTTTGGGCCGCGTCGTCGAGGTCGTCTCGGGGATGTCTCTCGACAAGTTCTTCGAGAGCAGAATCTTGGGGCCGCTAGGCATGCACGACACCGCGTTTCACGCGCCCGTCGAAAAGCAGGACAGGCTGGCGGCGTTATACGGTGTCGACGAAAAAACTTCTGGCCTGAAGCGCTACGACATGGTGGGCGATTACGCCAAGTCGGTGCCGAAGGTGTTTTCTGGCGGCGGTGGCCTGATCTCAACGGCGTATGACTACTACCGTTTTTTACAAATGCTGGCTGGCGGCGGCGTGCTCGGCGACGTGCGCATCTTGTCGCCTGCAAGCATCAAGTTGATGACGATGAACCATCTGCCGAACAACCAAGACGTGAGCACATTTGGCCGTGCGCTCGGCGAAGAAATCTTCTACGACGGCCTCGGCTTTGGCCTCGGCTTCGCCGTCGTCATCGATCAGGCCAGCACTCGCGTGTTGTGCCCGAAGGGTACATACAGTTGGGGCGGCGCGGCAAGCACCGCGTTTTGGATCGACCCGGTCGAAGAAGTCACCGCGATGTTCTTCACCCAGTTGATGCCTTCGACCACTTACCCGATTCGCCCATACCTGAGGCAGTTGGTGTACTCGGCAATCACCGACTAAAAGTTTTTGATACGGCGAAACGCGCCGACTTCGTCAATTACAAAACCCATCTCGTCCACGTTGACTTCGACTTCGCCGCGTAGGGCCATGCTCGAGTACCGCCATCTGTGCGTGTCAATGCGGGTGTAGATCTGCGGCTGTATCGTGACGGCGAGAGTCTCGACATCGACGGCGATCACTCTCAGCGTGGCGCTGTGGCCGACCAATAGCGGCAACCTGCGAATCGGGATCGCGTTCGTGAACGGTGTGCCCGCCAAATCGATGTCGACGCAGCCGTCTAGTTCGGTGCGGTGGGCGCCGTTCATCTCGCCCCAGCGACCCCCACCCGAGTTGGCGAGCCACAGGTCGGGCTCATCGAGGTCGCGAAATAATAAAAACTGTTGCACGGCCCACTGCGCCGAAAGCCGCAATACAAAGTGCGCTTTGTCGCTGGCGATTACGCCGTCGGCCGTCCATCCTTCGTTCTCCCAACGCAGCGAGACGGTGCTGAGATTTGCGCCGGTCTGTGCGCCAAGTTGTGCGCTGGTCTCGCCGCCGTGCCAATTAGCCCACCCCAATTGCAGGCCAGAAGCCGAAATAGGCGCGTAGTTCATCGCCACAGCATTACATGGCTTTGATCAGATACCGTCACCCTTGATGATTTCGATTAGCGAAGCTCGTCAGGCGGTGCTCGACGCCTGCGACGCGCTTACGCCCGTGCTCGTGGCGTGCGATGACATGGCGGGGCGAGTGCTGGCGCAAGATGTCGTGGCCGGCGAGAACGTACCCCCGTTCGCCAACTCGGCAGTAGACGGATACGCGGTGCGCGCCGACGATGTTGCGGCGGTGCCCGTCGAGTTGCTGGTCGTCGGCACGGTTGCTGCTGGCGCTGTTGCAACAATTGCTATCAAGCGCGGCGAGGCGATGCGAATTATGACCGGTGCACCGATACCAAGTGGCGCCGATGCCGTGGTGATGGTCGAAGACTCGCAAAAGATCGGCGAAGAAAACGTTCGCTTGACGAAGGTCGCTACCACCAATCAGGCAATTCGCGAAGTGGGCAGCGATGTCTCGCGCGGCGACAAAGTATTTTTGGCGGGCAGCGTGCTTAACGCGGCTGGCGCGGGCGTGTTGGCGAGCGTCAATGCCCGCACGGTGATGGCCTACCCGATGGCAAGGGTGGCGATGCTCTCGACTGGCGACGAGTTGGTGACTGACGGTTCGCCGCTCAAGCCCGGCCAGATTCGCGAGAGCAACCTGACGATGTTGGTGGCGATGATCGCCGCGACGGGCTGCGAAGTTATCAACCTGGGCGTGATCGCCGATGACGAGGCGCTGCTCGAGAAAACTTTGCGCGAAGTAGCGATGCGTTGCGACGCGATTGTTACGAGCGGCGGCGTGAGCATGGGCGACTTCGACATCGTCAAGGCGGTGCTCTCGCGAATCGCCAACATGAATTGGATGCAGTTGGCGATCAAGCCGGCCAAGCCGTTTGCGTTCGGGCGACTTCTAGCCGACGACGGGCGCACGATCCCCATTTTCGGTCTGCCCGGTAACCCGGTGTCGTCAATGATTAGTTATGAACTTATGGCACGCCCAGCGTTGCGCAAGATGATGGGGCACACGCGAGACTTGTTGCGCCTGAGCGTGCGGGCCGTCGCTGACGCGCCGCTGAAGCGCAAGCAAGACGGCAAGATTCATTACATGCGAGTGTTCGGCGAATTTGCCAACGACGGCCGGCTGCACGTGCGCGACACGGGCCCGCAGGGCAGCCACCAGTTGGCCGCGACGGCGATGGCTAACGGACTCGCCGAGGTGCCAGACGGCGACGGGGTAGCGCTCGGGGGCGAAGTCGACGTGTATCTGCTGGGCTGAAGACCAGATAGCAATGAATCGCAGGCCTTGGCCGTGTAGTTGATTGACCCTCTCGAATTTAGAGTTAGGCGGTCATCGTTTCGAGTTTGCATATTCATTGGTTATCTTCTCAGCCAAACCAGTGAGACTACTTACGGTGATTGTTGGCTCTACTCCCCAGGGGTCGAATAATGCTTCAGGTGAACGCTGAACCCATGCAGCGCGCATGCCCGACGAAATAGCCCCTATGACATCGAATGGATTGCCGGATACAAGCCAAGCATTGGCACCCACGGAGCCAGACTTTCTTAAAAAGTGACTATAAACCGCAGGGTTTGGTTTAAATGATTTGAGCTCGTCAACGCTTACAACGCCAAGAAATAAGTCTCTGATACCTGCGGCCGTCAATAACGTCTCCACGGCCTCTGCACCGCCATTAGAGAAGGCAAACAGTCGAAAGCCAGATTCTTTTGCTCGAATCAATCCTTCCTTCACGTCATCAAATGCTGGCAGGGTTTTATATTCATTCAGAAGCCCCTCTTTTGCTTGCTGGCTTAGAGGATTCTTGAAAAATGAGTTGGTGTAGTCAAGGGCGTTGCTAGTGCAGACTCCAAAATTCTCGTAGTTCTGCATGAGGCCGCGACGAAATGAATACTCGAGCTGTTTTTCGCGCCAAACACGAGAGAATTCTGGAGCTTTGCTACCAACGTACTTTTCTAATTTTATTACTATGCCATGAGTGTCAATTAGCGTTCCATACACATCGAAGCCAAGCGTAATTGCATACACAACACGAGCGTACCCAAGCAGAAATGACGCCGCAATGCGTCATGGGTGATTAGGGTTTGTGTGCCTTTTCGACCTAAAATCTAAGCCGCAGCGAATATGAGGCAAGTTAAACGAGCCAAATCGGAGGCTGAACAACATGGGCGAACTCAACTTTTCACACCTCGACCCGATGGGCAACGCGCGGATGGTCGACGTCACGCCAAAAGACGCCACGCATCGTCGCGCGGTGGCGCGCTGCAAGGTGTTCATGAAACCTGAGACGACGGCGGCGATCGCTAATCGCGAAGTGAAGAAGGGCGATGTGATCGCGGTTGCCCGCGTGGCCGGCATTCAGGCGGCCAAGCGCACCTCCGACATGATTCCGCTTTGTCATCCATTGTTGATCGGTGCGGTGACGATTAATTTCGAAATCTCCGAAGACCACATCGCCATCGAGGCCCAGGTCGACACGATCGACCGCACCGGGGTCGAGATGGAGGCACTGCACGCCTGCTCGGTGGCCGCCCTGACCATCTACGACATGTGCAAGAGTGCCGATCGGGAGATGGTCATCGGCGACCTGGCGCTGTGGGAGAAGTCGGGCGGGCGTCAGGGGACCTACGTGCGGGGCGTTGCTGAGTAAGGACCAGACCGGCAAAGGGTGGTTTTGTAGCAATTCTGTAATACAATTGTGACAATGAGTAAATTGATCCTGCTAATCGTCGGCGCGGCTTGGTTGGCGGTACTGCTGCCGCCGGTCGTGCGCGCCAGACTCAACGGCTCACCTTCGAACTCGGTCAACGATTTTCGCCGGCAGTTGTATTCGCTAGAAAACAGCGGACTGCGTCGCCCCCAGAATCAACTGCGAGGAATGGCTAGGCCTCTGGCGCCGTCTAACCCACGCCACAACGGTCGCCTCAACCACGTCACCAACTCGATCGTGCGTCCGCAAGGCGCGCGCCAGCACCGCCCAAGTATGGGCATTAGCGCGCAGGCGATCTTGCGCCAGAAGCGCCAAAACCTCGTCGTCGGCCTCAGTGGTGTTACTGGCGCATCGCTGTTTCTCGCCTTCACGACCGGCTCGACCGCGATGGTTTACGCTTTTACGATCAGTCTGTTGGCGTTGATCGGATATTGCTACGTGCTCGTGCAGTTGCGTATCAAGCGCGACAACGAGCGTTACGTATCGCATTTTCGACGCGTCGCCTGACGCTCGGCGCGCTCGAACTCGACTGGCCTTGACTGGCCTCGGCTAGTTCAGATAACCCCTTCGCCCGCTAGGGTTTGACGAGCAATAAGGGGCTGTAGCTCAGTTGGCAGAGCGGTACGTTCGCAATGTACAGGCCAGGGGTTCAATTCCCCTCAGCTCCACGCAACGGTGCAACACGCACGAACGACGCACGGTTAATTCAACTTAGACACGGGGGAACAGTAATGGCGATGACATGGGATGAGGCGAATGAAGCGGTCACCGCACCGGGTCAGATCTTTGAGTTGGTCGACGCCACGGTGCTCGGCACTAAGGTGCGAGTTTTCAAGAACGCGCCAGCGCACCTAGGTCAGGTTTTCGCAGGCTCTCGCGCCCACGGCGACAAAACCTTCTTGGTCTACGAGGGCGAAACCTGGACGTTTACTAAGACGAGCGATCACATCGATGCGCTGGCGTCGTTGCTTATCAATGTATATGGCATTAAAAAGGGCGACCGTGTCGCCGTCGCGATGCGCAACTACCCGGAGTGGGTCATATCGTTCGCCGCAATTATTTCTGTCGGTGCAATTAACGTTTCGATGAACTCGTGGTGGACGCAAGACGAGATGGATTTTGCACTCGAAGACTCCGGCGCAATCGTGCTGATCTGCGACCAAGAACGATTCGACATTGGTGCCGAGAGCTGTGCCAAGAAAAATATCAAGGTGTTGGTGGCGCGCACAGATAAGCCGTTGCCGAGCGGTGTAGATAACTGGGCGAAGGTTCTTCCGCTCGGCGACAAGCACCCGGGCGCCGACATCTCGCCAGACGACGACGCCACAATCTTGTACACCTCGGGCACGACTGGCAGGCCAAAGGGCGCTGTCTCGACGCACCGCGCGATCGTCAGCTCGTTGATGGCGTTCGCTTCGCGCAATGGCATTCTCGGTCTCGCAGGCGTGACGCTCAAGCAGGTCGACGGCCCAGAATTGCCGACGTCGTTCATCTTGATCGTGCCGCTGTTTCACGTCACCGGTTGCGTGCCCGTGATGATGAGCTGCTTCATCGCCGGTCTCAAGCTGGCGATTATGTACAAGTGGGATGCCGAGAAGGCCCTAGAGATGATCGAGCGCGAGCAGATCACCAATTTCGTCGGCGTGCCGACGCAGAGTTGGGATCTAGTGAACTCACCAAACTTCGCCAAGTACGACACGACAAGTTTGCGCGCGGTCGGCGGCGGCGGCGCGCCAGCGCCCGCCTCGCTGGTGGCCAAGGTCGAAGCGAAGATGAAGAACGGCAGCCCGCAATTGGGTTACGGCATGACCGAAACCAACGCGTTTGGCCCCGGCAACGCCGGCTCGGCCTATGTTTCGCACCCCACCAGCACTGGTCGCGCGTCGCTGCCAATGATTATCGAAATTCGCGACGAAAACTTGCAGCCTGTGCCGACTGGCAAAAGCGGCGAAATCTGGTTCTATGGCCCGATGCTGATTCGCGGATACTGGAATCGCCCCGACGCCACCGCCGAGACGATCGTCGACGGGTGGTTGCGCTCTGGCGACCTCGGCCACGTTGACAGCGATAGTTTCTTGTACGTCGAAGACCGCGTTAAAGACATGATCCTGCGCGCGGGCGAGAACATTTACGGTGCCGAAGTCGAGAATGCTATTTACGATCACCCGGCCGTGCATGAGGCCGCCGTTTTCGGCGTTCCCCACGAGCGACTTGGCGAAGAGGTGGCCGTGGCGATTTGGCCCAACGAAGGCATGAATTTGACGGCCGCAGAGTTGTGGAGTTTCTTAGATGGCAAGATCGCCAAGTTCAAGATCCCGAACCATGTTGTGATCATGGGCGAGCCGCTGCCACGCAACGCCGCTGGCAAATTTTTGAAGCGCGAGTTGCGCGACAAGGTCGTTAATGGCATGCTCAAGGCAGAGTCGCGCTAGTCGAACATCGGCAGCGCGAATCGCGGGCTAGCGCTCTTCTGGCGGGCGCACGTGGCGAAATTGCCACAACAGCAACAGGTCGTAGGTGATCTTGAAAGCCGCGCAAAAAAGAAACGGCCAGGCGAAGTTGGATTGATCGAGCATCCAGCCCGCTGCGATCGGCGGCAGCGCAGATGCCAAACTGCGCGGCACATTGGTGATGCTCGCGGCAGCAGCTCGCTCTGCCGGGGTCACGACGGCCATCACGTAACTTGTGCGCACCGGTACGTCCATCTGCGAGAGCAGGCCGCGCAAAATAAATAGTGTCATCGCCAGCCACACATTTGGCATCAACACCACGCCGACCAAGAGCAGGCTGGCGGGGATATGCGTGAACACCATCGTGCGCACGAGGCCGATCTTTTTCGAGATCCGCACCGCCAGTAGCGACGACAGTGCCGAGAGCAAGCCCGTGGCGAAGAACACGGCGCCGAGAGTTGAACTCGACATCTCGAAGCGGCGGTACACCCACAGCGCGAAAATTGCCTGAGTTGCGAAACCGCCACCGAACGAGTCGAGGCTGAACAGCGCTGCGAGTTTGTAGACGATTCGTTTAGATTCGCCGAGCGCGCGCTCGCTCTTTGTCGCGGTGTGGCGATGCTGCGGCGAGAGTTGCGAATATGCCAGCAGCAACACGAAGCCGGCGAGACCGTAGAGCACGAAGCTGGCGCGGTCACCAAACTCGGCGGTGCGACCAACACGAACCGCCAACCACAGCGGTATGCCCGCACTCAATGCGCCTAACGCGCCGACCAGAGATCCGACCAAGTTGTAGACGGCGAACACGGCAGTGCGCTCAGAGTCGCTGACGGCGCTAGAGAGCAATGCCTGTTCGAGCGGCAAGAACACGCTGACGTCACCGGCGCTTGGGTTCATCGTGCCGATTGCGGCGACGACGAGAAAAACCACGAACGGTGTGCTCAGGCCGAAGGCGACGCCCGTGACGATCATCAACAGCGAAGACAGCACGAGCAGGCGCGTGGGCGAGAAGCGGTGCGCCCACACCCCGACGGTCAGTGTCAGCGCGGCAGAGCCCAGCAGCGAGGCCGTGACGACGGCGCCGACCTCCACGCCGCTAAAACCCAGGTGCAAGAGAAATGCGGGCAGCACCACATAGGTGATGCCGTCGACGAACGCGCGCACGCCGCGCGTGAAGATAACTATGCGGCCGTCGCGATGCACCCTTAGCGCGATGCCGATCGAGCCCATCTCAAAAACCATAGTTGGGGTAATGCGCCAAGCAAGTAGTGTTTCAACACGTGCCCCCGATCGATCTGACCGCCCAAGACGGCGTTCGCTACGACGTAATGGCGATCGGTAACGCGCTGGTCGACGTGATCGCCGCGGTCGATGACGAGTTCTTGATTCGCGAGTCGGTGGTCAAGGCCTCGATGACGCTGGTCGACGCGCAACGCTCACAGCACTTATATTCGCGAATCACCAACCCGACCCAGACCAGTGGCGGGTCGGCGGCCAACACCGCCTACGGGATTGCCAGTCTCGGTGGGCGGGCAGGGTTCATTGGCAAGATCGCTGCGGACGATCTTGGCAACATTTTTGCCGCCGACATGAAGCAAGTCGGCGTGGAGTTTCACCCGGGTGCGCACAGCACGACAGAACCAACGGGCAGGTGCGTGATCGCGGTAACGCCAGACGGTCAGCGTTCAATGAGCACGTTTTTGGGGGCTTCGTCGCTGCTCGAGCCATCCGATATTTCGAGAGACGCGGTGACCGCCGGGGCCGTCTTATTTTTGGAGGGCTACCTGTTCGATCGCGATGCCGCCAAGGAAGCATTTCGCACGGCATCGAAATACGCGCACGCCGCCGGGCGCAAGGTGTCGCTCACGTTGTCAGATTCGTTTTGCGTCGACCGCCACCGCGATGACTTCTTAAAACTGATCAAAGACGATGTCGACGTTCTATTTTGCAACGAGACCGAATTGCAATCGCTGTACCAGATTGAAGATTTTGACACCGCGCTGTCGCGTCTGCGCGAAGACTGCGAGTTCGGCGCGATCACGCGAGAGAAGAAGGGCTCGGTAGTTATCAGCGGTGACGAACTCGTGCACATCTCGGCAGAACCTGTCGACCATGTAGTCGACGCCACTGGCGCCGGCGATCTGTACGCGGCTGGTTTCCTATACGGGTTTACGCGTGGCGAGTCGATCGAATACTGCGGCCGGGTCGGCTCGATTGCAGCATCAGAGGTGATCACGCATGTCGGGCCGCGCCCGCTCGTATCGTTAACGAGCCTGTTGCCAATACGCTAGTTGCCATGGGTAACGGCGAAATCGAGCACGACAAACTGACGGTGCTGGGCGAGACGGTTCGCCACCCGATCGATCACGTCGAGGTATTTCATGCGCCAGATCATGTTTCAACTGTGCGCTTTACGAGTGACGAGGTGGCATCGATTTGCCCCGTCACCTCGCAACCAGATCTCTCGAAGGTCGTCATCGAGTTTGCGCCAGACCGATACTGCATCGAGTCCAAGAGCCTGAAGTTGTACCTGTGGCGCTTTCGTAACATGCCGATGTTCGCCGAGGCACTGGCCGCGGAGATTGCTAACGAAGTGATGATCACAGTCAAGCCGCGCTGGGTTAAAGTCGAACTGACGCAGCGTCCCCGCGGCGGTATCGAAGTGCACGCTGTCGCCGAACGCAACCGCTAATTACTATTGCGCGCCCGAGGACGGCAGATTAGATTTCGGTCTCGTCTTCGGCGGGCAGGTAACTGAGTTTGAGGTCGCCGAGTTTTACAAGAGTCGAGGCCACCCATCCGCCGAGTGCCCCGAAGTGATCGTCGAGCAAACTGCTGGCGCCGTCAGAGAGAGTTTCTTCGGCGAGTTCGTAGGCGCCCTCGTAGGTTATTTCGAGGGCGTAGTCGACGGGGTTTTCGCTGTTGCTGGAGTGGCAGATCTCGACTGTGATGTTGTCGCGCTCGAGGCGTCCACCGCCAATCTTGGGACTGTTCACAATCGCGATGTCATCGACGATTGCAGGGTCTGGCTGACCCTCGAGCCGTTGCACGCGAAACACGATTTCGATTTCGATCACTGGGTGCCGCTCGAGAATCTCGTCGACATACCAACTGCGATAAATGGTCTGGCTCGAACTCGGCCAGTTTAATGTGATGTGGGCGACGACCCGCGGCGGCTGGCCCTCACCGGGCAGGCCGTAACTCGTCTCCCAGACGAGGTCGCCGAGCAACACATCTGATTGAAAGTGTTCTTCAAATGCTTGCCGTTCGAGGAATGCGCTCGTGAAGGCATCGCGCAACGCGCTAATTGCATCGGTAAATACATGGTCGAGCATTGCTCTTCACAATACTCTGCGGTTTACAAAGACGCCATCGTGTGTGCGAGACTTTGACTATGAGCCTGGTGCTGCTGAATGTCGTTGATCGGGTGGCGACACTGACGCTGAATAATCCATCTGAGCGTAACTTGCTCTCGGCCCAGATGGTCGGCGACATCGTCGCGGCGATGGACGCGATCGAGGATGACCCAAACATCGGCGCGATCGTCGTTACGGGCGCAGGCTCGGCATTTTGCGCGGGCGCAAACCTTTCTGATCTCGAATCGGCCAACGAAAATTCTTTGGGCGTTATCTATGAGGGTTTTTTGCGCATCGCCCGCAGCGAACTTCCGACGATCGCCGCGGTTAATGGCGCCGCCGTGGGCGCCGGCATGAACCTCGCGCTCGGGTGCGACGTGCGCCTGGCTGTTAAGCGCGCCAAGTTCGACACGCGGTTTTTGCATATCGGTATTCACCCCGGCGGGGGTCACACCTGGATGTTGCGGCGCATCGCGGGGCCGCAGACGGCTATGGCCACCGTAATTTTTGGCGAGGTTCTTGACGGCGAGCAGGCCCAGCTGGCCGGTCTGGTGTGGCGCTGCGTCGATGAGAGCGAGTTGTTGACGGTCGCCCAGGCGATGGCCGCTCGGGCCGCGGCGGTGCCCAAAGAATTGTTGACGGTGACAAAGCGTACGGTCACTGAGATGGCCGACATTGAGACACACGCCGAGGCGGTGCAACGCGAACTCGGGCCCCAGGTATGGAGCATCGACCAGCCGTACTTTGCTGTTCGGGTCGCCGAACTTAAAGCCAAGATCAGCAAAAAATAGTTTTTCGGCGCCGTCTAGACGCGTCGAGTGATCGGGTGTATGGTGGAGTCAAGGGAGCAAGCACATACCAATAGTTCACCTGGATCACAGGAGGCAGTTATGAGCAAGCGTCATCAGCACCGTCAGACGGTGCTTCCACCCAAGATAGAAACTCGAGCCCACGCGCACGGCGAGCGGCACCGAATTTCTGTCGAGTTACACGAAGTAGCCAATCTCGTGAGTCACGGCGTAGAACCAGACGACGTCAACGAGCCCGGACCAAATTTCAAACCGATGCATCATCACGATGCCGAGGTCGGTATTGAGTTGGCGCAGAAAGCGAGTTTTCGGCACTGGAAGTCGAAGGCGTGGAAGCGGCGTAAGGCCGTACGCCGCCAGCGCGCCAAACAGATTGAGAATTTGCGCGACGCCGTTTAATTAAAATGTATAGCTACAGCGTTTAGTCGCAATGTTCAGTTATAGCCAGGCGACCGAAAGTTCTTCGGCTCGCTGGGCCCATTCTTCAACCGTGAAGCCGTAACGCACGTGATCTTCCCATACCCCATTGATCTCTAGAAAGCGTTCGGCTGTGCCCTCTTCGCGGAAGTTGAGTTTTTGCATCACGCGGCGGCTGTTGGTATTGCGGGGGATGATGCAGATCTCGAGGCGGTGCAGTCGCAGCTCGTCGAAGGCAAACCGCGCCAGCACCACAACCGCCTCGGCAACGTAGCCGTTGCCGGCATGGGCCTTGTCTATCCAGTATCCGATGGTGGCGCATTGCGCCGCGCCGCGTAGCACATTATTTAAGTTGACCTCGCCGACGCACCGACCGTTGACGAATAATCCGAACGAAAAGTTGGTGCCGACAGTGCGCTCGCGATCTCGGGCGCCGCAGCGGCTCACGAATGCATCGCGGTTTTCGGCTGGGTCTGGCGAGACGATCGACATGCGTGGCTCCCACACCAGCAGCCAGTCGCCGTTACGCTTGCGAACCTCGCTCCAATCTTCGAAGTCTTGCGCCGTGATCGGGCGCAACATCACTCGTTTGCCGTATAGTCGCAGCGCCACTGCTGCATCGGTGGCCGGGTGCACGAAGTGGCGACTTGAGCGGCTCATGTGGCCTCAGTTTCTAGAAGTTCGGCGACGATGCCATCAAGAATATTGCGCGTCGACACAGTTATCGAATCGAGGCGCAATTTACGCATAATTGCCACTAGCACACAGCAACCGCCAACAATTATGTCGGCTCGATCTGGCGGTAGGCCGGGGTTGTGCAACCGGTCGGCAAGTGGTTCTGTCGCCAAGGTGCGAAATACGTCTTCGGCGGCGCTGCGGGTCAGCGTCATGCCGTGCAGGAGGGAAGCATCAAATGTCTTTAACCCGAGTTCGACCGCGGCGACCGTGACGATCGTGCCGGCTACACCGATAACCCGAGTGGCGCTAGATAGATCTGGATAATCGCGCACGATGTCGTCGAGAAAATCGGTGACTAGACCAATTGCGTTGGTTAATTCTTCTGGTCGCGGCGGGTCGCGATGAAACTCTTTCTCGGTGATGACGACGGCGCCGACGGGGATGCTGACGACGTTTCTCAGAACTGTTGTACCGACCATGAACTCTGTTGAGCCACCTCCGATATCGAAGACAAAGGTCGGTTCGTCGGTCGGCGACCAGCCGCCGAGCGCGCCGCGGTAGGCGGCTCGACCCTCGTCGTCGCCCGAGAGCAACTCTGGCGTCACGCCGAGCAGATCTTTGACGGCGCCGAAGAATTGGCCACAGTTAGTTGCCAGCCTGCAGGCCTCTGTGGCGACGACGCGAATTTTGGCTGCGCCGTGCTGTTCGATCAGCGATCTATAAATTTCTAGGCGCGCCAGCGTGCGGGCGATGGCGACGTCGCTGAGCAGTCTGGTGTCGGTGACACCCTCACCGATTCGAGTTACGTGCACTTCGCGGACGAGTTCGTCGCCGTCTGGCGAGACGATCAACAGGTTCGTCGAGTTTGTGCCGATGTCGATGGCCGCTACCGGTTTAGTGAACCGCGGCACCTTAATTAACCGGGGCGGCATGATTAGATAGTCGCTGCGCTGTGCGCCGATTTTGTCGGCTACCCACTGGCCCACAGGGTCTTGCCCCCCGGCGAGCCAGTATCCGAAATGGGCGTGCAAGCATTTGACGCCGATGCGCGTGCCCCCAACGCCGCCGAACGGTTTTGGTCCGGTGTGATTGGCGGGGATCAGTGCGTCGCGCTCGGCGGCGTACCGCGCGTGCGAAGCGGCGATCTCGGTCGCGCTAAGTTCGGCCTCGACTCTGTTGACAGCGCCAGTGGCCTCGAGTCTGCCGACTTGCACTGTCTCGTTGGCGCCGCACAGCCAATACAGAGTCGGCATCGGCGTGCCGTCTGGCAGTAGCGGCGAGTTGCGCAACACGACGGGGTCGCCCTGCTGCGTGCGCACTACTACCTCGAAGTTTCCTTGCGGATTGCGACCGAGTAGTTCGGTTATCCGCGATATGTCCGTGTTAGATGATGACACGCAACACGAGCACGATCACTGCCACGGCCACGACGATGGTGACGACGAGGGGGACCACGCGCTTGATGATCGGAAGGCCCGCGGCCTCAAGCAAATTGATCGGCGTGACTTCGGTTTGCGGTGCGGCCTCGCCGGATGAGATCAATTGATTGAGGTTGTCCGAGAATTGCGTCAACAACTTGTCGCTGATGTCGGCCATCGCGCCGCGGCCAAACTGGGCCACCTTGCCAGAAATAGTGAGGTCGGTGTGCACGGTGCACTTGGTGCTCGTTGGAGTGACGGCAGTCAGTTGCGCCGTGATCAGAGCCGAGGCCGTGCCCTTGCCCGTAGCGTCGCGGCCTTCGCCCTTCAATGTGGCGGTGTGTGCGGTATCGTCGCGGGAAACGAAACTGGCCTGGCCCTTGAACTGGGCGACGATCGGGCCTACCTTGACCTTGACCTGACCGCGGTAAATATCGCCATCGACTTCGGTTAGTTCGGCGCCGGGTAGGCACGGGGCGATGCGCTGCAGGTCTGTGAGGATGGCCCACGCATCAGCCACTGGTACTTCAACGGTGAATTCGTGATTGAGATCCATTAGCCGTGCTTTCTTATTTCGTTGCTGAGTCGGGTCAGGTCTTCGAGGGTGTCAATGTCGCTCGACGATCCCTTGCAGGATACTTCTTCGACGAGTTCGGGGTAGATACGCAGCAGCGATCTCGCGCCTTCGTCGCCAGATTTTGGGATCGCATCCCACAGTTCGGCGTGCAAGCGCACTGGGTTGCCGCGCTTGTCGTTATAGGTGGCAACGGCAATCGGTGACGGCGAGGCGGCGAGCAGTCGCCAGGCTGTCACCGTTACGAGCGGTTGGTCGGCGAGGCCGACGACAACCGCCTCCGCACCGAGTTGTCGGGCGGTAGCGATGCCGACTTGTAGCGAGCCCGCCATGCCCGTGCTCCACTGCGGGTTGTGCACGACCGTGATAGAAGTGCTCGTAGACGTGGTTGGATTTAGTGTCAGCTCGACGGCGCCGGTGACGAGTACGACTGGCCCGATGTCGGCATCCAGAGCCGCCTCTAGGGCCCACTGGTAGACGGGTTTACCCGCCAGGTCTGCGGTCAGTTTGTGACTGCCCCCGAGGAACCTAGAGCCGCTCCCAGCAGCCAATAGGAGCGCCACAGTGCGTCCTGAGCGGTGCTGGGCTTGGCTCATACCGTAATCCTGCCCGATGGGGCGGGTATCCCCAAATATTACGGTTACGTGACATACAATGTCATGTAGTTGAAACATGAGGCTGTGTCGCCCCCCGACGCAGCCCAGTTCAAAAGCCCCACCACAATGACTCTCTCTTCACCTATACCCGCTCACCGACTTGGTGCGATTCGTGCGCTGGGCGTCGTGATTGCGGCGCTGGTGGCACTCGCACTCGTCACGCTTGCGCTCGTAGCGATGGCGTCGCCGGCAGCGGCAGCGCCAGCAAACATCGTCCCGGCAAATATTGCGCCGGGGAAAGTCATCAGCGACATGGCCGAAGTGTTGATCTCAAACTCGGGGGCGCGGACACTTGCCGCGCTCAACGAATTCGAATACAGCAGCAGCGCCAAAAACCTTGCCAACCTAACGCTTCAGATGAACGAACTTGCCGTGCACATCGCCCTCATGTTGGGTGTCGTGGCGCGCGACCTCCAGTCGGCGTGGGTAAACACCGACCTCGCTCATCAGCGCGCGATCTTCGCCGGACTTTCACAAGTCGGCGTGCCATACCGACTCAACGCCTTGATCCCGGGGAAGGCCTTCGATTGCTCTGGCCTGACAAAGTTTGCGTGGGGAGTTGCGGGCGTAGAAATTGCGCGCGGTTCGAAAACCCAGTTCGACGGCGCCACGAAGATCAGCGCGAAAGACGCGCAGCCCGGCGACTTGCTCTGGCGGCCAGGTCACATCGCGATATACCTCGGCGTACCCGGCGCAGTTTTGCAAGCACCGTACGGCGGGCGCAGCGTCGAAGTGCAGTTGATGAACGAGCGCATCGCTAGCTGGATGCGTTACGCCGACCCCACTATCTAGAAATATCGCTTTTCAATGATTAGCGGTGGATCGGGCCGTCGCCGCCGCTGAGCGACGGCGCGTTGCGGCCAGTGCGCCGCGCAATGATTTCGCTGACGATCGAGATCGCCGTTTCTTCTGGCGTGCGCGCGCCAATGTCCAAGCCGATCGGCGCCATCAGGCGAGACAATTGCGTTGGCTTGTTGATGCCGACTTCGTTGAGTCGCTCTAAGCGTTTAGCGTGCGTATTGCGGCTGCCCATCACGCCGATGTAGCCAACTGCGGTCGCTAGAGCGCCATCAATTGCTGGCACATCAAACTTTGGGTCATGCGTCATGATGCACACCGCGTCGCGCGCGCCGAGACTTGCGCCACGCTCGTTGAACAGCGGCAGCGGCCATGAGACCAATACCTCGTCGGCCATGGGGAAGCGTCGGCGCGTGGCAAATACTTCGCGCGCATCGCAGACGACGACGTAATATCCGAGCACCTTGGCGACCTTGGCAAGCGCGGCGGTGAAATCGACGGCGCCAAATATCCACATGATTGGCGGCGGCGAAAACGAGTCGACGAAAACGCGCACCGTCGCCATGTCGAGCAAATCTTCGGGCGTGGTCTGCCCATTCGGGCCGTAGTGGCGAACGCTGGTGCGACCCGCCTCGAGTTCGCCGATCGCATCGCGCGCGGCAACGCGATCTAGTTCGAGATCGCCGAGAGTGCCGACGTTTGGCGAGTTGGGCACGACCATCAGCGTCGCGCCGATGTGCGGGCCCTCTATCACCGTGAGCAACGCGACGGGTAAATTGTTGCGCACGCGCTCGGCAAACTGCAGGTATAGCGATGTCACGGTTGCGCTGCTACTTCACCAGGTCAGCGGCTGAATGAATAAGTGGATGATGCCGCCGCACGTTAGACCGACAGCGAAGGCCTCGTCGTCTGAATAACCAAACTTGACGAGCCGCGGCTGGTTGTCGCCGTTTAAAATCTCGAGCGCCTCGCCGACGACTGCGCCTTCGACGCAACCGCCGCTGACAGAACCGATGACTTCGCCGTCTTCATTAACGGCCATCGACGCGCCGGGGTCGCGCGGGCCCGAGCCTTCGATGTCGATCACGCGGGCGAGGGCGATGCGCTTGCCACTAGCCTTCCAGCGATCGAGGTCGTTAAGAATTTCGCGCATATAGGTAAGTATCAGTTAATCGCGAGAAATCACGGCGGTGAGATGTTCTAGGGCGGCCAGCGAATGGCCCTCGACGAAGTCATCAACGAATGGCAGCGCGGCGGCCATGCCCCGCGCGAGCGGCGCGTAACCCGGCGTGACCTTGAGCGGGTTGACCCACACCACGCGAAATGCGACGCGTTGCAGGCGCTGCATCTGCTCGGCTAGAAACTGTGGGTCGCCGCGATCCCAGCCGTCTGAGAGCATTACCACGATCGCGCCGCGGGCCATGCCGCGCACGCCCCAATCGTCGTTGAACTTGCGCAGGCTTTCACCTAGGCGTGTGCCGCCGCTCCAGTCTAGAACCTGCGCGCTGGCGCGAGTCAGGGCTTTGTCTGGGTCGCGGTTGGCGAGTTCTTTAGTGATGCGCGTGAGGCGAGTGCCAAATGCAAATGCCTCGACGCGTTGACGGCCGATCACTGCGGCGTGCATGAACCGCAACAGTGCTCTCGCGTAGGGCTCCATCGAGCCCGAGACATCGAGCAGCACGACGAGGCGGCGCATGCGCACGCCCGGCTCACGCCAATAACGCAGAATCGGTTCGCCCTCGTTGGCCAGTGATGCGCGCACCGTGCGCCGCAAATCGTGTTGCACGCCGCGCTTGTTGCTCCTGTGCAGGCGCATCGATTGCCGCGGTGGGCCAGCCAGTCGCAAAGAGTGCATCAGGTGTTGCGATTCGCGTAGTTCGTCGTCGTTGTAGTCGGCGAAGTCTTTCTGGCGTAGCGTTTCGGCGGCCGAAAATCGCATCGTAATGCTGGGTTCGTTTTGATCGCGGCCCTCTTCTTCATTTTCTGCTTCGTTGCCGTCGTCGAGCAATAGCGTGACGCTGATCGGTTCTGACTCTTGTGTTGAAGCCTCGCCAGATCGCTGCTCCCAAAAGACGGCGAAAGCGGCGTTGAATAGTGGGCGGTCTTCGGTGCGACGAACCAGCGTGGTGTGCGCCGCCCAATAGACATCGTCGCGGTTGGTGATGCCCATCACGTCGAGAGCCTGCACGAATGTGAGCACTGAGTCGAGCGGCACGACCAGGCCCGCCCCGCGTAACAGCCTGGCGAATGCCACAGCCATGTCTTCTGACTGCGAGACGACTTCTAGTGGCATTCGATCGCGCTCATTTGTTGCGCGCCAACTAGTTCTGGCGCAACCCGCGCTCGAAGGCCTGCTTGACAAGAATGCCGACGCCCTGTTCGCGCACGCGCTCGTGATCTTCGCGGTACTTGAGCACGGTGCCGAGTGTCGACTCGACCACACCGTCGTTTAGTTCGCGCACGCCGAGGATGCCGAGCGCAGTTGCCCAGTCGATCGTTTCGGCGACGCCTGGCGGCTTGTAAAGGTTCAACGCCCGCAACGCCTCGACAGCGGCGGCAACTTGGCGGGCGAGCGACTCTGCTACCTGGGGCACGCGGGTGCGCACGATGCTGACCTCGCGCTCGAAGTCTGGGTGATCGACCCAGTGGTACAGGCAGCGGCGCTTGAGTGCGTCGTGCACATCGCGGGTGCGATTAGAAGTGAGGATCACAATCGGAGGGGTCTTGGCGCGAAATGTGCCCAGTTCTGGAACGGTGATCTGAAAATCTGAGAGCACCTCGAGCAGGTACGCCTCGAACTCGTCGTCGGCGCGGTCAATCTCATCGATCAGCAGAACTGGTGGTGGGCCTTCGCGGTGATCGATGGCGCGCAACAGTGCGCGGCGAATCAAGAAGCGTTCGTTGTACAACTCGTTCTCTAACAGCGCCGTCGCCTTGGATGCAGCCTCGCCCGAGGCCTCGGCGGCGCGCAGGTGCAACAACTGTCGCGAATAATCCCAGTCATAGACGGCCTGCGAAGAGTCGATGCCCTCGTAGCATTGCAAGCGAATTAATTCGCCGCCTGTCATTGACGACAAAACCTTGGCCAGTTCTGTTTTACCGACGCCAGCCTCGCCCTCGAGCAGCAGCGGTCGTTTTAATGTCAGCGCGAGAAACACCGCCGTGGCCAAGCCGTCGTCGGCGAGGTATTGGTGGGCGGCGAGTTGGCTGCGAACATCAGCGACCGAAGCCAGTGACTCTGTTTTCGCGGCGCTCATATCAGTCAAGGCTACGGGTTAATGGGCTAGTGGCTTACACTGTGCGGCTCAGGTGTCGAAGCCGAGGCCGAGGCGATCAAGCGTGCGTAGCCACAAATTGCGTTTGCCGCTGTGGTCTTCGCGCTTAAGTGACCAGCGGGTCGCCTGAATGCCGATAAACCTGAACGGCTCGGGTGGAAACGGAGTCGGCTTAGAGCGTACGAATTTGGTTGCCGTGGCCTCGGTCTTGCGGCCGTCTAAAAGATCGAGGGCCACTTCGGCGCCGAAGCGCGAACTAGCCACGCCGAGGCCCGTGTATCCGATCGCGTATGCGACTCGATCACGCATCGCCGTACCCCAGAAAACGCTGTAGCGGCTGCAGGTGTCGATGGCTCCGCCCCACGCGTGTGAGAAGCGAATGCCCTCGAGTTGTGGAAATGTTTCGAAAAAATGCTGCGACAGCATCGCCCAAGTCTCTGGTCGCGATTCGAGATCGGTGCTCATCTTGCCGCCGAAGAAGTACACGGCGTCGTAGCCACCCCACAAGATCCGATTGTCGGCGGTGAGTCGGTAGTAGTGAAACTGATTCGAGATGTCAGATAATCCCTGGCGTTGCTTCCAGCCGACCGCGGCGAGTTGCTGCGCATTGAGTGGTTCGGTGACGAGGCAGTAATCGTAAACGGGGGCGATGTAGTTGCGCATGCGGCGCAACAGCGGCTTGAACGCGTTCGTCGCTAACACCACGTGACCAGCTTTGATATCGGCGAGGGGAGTATTGACGACGACGCCGTTACTCGAATAGTCGAGGCCGGTCGCGCGCGTGTCTTCGTAGATGCGTACGCCAAGCGACGTTGCGGCGTCTTTTAGGCCCCATACCAAGCGCGCCGGGTCGACGAGCGCGGCGGTGTCTTTGCGCCACATTCCACCGGTGAAAATCGGTGAAGCAACTTTGGCCTGTACCTGTTCTTGATTCAGCCACTCAACTTGGTGGCCGATCTTTACGAGTTGCTCGTAGTCGTCGCGCAACTCTTCTAGATAGTTGGGCGAGTGTCGTGTGCTGGCGATCTCGATCACGCCGTTGCGTTCGTAATCACAATCGATTTTGTAGCGTTTGATCGCGGCTTCGATTTGGTTAAGGTTTTCGAGGCCGAGGTCTTCGAGTAACGAGACCTCCTTGGGGAAGCGGGCCTGGGCGTTGCCGATACCGTGGGTCAGCGAAGAGTCCATGAAACCGCCGTTGCGGCCGCTGGCGGCAGAGCCGACCTCGTGCGCATCGATCAGTACTACGTCTCGCGCGGGGTTGCGTTCTTTCGCCAGAATCGCCGTCCACAAGCCCGTGTATCCGCCGCCGACGACACATAGGTCGGCACGCTCGTCGCGCACGCACATCGGGTTGGCGTCTGGCTCGTCAGCATCGTCTACCCAATACGGGTATGGCACGGCGTCAGCAATCGCGTCTAAGAAACGCCCGTCTTTTTGGTACCCAACCATTGGGCTCTCACCACCTAACTGGGCTAGTTTAACCGAGACCCCCCACACATTCTGATATGACTTGTTTTGTGGTCTCGTTGTGACTACAATTGGGTTTCACAAATGGATTCAAGGAGAGTCACTATGAGTACCGCCGATACCTATGTTCGTGCGCGCATTGATACTGCCACCAAGGAGCGAGCGGCCGCTGCGCTGGAGGCAATGGGTTTGTCTATTTCGGACGCAATTCGCTTGCTGATGTTGCGTATTGCCTCTGAGCGCCGCTTGCCTTTCGAGGTCAAGGTTCCCAACGTCACGACGCGTAGGGCTATTGCGGAGCTTGAGGCTGGGGAAGGTAGGCGGTTCGACAGTGTTAACGAACTGATGGCAGACCTGCATGCGGGCGATTGACAGGTCAACAAGATTCAAACGCGACTACAAGCGCGAGACCAAAGGTAAACATCGGGCGACACTTGACGTCGACTTGGTGTCCGTTTTGAATGCGCTGGCCACCGATCAATTATTGGCGCCACGCCAGCGCGACCATGACTTAGGCGGCCAGTGGGCGGGCTACCGTGAATGCCACATCAAACCTGATTTGTTACTGATCTACAGGAAACCAGACCCTGCCACTCTCCAGCTGGCACGGCTTGGTTCACACAGCGAGCTATTCGTTTGATATGTCGAGTCCGGTACTAGCGTTTCGACGTGGACCTCGGTATCTCAAAGCGCACTGCGGCTGTTGCCGCCTCCACTGCGGGTCTCGGTTTCGCTAGCGCCGCCGCGCTTGCCAGCGAGGGCGTGCGCGTCGTGATTTGCGGTCGCGATGCCGAGCGTGTTGCCGCGGCGGCGAAAAAGATTGGCAACGGCTGCGTCGGTATTGTCGCCGATGTTTCTACGCAAGACGGCGGCGCAGAGTTTGTGCGCCAGGCGATCGCCGCTCTCGGGCACATCGATATTTTGGTTACCAATGGCGGCGGGCCAGCTGCCGGCAACTTTGCGACTACGCCTAGCGATGGGTACATCGCGGGGTTGCAGCAGAGCCTGTTGTCTGTCGTCGGCATGTGCACGGTGGCGGTTCCGCAGATGCAGTCGCGAGGCTGGGGCCGGGTGGTGGCGATAACTTCGTTGGCCGTGCGCCAGCCGATGGAGAACTTGATTTTGTCGAACACGGCGCGCGCCGGAGTTACTGGTTACTTGAAAACGATTGCGCGCGAAGTCGCGGTAGATGGCGTAACGGTAAACACGGTGCAGCCGGGCACGCACCTCACAGATCGCATCACGCAGTTGTACGGGGGGACACCCGATGTGGCAACTCTTGACATTCCTGCAGGAGTGATCGGCGACCCCGCCGATTTTGGCGCGACCGTCGCCTACCTGTGCGGCGAGCAGGCCAAGTACATCACGGGCACGAGCATTCAGATCGACGGCGGATCGTACGCAGGTTTACAGTAAGCGGATGATTCAACACATTGCCGCCTTTACGTGGAACGAATCTGTGCCAGAGAATCACGCGCAAGTGTGCGTCGAAGTCTTAATGAAGATGGCCGAGCAGATCGACAGCATTCGCGAGTACCGCTGCGGCGCGAATCTCGGCGTATCTGCCGCGGCTAATGCCGACTTCGTCGTCGTCGCTACGTTCGACGATGTCGAGGGCTGGCGTAAGTACGACGAGTTTGGGCTTCACGACGAGGTTCGGGCTCGGTACTTCAAGCCGTACATCGCTACGCGCATGGCTGCGCAGTTCAGTTTTTAAGCGCTAGTTCTGCGCGGCGAACTAGCGCGGGCTTCCCACTCTTTAGCCAGCCACATCGCCAGTGCGACATACAGCCAGCCCGCTAACACATCGCTGACATAGTGCTCGGCGAAATACACGAGACACAGCGCCATGCTCGCCGGCAAGAGCAGCGCGACGCCGCGAAACCAAGTGGGCATCTGGCGCCAGAAGAAAACGACGACGAACAACGCGAATGCGGCGTGCAGCGAGGGCATTGCAGCGACGGGGTTGGTGATCGCGGTGCCGCGCTCAAACACTTTCGAGACCGTGTCCAGGCCCATGTTGCTCCAGCCGCGCGCGGTGATGCGCCGCAGTGGTTCGGTGTAACCGTCGCGCGCGGCCATCCACGGCGGCGCGACCGGGAAGACGATGTAGGTAGCGACGCCGCTGAGCAACAGAATTGCGAACCGGCGCATGTATAGAACCCACTGCTCGCGGTTTTTGATCCACAGAAAGATGGCAGCGCCGATCGGCACGATGAAGTGCGTCATGTAGGTGATCGCCAGGGGGTATTCGTACCACGCCAAATTGGGCGAGACGTTCAGGTGTTGCTGCAGCCAGACATTGGGGTTGACGCCGAAGAAGAGCACGCGATCGATACCGCGGGCGACCGTGAAATCAACTGAACGACCGAGTTGATCGGCGAGTCCGCGGCTGTAATCGTAGGCAAATAGCAGACCAGCAAAAATCGACCAGTCTTTGATCATTTGCCACTGTGCGACCAACGGCCTGCCGACATTGGCAAAAGCGAACGCGGCGAGTATCCACGAAACTATTGCGACACGATCGGTCGGCAGACCGATATAGATGGCCGACCAAACGAACAGCGCGACGTAGATCGTCAGCGAGACGATGCGTGTGCGCCGCGTAGACCGACGAAGAACTTGTTGCGTGCGCAGTGTTACCGCAGTATTACTTAGACGCGTCCTCGAGTGCGCGGCGTACCAAAACCTTGGCCAGGTGCACACGATATTCATTGGTGGCGTTGAGGTCGTCTTGCGGCGAGGCCTCGGCTGAAGCGAGGTCGGCGGCGTCTGCTACGGAGGCCCCATTGGCGAGCGCAGCACTAACGCTGGCTGCCAGGATCGGCGTCGAGCCCATGTTGACGAGGGCCACTCCCGAGCCGTCTTTGCTGCGCCAGGCGGCGACGCCGACGATTGCCCAGTCTTGCGCGCGACGGTTGAACTTCTGAAAGCCCCAGCCCGCACCGGTGATTTTAGGTACGCGAATTTCGGTGAGGATCTCGTCTGGATTCAGCGAGCTTTCCAGAAATCCTTTGTAGAAATCTTTTGCGGCGATAGCGCGCTCGCCATTCGGGCCGACGGCGATATAAGTCGCTCCAAGCGCGAGCGTTGTCGCGGGCAGGTCGCTGGCCGGGTCGGCGTGCGCAAGAGAGCCGCCGATAGTGCCGCGGTGGCGCACCTGGGCGTCGCCAACGTGTGAGGCCGCGTGGGCGAGTAGCGGCACGTGTTGCTTGAGCAACTCCGAGTTCTCAACGTCCATGTGTCTAGTCAGCGCGCCAATGGCGATGTGATCGCCCGAATCTTTGATGTACGAAAGGTCTGTGATGCGACCGATGTCGATCAACATCGTTGGCTGGGCGAGGCGCAATTTCATTAGCGGGATCAAACTATGGCCGCCCGCGAGGAACTTGGCCTCGTCGCCGTACTGGGTGATTAGCGCGATCGCTTCTTGCGCCGAAGATGCTCTCTTGTATTCGAATGCTGCAGGTATCACGGTGATGTCCCCTCTACTTGTTCTGGTCGTTCTGCTCTAGTCGATTTGCTCTGGTTACTTCTTCGAACTTGCTGTTTGAATTGCGCGCCAGACGTTCTTCGGTGACGCCGGCATGTCCATGTGTGTGATACCGAGCCCCGACAGTGCGTCGACGACGGCGTTCATCACCGCTGGCGCGGCGCCGATCGTGCCCGCTTCGCCGATGCCCTTGACGCCGAGTTGATTTGTTGGTGAAGGCGTGACGGTGAAAGCAGTCGTAATGGACGGTACGTCGCACGCGGCTGGCACCAAGTACTCGGCCAAAGTACCGTTCTTGAGGTTGCCATCGCTGTCGTGCACGGCCTCTTCGTAGAGTGCTTGGGCGAGCCCTTGCACCACGCCGCCGTGTACTTGACCCTCAACTATCAACGGGTTGATCTGCACGCCGCAGTCGTCAACGGCGACATACTTGAGCACATCGACCTTGCCGGTTTCGACGTCGATCTCGAGCACGCAGATGTGCGTGCCGAACGGCCACGAAAAGTTCGGCGGGTCATAGGTGTACTGGGCTTCTAGGTTCGGCTCGAGACCGTCGGGCAAATTGTGGGCGGTAAATGCCGCGAAGGCGATCGCCGCCATCGGCACGGCGCGGTCTGGCGAACCCTTGACACTGAACACTCCGCCCGCGAACTCAAGGTCGTCGGCCGAGCACTCGAGTTGGTGGGCCGCAATCAGTCGGGCCTTGTCGATGACCTTGTCGCACGCGCCAGCAACCGCGACGCCACCGACTGGCAACGAGCGCGAGCCGTATGTGTCGAGGCCGAGCGGCGCGATTGCCGTGTCGCTGTGCAACACGACAATGTCTTCGACGGGGATGCCAAGTTTTTCTGAGGCGATCATCGCCCAAGATGTTTCATGGCCTTGGCCGTGCGGTGAAGTGCCGGTCACGACCTGCACCTTGGCGGTTGGCAAGACGCGAACAGTTGCGGCTTCCCATCCACCAGCGCTGTAGTTCAGCGATGCCAAAACTCGTGACGGCGCGAGGCCGCACATCTCGAAGTAACTGACCATGCCGATGCCCAGCCGCTTTTTTGCGCCGGCAACATTTTGCTTGGCCTGCTTGGCACGAATGCCCGCATAGTCAGCGAGACCGACGGCCTTCTCGGCGGCCAAGAGATGATCGCCAGAGTCGTACGTGAGACCGCTAAATGCCGTGTACGGAAACTGCTCTTTCTTGATGTAGTTGCGCTTGCGCAGTTCGAACGGGTCAATGCCCACCTGGCGGGCCAGCGCGTCCATCGCTGTTTCGATTGCGTATGTCGCCTCTGGTCGACCCGCGCCCCGGTAGGCATCTGTCGGCGTCAGGTTGGTGAAGATGCCGACGCACTCGAAGTCGTAGGCATGCGGGATGTCGTAGACGCCCGCATACAAGAATGCGCCGAGGATCGGTATTCCGGGCGTAACGAGTTGCAGATAAGCGCCCATGTCGGCGACGATGCGCACACGCACCGCCGTGAGTTTGCCGTTCTTGTCGGCGGCGAGTTCGACGTATTGCACCTGACCGCGACCCTGGATCGTGGCGTAGCTGTTCTCGGAGCGCTCTTCAACCCAGCGCACTGGCAGGTTGTGCTTGCGCGCCAGCGCTACGCAGAGCAATTCTTCGGCGTAGACATTAAGCTTGCTGCCGAAACCGCCGCCTACAGCGGGGACGATTACGCGCAGCTGGTGTTCGGGAATGCCAAGCGTTAGAGCAGTCATGACCTTGAGAATGTGCGGCACCTGCGTCGATGAGTACAGCGTGATGTCGCCGCCAAATGGTTGGGGCACGGCGGCGATCGCGCGCGGCTCCATCGCCATCGGGATCAAACGCTGTTGCACGTAGCGCTCGCTGACCGTGAATGCCGCGTTCTTGAATGCCTCGTCGACGCAGCCGGGCGTGGCCTCAACCTTCAGCGGCCAGGTGTAGCTCTTGTTGGTGCCGAGGTCGGCGTGCACAATGATCTTGTCGCTGAGCGCTTCTTCGACATTGACGACTGGTTTATGAACCTCGTATTCGACATCGACGAGATCGAGAGCGTCACGCGAGGCGGTCTCTGAGGTGGCGAGAATCGCCACCACGCCGTCGCCGACGTAGCAAACAAGCTTGGCGGCAAGCGGGTAGTGCGGGGGATTCTTCATGTCGGTCGTGACGGCCCACGCGCACGGCATCGGTGCGGCCCACATGCTTTGCAAATCCGCGCCCGTGTACACGGCGACTACGCCAGGTAGTGCGGCGGCTGCCGTGGTGTCGATTTTGACTATCGTGGCGCTGGCGTGCGGCGAGCGCAGCACCGCCATGTGTAACGCGCCTGGAATGTTTAAGTCGCTCGTGTACTTACCTTCGCCGGTGAGCAGCGCCGGGTCTTCACGACGCAGCAACCTCGTACCGATAACTGTGTTCGGGCGATTCTCGATGATCGTCATGAGATGCTCCTATTTCTTTCCGGCCGCAGCCAACACCGACTTCACAATGTTGTGGTAACCGGTGCAACGGCACAGGTTTCCTTCTAGGCCGAGTCGAACATCTTGCTCGCTCGGGTTTGGATTTTCGTTTAACAATCCGATCGCCGCCATGACCATGCCCGGTGTGCAGTAACCGCACTGCAGCCCGTGGTTTTCCATGAACGCTTGTTGCATCGGATGCATTACTCCGTCTTTGCTGAGCCCCTCGATCGTGTCGATCTTGGTGCCATCAGCCTGTACCGCCAGAATCGTGCAGCTCTTGACGGCCTCGCCGTTGAGGTGCACTGTGCACGCGCCGCAACTCGAAGTGTCGCAGCCAATGTTGGTGCCAGTGAGATTTAAATGTTCGCGGATGTAGTGCACGAGCAGTGTGCGCGGCTCGACGTCGCCCTCAGTTGCTGCGCCGTTGACGGTGATGTTGACTTTCATCATCTTCCCCTTCTCGATCGTTGACCTCAATGATTGACCCGTATTAATGCTCGGCAAATCGCCAAACGCCCCAAGCCGACATCTTGCCCCATCGCAGGTCAAAACACCTAATTATCGAGTTTGTTTAGGCCGCGTAAGGCAAAGACGAGGGTCAGGACCGATAAAGATCCGATTGCGACCAAACCCCCCCAGGTATTTGCCCAACTCATATAGTCGGCCGACGACTTTGCAACAAAGCCCTCACGGGAAAGTCGCAAAATATTTGTGACGGGGTTAATCCGGGCGACTGCGTGCAACCAACCCGTCGTAAACTCAATCGGCATTTGGGCGGGAGAGAGGTACAGGCCGACAAACATCGTCAACTGCATGACGGCGGCGCCACGCATGTCGCGAAAACGAAATGCTAGTCCGAGACCCCAGCCGAGACAGATTGTGGCCATGCCCAATGAAGCGATAAATAAGGTGATGACTCCGAGCGGGCCGGCGGTAAAGCGCACGCCAAGAATTAGACCGATCAAAGTTACAAAAGTGCACAGCATCAGTGCGCGTATCCATGCGGTAAATAGAGGGCCGAGGATTAGGGAGAGTCGAGAAGTTGGCGACATGCGCAGACGATCGTAGAAACCCGTCTCGATGTCACGAATGGCGCTGAAGCCAAGCCCGACACCACTAAAGGCAGAGCCGAATAACACGCCGAGAGGCATGAACCAGTTCACAGAACGGTCGGTTGGGAAGCCGGGGATTTTGATGACCGCCGCAAATGTTCCGGCGAATGCAATCATCGTGAAAACCGGCATCAAAAGTGCTGGCAAGAATGCCGAGGGGAGACGACGGATATTGCGCAGCCCGCGCACTGTTAATCCGACTGCGCTTCGAAGCGACGAGGTCTGCATTAGTTCCGTGTTGTTCATCGCGACCTGATTTTGCGACGCAACTCGGCGAGGGCAAAGGCCATTCCGAACACGCAGATCCCGAGTGGCACGACGATACTGCGGGTAATTGCAGAGATGCTGAAACCATCGAGGACTAGTGATCTCATTCCCTCGACCAAATATGAAACTGGGTTGAAGTTGGCGATCGTCTGATAAAAGCCCTGCATCAACTCGCGGGGGAAGAATGCGCTCGAAAAAAACAATAATACGAACAACAGCGGGAACGAACCCTGCACCGCCTCGGCGGACCCTGTTCGGATCGCCACCGCAGACATCAGCGAGGCGATTCCGAGCGCTATTAGTCCGCCAGAAATGATCATCACGAATATGCCAGCAAGGCCGGCCTCGACGCGCACCCCGAATGGTAAAAGTGCGCAGATGAACACGGCGGCCTGCACGGCGCCGAAGATTGCGCTGCCCATCAAGTTGCCGATCAGAATTCCTGGGCGCGAAGTTGGCGACGCCAAGAGGCGGTCGAAGAAGCCGATCTCGATGTCGGTGGCCAACGCTGCCGCACCAGCGACACTGCCGAACAAAACTCCCTGGATCACCGTTGACGCCAGGGCGAATTGCAAGAACGAGTCGACTTTGGGAAACCCGGGAAGAGCGGTTGTTTTGTTGAATGATGATGCGCTGAGGGCGGCGAAGAATAATGGAAACACCATGCTCGGCGCAATTAATGCCGGCTGGCGCAGAATCGCTAGCGACGACCGTTTGGTTAGCGCAGCCGTTTGCCTAATGGCAAGGGCGGCTGTCACTGGTCGGCGCCTTCTAAGCGGTGGCCCGTGGCTTCGGCGAAGACGTCGTCGAGGCTTGGCTCGTTGAGTTCAAGGTGCGAGACGCGTACGCCGGCCTCATCAAGTTTGCGCACGACTTGCGTGACTGCTTCGGCACCACCGCGCAAACCCACACCGAGGGTGCCGTCTGCGGTATTGCGCATTTCGCCGAATGCGAGCAACACCGACTTCGCAGTTTCATTTTGATCGGCCGTCACGCTGATCAACAGGGTGGGGTTGCCAACCGCCGCTTTGAGGTCGCGCGGTTTGCCTTCACGCACGATCTTCCCTTTGTCGATAATCGCAATGCGGTCGGCGAGTTGGTCGGCCTCTTCTAAATACTGAGTCGTCAGCATCACTGTGGTGCCTTCCTTGTTAAGTCGGCGCACCTCTTCCCACAGCGCGATGCGGCTCATCGGGTCAAGACCTGTCGTGGGCTCATCTAAAAATAAAACCGTCGGTTGGTGGATGAGCGAAAGCGCAAGGTCGAGTCGACGGCGCATGCCACCCGAATATGTGCCGACGCGGCGATCTGCCGCCGCGGTAAGGCCTACGCGTTCGAGTAGTTCATTGGCGCGGTCGTGAAGCCTGTTCTTGGCGATGCCATAGAGCACGGCTTGCAACTCGAGCAATTCCGAGCCGGTCATTAGCGGGTCAATGGCGGCATCCTGCAACGCAACACCGATGTTGCGCCGCACGCTGTCGGCTTGCTTTACGACGTCGAAGCCGGCGACGCGCGCCGAGCCAGATGTTGGGCGCAACAACGTCGTGAGCATTCGCACGACGGTGCTCTTGCCAGCGCCGTTTGGGCCGAGAAAGCCAAAAATTTCGCCAGCATTAACGGTCAGGTCAATACTGTCAACGGCCTTCAATGAGCCAAAGTGGCGCGATAATTTTTCGACGACGATCGGGGCGCTGGTATTCATCCGCCAAGATTACTTTCGGGTGTTAGGCGTCGACGATGCGTAGATTTTAGAAGCCGTTATTTGGCGGCTTTAATTGCCTGCCAGACGCGCTCTGGTGTAGTCGGCATGTCAATGTGACGAACACCCAGGTGACTGACCGCGTCGATCACCGCCGACTGCACGGCCGGCGTCGAACCGATCGTGCCCGATTCGCCGATGCCCTTGGCGCCGAGCGGGTTGCGCGGCGTCGGGGTTTGCATGTGGATCACTTCGAAACTTGGCAACTCTGCCGCAGAAATAAACGCGTACTCGGCGAGGTTTGACGTAATCGGGTTGCCGCTGGCGTCGTAGCGCACCTCTTCGAGCAACGCTTGGGCAGAGCCCTGGGCAATGCCGCCGTGAATCTGACCATCGAGCAGCAGTGGATTGATAATACGCCCGGCATCGTCGCAAGCGACGTGGCGAATGTGACGCACATGACCCGTCTCGATGTCGACCTCGACAACGGCGACGTGCGCGCCGAACGGATATGTCGGGCCGTTGCTGGTAAATGTCGTTTGCTGCACGAGGCCGCCCGTGGCGACGTTGGCGGTCGCCACGTCGGCCCAAGTTTTGGCGATCGCAGGCGTACCTGTGACGTGAAACGCGCCGGCTTGTTTATCGAACACCACGTCTGCTTCGTTGGCCTCGAGCATGCGCGCCGCGTGAGTGCGGGCCTGCTCGACGAGTTCGACCGCGGCCTGGTGCACCGCGACGCCGCCGAGTTGCAGTGAGCGCGAGCCCATTGTGCCGCCGCCTACAGGTACGAGGTCGGTGTCGCCCCAGATGACATCGATGTCATCGATGTCGATGCCGGTCTGCTCGGAGGCGATCATCGACCACGCCGTGACGTGGCCCTGACCGTGTGGCGATGTTCCCGTGTAGACAACCGCGTGGCCGTTGGGTAAAATTTCGATCTTGGCCGATTCGCCGGCGTCGCCGCCAGCGGTTCGCTCGACGTACACGCTGACGCCGATGCCGAGCTGCTTGGCGTCTCCGCGCGCGCGGCGCACAGCCTGCTCTGCTCGTAACTTGGTGTAGCCGGCGGCGTCGAGCACCTTGTCGAGCGCGACTTCGTAATCACCGACGTCGTAGGTCTCGTCGATCGCGGTGGTGTGCGGCTCGAGAAATTTAGCGATCAAGTTGGTGCGGCGAACTTCGGCAGCATCGCGGCCAATTTCGGCGGCGAATAAATCCATCGCTCGTTCGATCGCCGCTGTCGCCTCTGGTCGACCGGCGCCACGGTAGGCGACTACGGGCGTCGTGTTGGTGGCGACCGATGTTGTGCGCACCTCGATCTTTGGTATGTCGTAAACGCCAGACGCCATTGGCCGCGTCATGAACGGAGCGAGAATCGCACCGATGTCGACCCACGCGCCCGAGTCTTGAATCGCGAGCAACTGGTAGGCGAGCACCTTGCCGTCGCGGGTGCCACCGATTGTGATGTATTGCAGTTGCGCGCGACCGTGACCGAGCGCCATCATCGACTCGCTGCGAGTCTCTTGCCAGCGAATTGGCTTGCCGACTTTCTTGGCGACGCCACCGAGCAGCAGTTCTTCTGGGTACGCGCCGATCTTGGCGCCGAAGCCGCCGCCGACATCTGGTGTGATCACGCGCACTTGCTCGATCGTGAGGTCGTTGGTCTTCATGATCTCGTCGCGGGCGCCCTGCGCGTGTTGAGTCGACAACCATTGGTACAGGCGGCCATCGACCCAAGCGGCGGCGGCGCCGCGAACTTCGAGCGGGCACGGCGCGACGCGCTGGTTCATAAAGCGTCCCTTGACGACAACTTCGCAACCGTCAAAGAAACCTTCGCCCGTGTTGTCGGGCATGCCGAGCGCTGTCGTGTCAAAGACAACGTTGTTCGGGCAACCGTCGTAGATCAGAGTCTCGCTGGTCATTGCCGCTTCGATGTCGATAAGCACATCGAATGGTTCGTAATCAACGATCACTCGCTCGGCCGCGTCTTCGCCTTGGTCGGCGCGCTCGGTGAGAACGATGGCGATGGGTTCGCCGACGTAGCGAACCTTGTCGCTCGCGAGCAGAGTGCGCGTGGCCGCAGGGTTAAATCTCGCAGCAACTGGCTGTAGCGCCAGGTCGGCGGCCGTGAAGATGAATTTTACGCCGGGCATTTCGAGCGCGTCGGCAAGGTCGATGTTGGTGATGGTGCCGTGGGCGATGCTCGATCGAACATACGTCGCGTGTAGCGCGCCAGCAAGTAGGGGCTCGTCGTAGAGATCGTCGACGTATTCGCCGCCTGATGTCAAAAACTTAGGGTCTTCTTTGCGAATTACGCGATTGCCGAGCGTGCTGGTTGCCACTGAAACTCCCTTCGTGTTCTCGCTCTTGGCGAGGTGGTCAAGAATAGTAAATGCGGGCAGTTACGGCATCAGCGGGTCGAGGGATATTTGCCCCGCGACCGCCCGTTGCGCTGTGTCTAAAGTGCGCACCAGTAAAATGTTGGAGATTACCGTGTAGGGCCACCGCTCGGGCAGCACCGTCGACATCGCCGGCAGATCCATCAGCGGGAGTCGCTTCTCGTTCGGTTGCAGGTACCCAAGTTGCGTGCGGATCGCTTCTTGCAGCCCCGCGTCGGTCTTGAGGTAGCTGACCTGATCTTGGAGGGCCTCGATGGTGTCCTCGTAGGCCGCGTATTCGGTCTGCCGGGCGTCGAGCAACTGGCGTTGGTTGATCCAGGTGCGCACCGGCAAGACGAACAGCGCCAGCATCATCGCGACTATTGCAATCACCCCAATGGGGATCGCGGCGAGGCGCAGCGAGCGGTTTTTTACAAGGTGGACTTCGGGGCTGGGCACCTCTCCATTGTGGCTTGGCTAGCAAGCTAAATGGTGGCAGGTCGTTGCGCTGCCGCGGCGCTATTGCTGCAGCGGTGCGAGTGCGGTGCGGCCCAAGTATTGCGCGCGCGAACCCAGCTGTTGCTCGATGCGCAGCAACTGGTTGTACTTGGCAACGCGATCGCTTCGTGCCGGTGCGCCGGTTTTAATCTGGCCGCAATTTGTGGCGACGGCGAGGTCGGCGATGGTGGCATCTTCGGTTTCGCCGCTGCGATGGCTCATCACGCTCGTGTAGTGATTGCTTTTGGCGAGGTCGATTGTCGCCAGCGTCTCTGTCAGAGTGCCGATCTGGTTGACCTTAATCAAGACACTGTTGGCGGCGTGCTCGGTGATGCCGCGCTGCAGTCGCTTGGCATTGGTGACGAACAGGTCGTCGCCAACAAGTTGAATGCGCGAACCAAGTTTTTTCGTTAATGCGGCCCATCCCTCCCAGTCGTCTTCGGCCATGCCGTCTTCGATCGAGACGATCGGATATTTGTCGGCGAGTTCAACCCACCACGACGCCAACTCTGCGCTCGTGAGCACGGCGCCGTCGCCGGGCAAGTGGTACTTGCCATCCTTATAAAGTTCGCTCATCGCTGGGTCGAGCGCAATGGCGATGTCTTCGCCTGGTCGAAAGCCCGCCCGGGCTATCGCATCGACCAGGGCGACGATCGCGTCTTGATTGTTCTTCAGGTTCGGAGCGAAGCCGCCCTCGTCGCCGACGCTCGTGCTCAAACCGCGCTCGCGCAGCACCGTCTTTAGCGTGTGATACGTCTCGACGCCCCAACGCAGACCTTCGCTGAAGC